>Ga0247816_10001836_pt1 | contig 10184 bp, 10 predicted proteins | sample UWRJL209509C1_FD_179930 | JGI IMG/M metagenome (GOLD analysis project Ga0247816, IMG submission 179930) | Plant litter microbial communities from Arlington Agricultural Research Station in Wisconsin, United States - UWRJ-L209-509C-1 | ecosystem: Environmental > Terrestrial > Plant litter >...
TTTACGAATTCAGAATAAGCGTGGTGGTGGCGCATTTCATCACCCGCAATCAGCTTGCACATTTTTGACAATTTATTATCGCCGTGTTTTTTTGCAATTTGGGCAACACGATTGTGCGAAACATAAGTCGCCAATTCTTGAAAACTCGTGTACACAAAGTTTTTATAAGGATCTCTTCCTGTTCCAATGTCAAAACCGTCGCTGATCAAATACTGTGTCGTCATCTCGATTTCACGCATATTCACACGTCCAGAAAGGTAAAGATATTTGTTCAAAACGTCTCCGTGACGGTTTTCTTCACCCGTCCAGCTTCTGATCCATTTTGACCAACCGTTTCCGATATTATCTGTTTGGTTTACGCCTTCCACATCCATCAACCATGATTCGTATGTTGGCAAAGCTTCTTCTGTAATCGTATCTCCTACTAAAGTTACCCAAAAATCATAAGGCAATTCTTTAGCGATTTCTCTCAATTCTTTTACGTCTTCAAAGAAAGTTTCATTTTGAGAATCAGGCAAAAGATCAGTTGGCTGCCAAATTTTTTCCACCGGAATCAAATATTGGTCAACGAACGTGTCAATGTTTTTCTCTAGAAACTGCATAACTTCTAGACGCATGTTTTTTATAGACATATTTTTTAATTTTTTATTCCTTCAATTATCGCTTTTTCGGTCGCTGTCATTAATTCTTCAAAAGGAACTTGGGCCACTGAAATGGGCTTATGAACGGTAAAGGTAAGACGATTTCCTAAACCTGCAGGGAAAAAACCATATTTAACAATTTTCCAAGAATTATTGATACTTACAGGAACGACCATCGCTGACGGCGCATTCTTGCATAGTATTTTCAATCCGGTTTGGGCAAATTCTTTTGGATTTCCATCTTTGCTTCTTGTTCCTTCTGGAAAAATCACAGCCGAACGCTTATTTTTTTCAATATATTCTCCAAGACCTTTAATCGTTGGAACCGCTTGTTTTGGATCTTTTCTATCAATTAAAACGGAACCTCCGTGTCTTAAATTGTATGAAACGCTTGGAATCCCGCTTCCTAATTCTTTTTTGCTGACAAATTTTGGATGTGCTTTTCTGAAAAACCAAATGATCGCCACAATATCATACATGCTTTGGTGATTAGCCACAAAAATCACGGGAACCTCTTTTGGTATCAATTCTCTTCCTTCTACTTTATACGTAGTTCCTAATATATGAGTTGTTCTTAATAAAAAGAAATTCAAGTAATCTACACTTTTTTTATGTGCTTGGTATCCAAAAATGTTAAAGCAAACCCATTGTATTGGATGAAAAATAACCAGAAACAGTCCAAAAACCAGATAATATACCGCCGAAATGGGGTATGAAATAAGCTTTTCCATAATCATAAAATTCTGTGCAAAAGTAAGAATTATATTTTTGTTAATTTTAAAAGTAATTTACGATTTTTTTTGGCAAAAAATAGCTGTTGAAAGATGAAAAAAAAGAACTATTTTTACCAAAAATAAGTGCCAATTTATAATGAAAGAAAAAATGAGTTCAGAGAAAGATGCGAAGCTAAAAGCGCTTCAATTAACACTTGACAAATTAGATAAAACCTACGGAAAAGGTACCGTAATGAAGCTGGGAGACAGAGCTGTAGAGGAAGTTGAATCCATTTCTTCAGGTTCTTTAGGACTAGATTTAGCTCTTGGAGTTAACGGTTACCCAAAGGGAAGAATCATCGAAATTTATGGTCCAGAATCTTCTGGTAAAACTACTCTTACATTACACGCAATTGCCGAAGCTCAAAAGGCTGGCGGAATCGCTGCTTTTATCGATGCGGAACATGCTTTTGACAGAGGTTATGCCGAAAAATTAAATGTAGATGTAGAAAATTTGATCATTTCACAACCAGATAATGGGGAACAAGCTTTAGAAATTGCAGAAAACTTGATTCGTTCAGGTGCAATTGATATTGTAGTTATTGACTCGGTTGCGGCTTTGACACCAAAAAGCGAGATTGAAGGCGAAATGGGAGATTCAAAAATGGGTCTTCACGCAAGACTGATGTCGCAAGCTTTGAGAAAATTGACTGGAACAATCAGCAAAACAAATTGTACAGTCTTCTTCATCAACCAGTTGAGAGAAAAAATCGGAGTGATGTTTGGAAATCCAGAAACAACGACAGGTGGAAATGCCTTGAAGTTTTATGCTTCAGTTCGTTTGGATATCAGAAGATCGACACAAATCAAAGATGGTGAAAACGTAATTGGTAACAGAACGAAAGTAAAAGTTGTCAAAAATAAAGTAGCGCCACCTTTTAAAACGGCAGAATTTGACATCATGTATGGCGAAGGCGTTTCAAAAACAGGAGAAATTTTAGATTTAGCTGTTGAATTTGAAGTAGTCAAAAAATCAGGATCTTGGTTCAGTTATGGAGATACAAAATTAGGGCAAGGCCGAGATGCGGTGAAAACCTTAATCAAAGACAATCCAGAAATGGCTGATGAGCTTGAACAAAAAATAAAAGCTCTGATAAAAGAGCAAAATGCTTAAAAAACTTAACCCGAAATTATTTTCGGGTTTTTTTATATCTTGACGCAACCTTTTTATATAATTTTCATCTCCCTAATAAGATTAAAAAATAATTTATTTAAAATGAAAAAGTTAGTTTCTATTTTATTGCTAGCCATAACCACATTGATTACATTTTCTTCCTGCACAACCGATGAAGGCGGAACAAATTACCATTTTGAACTTATTCCAGTTGAAAGCGTTGTAGTACCGGAAAACTTTGAGCTTGGCAAAAGTTATGTAATAAAAGTATATTATCGATTGCCCTCAAACTGTCATCTTTACAATGGTTTTTATTATGAAAAATATTTAAACACCAGAACTTTTGCGGTGCAGACCAGAGTTATGGATGAAAATAATTGCCAAACAATCCTTGATGGCGAGCTTGTTGAAGCTTCTTTCAATTTCTTTGTGAACACAAACGGATCTTATATTTTTAAATTTTATACAGGAGAATATGAGGGAGAAAATTCTTTTATCGAATATGAAATTCCAGTATTGCCTCAATAATTTTTAACAAACAAATAATTTGAGTCTAGAACAGCTCATACACGATTGTAGAAACAATGATATAAAAGCGCAGGAACAATTATACAAGCTACTATCGCCTAAATTGTTCAGTGTTTGCTTGAAGTATTCCCGAAACTATGCTGAAGCGCAAGACAATCTTCAGGATGGTTTTTTAATTATTTTCAACAAGATGGAGCAGTTTAATTTTAAAGGCTCTTTTGAAGGCTGGGCAAAGCGAATCATGGTGAATAATGTTCTTCAAACTTACAGAGGTAGTGTGGTTTTTGAAATTGTCAATGACACGATTACTGAAGAAGAAATTGAAATTGATGATGAAAGCATAACGCTTGATTATTTGCTGAAAATTATTCAAGAATTGCCAGACCGATACAGACTGGTTTTTAACTTATATGTCATGGATGGCTATTCTCACAAAGAAATTTCCGAAATGCTGAACATCACAACAGGCACAACAAAATCAAACCTGGCACGCGCAAAAATGATTTTGAAAGAAAAAATAGAAAACCAGTCGGGAACTGGAAATAGCACGGCAGCAAATGAGCGATAAAAAAAACATAGAAAGGCTTTTTCAAGAAAAGTTCAAAGATTTTGAAGCTGTTCCGCAGCCCGAAGTTTGGGACAGAATTGAAGCCGAGCTTAAAAAGAAAAAAAAGCGCAGGATTATACCTTTATGGTTTAAACTTTCCGGCACGGTCGCCATTCTGCTTTTAGGATTACTATTGAAAGATGGAAATATAAATTTCTCTCCAAATGAATCTAGAACTATTGAAATAGTAAAAAGCAACGATGATACTAATGAAAAAGGCAATTCAAACGGCCTTATTCCTGACAAATCAAATGAAACAATAACAGAAAAAAGTACAAAAAATAGCATTGATAATTCTGAAAAAAAGAATTCAATAGTAGATAAAAAAGATGCTTTTTCTTCGAGTAAACTAAAAAATAATGAAGCTCTGGCAAATGAAGACAATAATATAAATTCAAATAGTGCTAGCAAAAAAACTTATTCTATAAAAAAGAAAAACATCCGAATTCAAGAAGAAAGCAGATTTGCAAATTCTGATTATGGAACTAAAAAAACGTCAAAAGCCAAAAAACAATCTAAAAAAACGATTAACACGTATATTAAAAACACAGGTGATTTAGCCTTAAAAAGCGATACGAATTCTGAAAAAGCCAATAAAAACTCAAATCATTCTGACTTTGTGAACAACGAAAAATCAGAGGCTATTTTAGAAAACAAAAATAACATTGACAATAAAATAAAAGAAAATACTTCTCAGATCACTTTTAACACAGAGGCTTTTGAGAAACAAAAAAAGGATTCAACGGCTGTTGCTACCGCTGAACCTAATGCGTTGGAAGAATTGCTAAAAGAAAAAGAAAAACAAACGGTTACAGAAGCTAAATTAAATAGGTGGCAAATTACGTCAAACGTAGCTCCTATTTATTTTAGCTCTGCTTCCAACGGGTCGCCGATTGATGAGCAATTTGCTGAAAACAACAAAGATTACGAAAGAAATCTTAGTTATGGAATCGGAGTCAATTATGCATTAAATAAAAAATGGGCTGTCAAAGGCGGCGTCAACAAGCTGACTTTGGGCTATAACACAAACGATATTGTATATTATGCGGGCTTAAATACTGCCGCAAGAGGTTCAAGCAGCGGCTTTGAAGCCCAAGGTTCCACAATTATTGTTGAAAATAATGTACCATCAAATGTGCTTTCTTTTGACAATATTCCGGGCAAAACTCCAGGTCACTTAAACCAGAAAATGGGCTTTATAGAAGTTCCTTTAGAATTATCTTATAAATTATTAGATCGAAAATTTGGAATTGAAATTGTAGGCGGCATGAGTACCTTGTTTTTAAATGAAAACAGCCTTTCAGTAGTTTCTAACGGAATGCAGGCAAGCTTAGGTAAAGCCACTAATTTAAATGACGTTTCTTTTAGTTCAAATATTGGATTAGGTTTTAAATATAAATTTTGGAAGTCGTTCGAAGCGAATATTGAACCAAAATTCAAATACCAATTAAATACCTTTAATGAAAATTCAGGCGGTTTCAAGCCTTATTTTATTGGCTTATATTCTGGAATTAATTTTAATTTTTAATATAAGTCTTGCCATTTTATTTAGTTAAGTTTCGTCATTATGTTACGTTAATGACAAAAGAAAGCGCCCTGGTTAGGCGCTTTTTTCGTTTTGAAATTTTTGCAATTGGTCAAAAATAATTCCTCTTACTTGTTCTCTAACTTCTTTAATATCTTTTTTATCAGTTACATTTTTTCCAGTTGTTTCAATGAAATGATGCACTTTTGCGCGCATTAAACCCGGACTTCCGCTTAAAAACGTATAGGAAAATCGCTTTTTATTATCGGCAAAAGTTATCGGCACAATCGGAATTTTATGTTCCAAAGCCAAACGAAATGCGCCGTCTTTAAATTCATCTAACAAAATAGACTCATCATCAGGAACGCCACCTTCGGGAAAAATACAAATGCTCAAGCCTTGAGACAATCTTTTTTGCGCTCTTTCAAAAACTTCCATTCTGCTTTTTGAACTTTTTCTGTCAACCAAAATACAAGTTCTTTTGTAGAAAAATCCAAATAGCGGAATCTTTGCCAATTCTACTTTCCCCACAAAAACAAACGGATTTCTGACCACCGCCAACATCAGCATAATATCAGTCATTGACGTGTGATTTGAAACCAGCATATAACTTTTTCCTTGTTCCAATTCTTGTTCGCGTTCGACTTTATAATAAAATCCCATCCCGAAGAGAATGACTTTTGCCCAAATTCTGGCCATCACAAAAAAGTAAGGATACCATTTTTCTTTCAAGATGGAAATCACCAAAAACGGAAGCATCAGAATTATAGGAAGTCCCATCAAAAAATAGAACCAAATTCGCCAAAGAACCCAAAAAATAATTTTAAGAAACCGCATAAAGATTTGAATGTATAAACTTCCGAGAGATGAAACTTGGATTTTTAAATTTGTTTTCCAAATGTAAAGTTTTTTAATTTTTAAACGCAAAGATTGGAAGGTTTTCGCAAAGTTTCGCAAAGATGTATGTTTCTAGTTTAGTAGAAAAAAACTATATTTGATTCAATAGTAACGCCATATAGAATTTTTTTATGATAGAAAATGAAATCTCCAATAAGATAATTGGTTTAGCGATTGAAATCCACAAAAAGCTTGGTCCCGGACTTTTAGAAAGTGCCTACAAAGAATGCTTATTTTATAAAATCAATAAATCTGGACTATTTGTAGAAAAAGAAAAAGCAATGCCTTTGATTTTTGAAGAAGTAAAATTAGACTGTGGCTATCGAGTTGATTTATTAGTTGAAAATAAATTGATTATTGAAATCAAAAGTGTTGAAGCTTTAAACACAGTTCATTTAGCCCAAACTCTCACCTATCTTAGATTAGGAAATTATAAACTCGGTTTGCTAATAAACTTTAATGAAGTCCTATTAAAAAACGGAATCAGAAGAGTTGCAAATAACTTGTGAAAAAACTTTGCGAAAACTTTAAAAATTATTCTATTTAAAACCTTCGCGAAACTTTGCGAAAACCTTCCAATCTTTGCGTTTAAAAAAGCGTAAAAAATAAAACCACAAAAAACTTTGCCATCAAAATAAACTTTCCAAACTTTGTCAAATAAATCTTTGCGTTAAAACAAAAAAATAAAATGTCAAAAATCTTAACAGGAATTCAAAGCACAGGAACGCCACATTTGGGAAACCTTCTAGGTGCAATTTTTCCAGCTATTGAATTATCAAACAAGCCCGAAAACCAGTCGTATCTTTTTATCGCTGATTTGCACTCAACCACGCAAATCAAAGACGGAGAAACTTTGCGTGAAAACACGTATAGTACTGCTTCTTCTTGGCTTGCTTGCGGACTTGATGTTGAAAAAGTAGTTTTTTATCGCCAATCAGATGTTCCTCAAACCACAGAGTTATCTTGGTATTTGAGTTGCTTTTTTCCGTTTCAACGATTGTCTTTGGCGACCTCTTTTAAAGACAAAGCTGACAGACTTTCTGACGTTAACGCTGGATTATTTACCTATCCGATGTTAATGGCAGCCGATATTCTTTTGTATGATGCTGAATTTGTGCCAGTTGGAAAAGACCAATTGCAACATATCGAAATCACGCGCGACGTAGCTTCAAGATTCAACAACCAAATGGGAGAAACTTTCGTTTTGCCAGAATCTTACACGCAAGAAGACACCAAATATGTTCCAGGAACAAACGGAGGAAAAATGAGCAAATCAGCCAATAATATCATCAATATTTTCTTAGATGACAAGGCTTTGCGCAAACAAGTAATGTCAATTGAAACCGACAGCACGCCATTGGAAGAGCCAAAAGACACTGAAACTTGCAAGATTTTTGCGATTTATAAATTGCTTGCCACAGAAAGTCAATTGGCAGAAATGGCTGAAAAATATAAAAATGTAAATCGTGATTTTGGTTGGGGACACGCCAAGCAAGCTTTGTTTGAATTGATTCTTGAAAAGTTCAAAACTGAAAGAGAAAAATATGCTTACTATATGAACAACAAACCAGAAGTGGATAAATTATTGCTTCAAGGTGCTGCAAAAGCTGGTGAAAAAGCGAATGAAGTTTTGCAAAGAGTGAGACAAAAACTAGGTTATTAATTGGCCGAAAATCATAAAATCAAAAAGCCATAAGAACTAAACTTATGGCTTTTTTTATTACTCTGCTGACATTATTTTAACTTCCGTGATAGTATCTTCAACTGTTTCTTCTTTTCCTCTTAGCGACATTTCTTTTGAAACGACTTTAATTTTCTTTCCTTCCTGTTTCAATTCCACATCATTTGAAAAGAAATAATCTTCTGTTATAATTTCTGTTGCGTTTTCAGGAAAGCTTTGAAATCGGTATTCGCTCATTGCATCAAAAATCTGAAACTCGGCATCTGAACCAAATGAAGAGAGCGTATTTCCGGCATAAAAGTTAAAAACCTTAGCTTCCTTTTGATCAATTTTAATCGGCAATGATTCTTTTGATTTGATGAAATAAGCTCTTGAAGCAAAATTATTTTTTCTTCCAGAAGTTGTATATTTTACAGCATTTTCTAAAACTACTACATCAAATTTTGTATTGTTTTTGAATACAATTTCTCTGCTTTCTAAATCGGCAGTTTTTGCTGTTCCAAACACATTTGTAAAAGGATTGTCTCCGGTTTTAAAATCTCCAACCTTAAAATTTTCTTTTGCTGATTGCTCCGGTATTTTGGTTACCAAATAATATTTGAAACTCGTAATTCTCTCTTTTTCTGCATCAAAAACGCTATCAACATAAGTGCTTTGAGATTGATAATAAGGCGAATAAAGTCCGTTATCATAATTATTTTGGTAAATCTTATTCGAGTCATTGGACGAACATTTGCTCATTGCCCAAATCAATTTCAAGACAATCAGAATAATAAAAAAGATCGTTCTTCCAGAAATGCCTGAACTTCCTGAACTCGTATTGTCAATATTGGAACGAACCGCTGCCCTGTTTTTCGCAAGCAAATCGTTTAAATCAGAATCAAAAGCATCATAATGGGAAATAGCCAACATTGCAGATTCTCCAAAACCTGACTTTTTTGTAGCGTTATAAATTTCTACAATGCTGTTAATCAGCAATGAAACTCGCTCATCCATTTCTGGAGAACTGAATTTGGATAGCAAATCATAAAAACTTTTTTGCTTCAAATAAAATACTGAATCTAAATCTCTTACTTCAGAAACGGCCAACTTATTTAATGTAAAATCAAGTTTTCCGTGAATCTTTTTTTCAATTTTATACAGCACATCATCCGGAAAATATTCTTTTTCTTCCAGCAGATAATCGATATCGTCAAAAGCATTTTGAGACATTTTTTTGTCAAAATAAAGCGTCAATTCTTCTTCTAAAAACTGAGAAATAAAAATCCGAATTCTTTCTGGTTCAATGTTTTTTGGCCAAAAATCATCGCGTCGATATCTTGTATTTGCAAAAAAATTATAAAGTACAAAATCATTAGCCAAAAAATTAAATTCTTCTGGATAATTCTTCAGTGCCAAAACCAAATTAGAAGCGACATTATTATCGATTTCAGGATTCAGCTTTTTTTCAACATTGATTCTTTTTTCAATTTTGATAATTTCTTCTGCCGAAAATTGATAGGATTCGCCTCTTTCAAGATTTAATTTTTCGAATAATTCTATGATATTCATACTTTTCAGATAAAATAGATTGTGGCAAAAATAGGATTAAAAACTTTATTACAATCATTTCTTTGAAAAAGCAAAATAATTGTAAATTGCCTCCAAATAACTATAGACTTCGGTTAAAATGAAAGACATCATCAATCAAATTTTTGAAATTGAGAAAAAAGCCAGCGAACAAAACATCGATAGTTTTGAAAGAAATTTACGAAGAATTAATCACGAATTTGAAGAATTGGGATACAAAATCGTGAATCCGATTGGCAATTCTTATGATGAAAGAGACGCTTCTCTAGAAGCAAATATGATGACTTCAAACGCAAAAAAAATCACGAAAGTCTTAAAACCAGTTATCTATAAAATGGAAAACGATGGGTATTCTTTAATTCAAAAGGGAGTTGTCATTGTCGAATAATTGCTTGAAATTACTATGAAAAATATAAATTTTGGAATCGATCTTGGCACCACAAATTCTGGAATCGCCAAATACGAAAATGGAAAAGTAACGATTTATAAAAATCCGGTTGGTTTTAAAGATACGATTCCGTCGGTGGTTTCTTTCCGAAAAGGAAGAATTCAAATTGGCGACAAAGCGCGCGAACACGTGATTTCAAATTCGAACAATGTGTTTTCATCTTTCAAAAGAAAAATGGGATCTGATGAAAATTATTTCGTGGAAGACATTGATAAAAATATCACACCGATTGAACTTTCTTCAATGATTTTAAAAGAGCTTTCGGGTTTTGCGCAAGGCGAAAATCCAAAGTCTGCCGTGATTACCATTCCTGCTTCGTTTGATACAATTCAAACAAATGCGACCAAAAAAGCCGGTTACAGCGCAGGTTTTGAAGAAGTTGTGCTTTTGCAAGAACCTAT
>Ga0247816_10001839_pt1 | contig 10179 bp, 9 predicted proteins | sample UWRJL209509C1_FD_179930 | JGI IMG/M metagenome (GOLD analysis project Ga0247816, IMG submission 179930) | Plant litter microbial communities from Arlington Agricultural Research Station in Wisconsin, United States - UWRJ-L209-509C-1 | ecosystem: Environmental > Terrestrial > Plant litter >...
ATACCCTGGATATGCTGATCGAAGACATGGCCACATCCGATCTTCGTTTGTTCCAGAAAGATCAATTGCTTCTTAAAGAAGGATTTGGCGTGATGAATTATTTTGAATAAAAGGTATTAGCCTTACCACTTTTACTCTATAATAACAACTCAAATTTCTAAACGGAACAGGTTATTGATTTATCGATCCAGGCATAAATCAATAACACTTAGATGATTTCAGACACTCTACCGAATACTATGAATTTGATATAATTCTTCATAGGAAGAAAGTAAATTTAAATAGCAAAAATTATGTCTGTTTATAAGACAATAGCAAAAAATTTTGCAGCTAACTCTTTTGGTCTGGGAGTAAATTTCCTAAACCAAATTGCCATGGTTCCATTGTTTATAACACATTGGGGTGTAGACAAATATGCTGATTGGATACTTATTACTGCATTTTCAACCTTTTTTGGAATGACAGACATGGGATTGAACCGGGCAAGCAATAATGAGTTTGTTATTAAGTATCAACAAAAAGATTATTTGACCTGTATTAAATTACAAACCAATGCCTTTTTATTTGTATTGTCAGTTTTTGCTGTCTTTATGATCGTTTCAATCTTCATTTCTGTTACGTGGGGGTTTAAAGATTTACTGAGTGTAAAGGTGTTTTCTGAAACAGAGACTTCGGTTGCTTTTATACTACTTTTGAGTGAAGTTTTTTTAACAATGTACGGGCGTGTCTATCATGGAGTTTTCAGGGCGACATCTCGTACACACATCGCAATTGTAATCGATAATGTAGTAAGACTAGCCGTCTTATTAATTCTATTCTTTGGAATTTTTTTTAAAATAGACCTTATACTCTTGCTAATAATGTATCTAATCCCTACCGCTGCAGGAATTCTATTTAAGCATTATTACTCTACTAGAATATTTGATATCAAACTTTCTATTGAAAATTTCGATATTGGTGTTTTTAAGTCCTTGATAAAACCCTCTCTTGCTTTTATGATGTTTCCTCTGGGACAGGCAGTGTCAAGCCAAGGACTTGTATTCGTTGTAAATACAATGTTAGGTCCCTCTGTTCTAGTGGCTTTTACTACAACTCGGACATTAGTAAATTTTTTGCGACAACTGATGAATATGTTGTCAACTTCTATCAATCCCGAAATATGTGCAGCGTATGGCAGAAATGATACTAGAACTATGATAGATATTTATTATCGCTCATTATTAGTAACATTTGCTTCTACCCTAGCGAGCATAATAGTGTTGTTATTTGTTGGAGAATTTATTTATCACGAATGGACAAAGGGTGCTATCATTTTTAATGGGGCATTTTTTACGGGAATGTTGTTTGTGTTGCTAGTTTCATGTCTTTGGGGAATGTCTAGTGTGATTCCGCTCGCTACTAACACGCACGAACGCTTTACCATAGCATTTTTAATTTCACAAGTAGCAGGGGTTGCTTTATGCTTTCTGTTGTTAAAGGCGTACCCTCGAATGGAGCTGATACCTTCAGTACTGGTTTTTACTGAATTGGCACTGTTCCTGTATACTTTAAGTGAAAACAATAAATTTCTAAATATTAGTTTTCGAAAAATGTATATAGAACTGTGGCTTCAAACAAAATTCCTTTTCCTAAAAGGGATGCAAATGATTCATGTTGTCAACTACGAGAAGTAAGATAGGTGAACTCAATAACCACTCAAAATTTATGACAAATAACATAGTTAAAGGTACATACAGATATCTAGTGAATAATAACAAGCTTTTTACAAAAATTGAATTGTGGAGATTTCGACATAAATATCCTCATAAGGTTTTGATAGATAATGCTGAAAATAATACGCCAACAGTTCATTTTTTGCATAGATACATCACAAACAATACAGGGGATGAGGCTTGTGGTTATTATCGGTACTTTTTAGATGAATTTAAAGACCATAAATGTATAATTCATGACATTAACGGTGTAATATTTTCCATGATTAAAAGTGAAGATATTGTAATCATAGGAGGTGGGGGTTTATTAAATGCATCGGCAGAATGGAATTATAATATAAATAAAGCAGCGAAGATAGCTAAAAGAGCAGTTATCTGGTCTGCTGGCTTTAATGCCAGAAACGGAAGCAAGTCGAAGAACGGAATAAAATGGGATTTATTCGATTTAGTTGCTGTACGTGACTTTTCTTATGGCGACTTTCGCTATGTCCCATGTGCCACCTGCATAATGCCCAGCTTAAGTAACACCTATATCAATAAAAGAAAAATTGGCGTTATTGCCCATAAAGATGTCTTACATCATCTTCCGGCAGAGGTTAGCACATACGATTTGATTACAAATAGTGCTACAATAGACGAATTTATTCAATTTATAGGAAGCTCGGAAATCGTATTAACGAACAGTTACCATGCGGCATATTGGAGTACATTGATGCAAAAAAAATGTGTGCTTTTTGCTCCTCGTTCTGAAAAATACAATTACTATAAATACCCGCCAGTGCCTTTTTCCGGCGATTTGGCATCCGATATTTCTAAGGCAGTTATTTATCCAGAAGCATTGGTAGAAAGCCGAACTTTAACACTTCAATACGTGCAAGACATAAAATCTTTGTTAATATCAGAAACTGTAACGTTATAGTATTTATTACTGTCCCTTTATACTTTAAATACCGAAATAAAACAGAGTAAAGAGATCGCCCGCTCTATAACACCTAACCAATTATTATACTACGAAAGCATTTCCAATGAAAATATTGTCAGTAGGAAATATGTCTGGTTTATCAAACACTTGCCTGCATCGTCATTGGGCATTGGAAAAAATAGCGGATAAAATAGACAAAGTTAATACACGAAAAAAAGTCTTTTCGATTTGGTACCGAATTGCACATCGTCTGTTTCAATATGGTTTTCCGATAAACTTACCCGACAATTCTAATGCCAATACAGAGATCAAAGAATTCGTAAGTAAAAGTCTTAATGATCCTTACCAAATCGTTTGGATTGATAAGGGAATCACTATAAATCGCGAGACACTAATTTACATAAAAAAAATATCGCCATCTGCAAAAATTATTAGTTATTCTCCTGATAATATGGTTTTACGCCATAACCAGAGTAAAAACTTTCTTGAGTGTATTGCGCTTTATGATGTTCACTTTACAACGAAGTCATACATTCTGGAAGACCTGCGAAAACTAGGTGCGATGCGCGTAGAGTATACAAATAAACATTACGAAAAGACTTTTCATTATCCTCGCGAGCTGACAAATGAAGACCAACGCAGATTGGGGGGAGACGTAGGATTTATTGGTGCTTGGGAAAAGGAACGATGTGAAAGTATTTTATACCTTGCAAGTAAGGGAATCAAAGTAAAAGTCTTTGGCGATGGTAAATGGAATGATTATAAGGGGATAGAAAATCTGGAAATTTTACCCGGAATCTTCTCAGATGATTATTCAAAGGCATTACAGGCCTTTAAAATTTCATTATGCTTTTTGAGGAAGATGAATTTTGATCAGCAGACATCAAGATCGATGGAAATTCCTGCTTGTGGTGGCTTTATGCTAGCTGAGAGAACTTCCGAACATTTGGCACTATTCGAAGAAGGTAAGGAAGCAGAATACTTTTCTACAAATGAAGAATTATATAAGAAATGCCTGCATTATCTTGCTCACGACGAAGAAAGAAAAAATATAGCTACCGCAGGAACATTGAGATGCGAAACTTCGGGATATTCCAATGAAGAATCTATAATTCGCATGATTAGAACCGTAATGAACAATGACTAATAACTTGAACTCTCCAGCCCCAAAAGGTGATATAATTCTGCTACTGCGTAAATGGCTCGGCATTGTGCTGTACCTATCCATAGTTGGGGAAATGATATTTTTTCCATCTTGGTCAAATTTGGCAGGCTGTGCAATGGAGTTAATAGTATGGCTCATATTCCGTACATTTTTCTTTAAGAAGAAAATTATTTTAGAACATCCTTTTTCATTTTTGACATTCTTGTCAATGTTTCTTGCTCGATACCTGCCACTACCAGCTACACTGATAGAAGGAAAGCCTATTACTTATGGATTTGAAGTGCCTTTTCAGACATTTTATTGGGAAACGTTAATGTTTTTTATATGCTCCCTGGCTTTTTATGCATCCATTAAGACAAAGACAAAACGTAACAATTTAGTACAGCGTACATTACAAAATCTTCGTTTTTTTGATACTGATGCCACAACACTCTGGCTCTTGGGATTAATTGGGTTGGTGGTACGGATACAACAATTATCGGTAGCGGAGAACGTACAGTTTGGTGACGTGAATAATAAGTTTCTCGCGGGTTTGGTCTATTTGCAATATGCACCTATCATAATGCTTTTCCCTTCCTTATCAGGAGTTTCCTTTAATAAACGACGTAATCTATTTGTCTGGCTTTACACAGGATTAATTTTCATTGCCAGCTTTGCGACCAATAGTCGTCAGTCCATGATTTATCCTATATTTACTATAATGTTGCTTTTCTTTCTTTATCTTTTGAAAGACAACATAAGTATTTTCCGTATTCTATCGCCAACTAAGATTTTAATTATTTTGGTGGTTGTCTTTTTCGGTTTGAATCTTCTCTCTGATATTTCTATTGCAATGCTTGCCAATCGAAGTATAAGAAGTAACATCAGTCGCGCAGAACTGTTTGATAAAACCATCGAAACTTTGCAAAATGATGAAATGATGACTCGATTACGAAATGCTTCATTAGAGAAGCGTAGCGAGGTAGGAGCCTACTACAACGGCTGGGATGAAACTTACCTGGATAATTTTATGCTCAACCGTTATGGAAACATGAGAGTATCCGACCAAACAATTTACTATGCGGAAAAGATAGGTTTTGAAAACAGCGAAATGCAGGATAGCTTCGTCGATAAAGTTCTAGCTATATACCCTCTTCCTATCCTCTCCTTTCTGGGAATTAAGCTTGATAAAAATAAGCTGTTATACTCTCCGGGAGATATGCTTTATAGGATTGGGGGAGGAAGTAATGCTTTAGGCGGATATCGGGTTACAAGCCTGATAGCCGACGGCTTAGCAACATTCGGATATTTCTGCTTCCCTATCCTTTTCGCGTTGTTATTTATGTCATTTAAACTTCTTGATTGCCTTGTATATTATTCCAAGAACGGGATAGTCTATTCTACATTGGGTTTAATAAGTGTGTTTGATTTTCTGGGAATGTTCCGAAACTCAATTAGCTGCAGTGTCCCCGTTTCGTTTGTTCTACGTGAGTTTTGGCAATTGTGCATAACTTTTTGGATAATAGTTTCTCTCATACAATTGATCCCATTCAAAAAACGAAGAGCAATTTTATTAAGAAAAATCAATTAGACCTGGCTATTGGAGGCTTCCGCAAATTCTAGTCCGTTAAATATTTATCAAAAGCTAAATAATGAAGTTCGTTTTAATTGGAAATTATCCTTTGGATAGACAAGAAAGTATGAGGAGGTATACCGAAAATCTAAATGACCAAATTAAAAAATCAGGTCATGATTCTGAAATTTGGATCCCTAAAGTTTTTTTCGCGTATGGACAAAAAACTACCACAGCTGGCGTATCAAAATGGCTTGGATACCTTGATAAGTGGATATTATTTCCACTTACTTTAAAAATAAAAATTTTAAAACATGTCTCAGCTAAATCGGAAGTTAATTATCACATATGTGATCACTCCAACTCTCCGTACTTAAATTATTTACCGAAGGCTAAAACTGGAATTACCTGTCATGATGTATTAGCAATTCGTGGAGCAATGGGGCATAAAGATGCATTTTGTGACGCCACATTTTTTGGAAAGTTTCTACAAAAAGCCATTCTTAAAAATTTAAAAAAAGCTAAAATACTCACCACTGTTTCAAAGTTGACCATGAATCAATTAATAGAAATGTGTAGTGGCTTTCCAAAACCAGAGCAAAACTGGAAAGTGATTTACAATTCTTTTAATGCTGATTTTTTCCCAATGCCCAGAGGGCAACGTCAGGATCTGTTGAGAGCAAATGGAATATCCATTGACAAGCCTTTTCTTTTATACGTTGGTTCTTCTTTACCGCGAAAAAACAGAAAGATGCTTTTGGAAATGCTGGTCTCTCTGAATGGTAGATGGGATGGCGTTGTCTGCTTTGCAGGGCAACCTTTGGATAATAATTTAATCGATTTTGCTCTGGCTAATAAATTAGAGGATAGAATAATTTCAATTGTTAAACCTGATCACAATTTATTAGTCGCTCTGTACAGTTCTTGTTCCGCCTTTATTTTCCCATCCTTTTCAGAAGGTTTCGGTTGGCCACTTATTGAAGCGCAGGCCTGTGGAGCACCCGTCATTGCAAGCAATATCCAGCCCATGCCGGAAATAAGTAATGGCACTGCGCTACACGCCGATCCATACAATCCACTGGATTTTGCTACTGCCTTTTTGCAATCAACCAACGAGGAAGTGCGAAGCCAGCTTATTTCAACAGGACATAAAAATTGCCTAAGATTTAACAGAGAGCATATCATTAATGAATTTCTTGATCTCTATAACAGACAGTCTACTTTCTCATGATAAAAAAACTCCTTATATTCTTGCTGCCATGGTCTTTGAAGAGAAGATTGTTGAAATTTTGCTATGGATACGACATTCATCCTACTGCTCATATAGGCTTTTCTTGGATATTCCCAAGTAAGTTAATTATGAAAGAAGGAGCAAAAATTGGTCATTTAAACGTTGGTATTAATTTAGATTGTATGCGATTGGGCATGAAGTCCAGTATAAATCGTGGAAATTGGATTACAGGTTACTCTACCTTGCATCCAACCCAACACTTTGCTCATCAAAAGGACCGAGTGTCTGAATTAGATTTAGGTGACTATTCCGCCATTACTAAAAATCATCATTTAGACTGTACTCACAAGATTAAGATAGGAAAGTTCTCAACCTTGGCCGGATATCAATCACAGTTTTTAACACATTCGATAGATGTTTTTAACTGTCGTCAACATAGCGCTCCAATTACAATTGGTGATTATACGTTTATAGGAACTAACGTTGTAATGTTGGGTAACTCAACTTTACCATCTTTCTGTGTTTTAGGAGCAAAATCACTTTTAAATAAAACTTTCAAGGAAGAGTGGTTTGTATATGCCGGAAATCCTGCCAAGCCAGTGAAGACAATTTCTAGTGATGCAAAATACTTTAGTAGGTTAGAGGGTTTTATTGTCTAATCATTTTTCATTAATGAGAATCTTACGTGTCATATGGAGTATGGATCCAACAGGTGGTGGACCTTCACAAGGAATTAGGAACTCTATTCCTGAACTTGAAAAACTTGGAGCTTCTAATGAAGTTGTTTCATTAGATTCGGACGACGCTTCATTTCTTGGAAAAGATAGTTTTACAATACATACAGTTGGAACTGGGGTCGGTCCATGGGCATACAATGCAAACCTAATTCCCTGGCTACTTAATAACTTTGAAAGATTTGATACTATTATCATTCATGGTCTTTGGCAATATCATAGTTATGCAGTATTTTCTGCTCTTTCTAAGTTCAAAAACCGGAATTTAGGTTTAGGTCCTAAGTTGTATGTGATGCCACACGGAATGCTTGATCCGTGGTTTCAAAAAGCCAGAGGAAGAAAGTTAAAGGCTATACGCAATTGGTTATTTTGGAAGATTATTGAGGGAAAAGTTGTGAACAATGCTGATGGCATATTGTTTACCTGCGAGGCCGAACTACGGCTTGCCAGAGAAACATTTACCCCATATAAACCGAAAAACGAGATAAATGTAGGATACGGTATTCAAACACCACCTGTACTAACTGATTCTATGTCGGCTGCATTTCAAGCTCGCTGCGAACAGATTTCTGACAGGCCCTATTTCCTCTTTCTAAGTAGAATTAACTACAAAAAGGGTGTTGATATTCTTATTGATGCCTATTCAATTGTTTTAAAAGAATCAAAACTAGCCGGGTATAGCTTACCTGCTCTTGTTATAGCTGGTCCTGGTATTGATTCTGAATTTGGAAAAAAACTTGTTTCTAAGGTTAAAAATGACACTCTGCTATCGAAGAATATTTTTTTTCCTGGAATGCTGGCAGGTGAATCAAAATGGGGAGCGTTCTACGGGTGCGAGGCCTTTGTGTTGCCAAGTCATCAAGAAAATTTTGGAATTGCTGTCGCAGAGGCACTCGCATGTGGTAAACCGGTTTTAATTTCAGACCAAGTAAATATTTGGACAGAAATACACGAGGCAGGCGGTGGAATTATTGAGAAAGATACAATCGAAGGTATTCTTAATATGCTTAGATCTTGGCAGAAGCTTTCAGATGAAAGAAAATTAAACATGGGTCTGATTGCAAGCAGTATTTTCAGAAACAAATTTGAGATTAGTTCAGCAGCAAATCAATTTCTAAAAGGAATCAGAAATGAATAATTTTATGATGAACGAAACGGCGGTAATTCAAGACTTAAGAACATTTAAAATGCCATCTGCATTCCGCGGCCGTCCTGGTTGGTACGTACAATTGTGGTGGATTGTTCAATCCTTACTTTTTAATACATCTCCACAATTTATGTATTCCTGGAGAAGATTTCTTTTACGATCTTTTGGTGCGAATATTGGAAAAGGTGTTATTCTGAGGCCTTCAATGCGTGTGCAATTCCCTTGGAAAGTCACCATTGGAGATTACAGCTGGATTGGTGATCATGTCGTTTTGTATAGTCTCGGTCCTATTGACATTGGAACCAACGTTGTTATTTCCCAAAAAAGTTATTTATGTACCGGTTCACACGATTACGTGAAAAGTGATTTCCCGATCTATTATCAACCAATTAAAATAGAAAATGAATCCTGGCTCGCAACTGATGTTTTTGTAGGACCTGGAGTTACTATCGGTAGAGGAACGGTTGTTGGTGCTCGTTCATCCGTTTTTAAATCTTTGCCAGATAATAAAATTTGCATGGGCTCCCCTGTTAAAATCCTAAAAGACAGAATTTAGTGAAACTAAAATTCGTACTTCTGGGAATTGCAGGCAGCTTAGGTATTCTGCTGATTTTTTATTTCAGCTGGTTACCTGATCCAGATATTGGCTTAAAACCCTATTTTCCTGGTTGGCTAGGACAATGGACAAATAAAAACCCGAACTTACGAACAGCGGTTCCTTTCGTGTTTGTCGGTTTTGTAAGTGAGTTATTGTTAAACAATCATTATAGTGCATGGTTTAAACGAACTTTATTATTTTTGGGTCTAACAATAATAGTAACATTCGCAGAACTGGGACAGCTCTTATTACCTTTAAGGCATTTTGATATTCGCGATATTGCCTGGGGAGCCCTTGGATCTGCACTTGGAATAGTTTCAGGTTTTCTAATTAAAAAGCTGAAATATAGATAATAGTTAAATTACTCAACGTTATGAAAATTTTAATATACGGTATAAATTATGCCCCTGAACTGACCGGCATAGGTAAGTATACCGGTGAAATGGCAACCTGGCTAGCTCAAGAAGGCCACGACGTTTCGGTAGTCACGGCCATGCCGTATTATCCTGAGTGGGAAGTTCATAAATCGTACAAGGGAAAATTGTGGCATAAGGAGATTCTCGATGGCGTCAAAGTTTACCGTTGCCCTATTTATGTACCTAAAAATGTAACTCCTATAAAACGAATCATACATGAGTTTTCATTTCTTGCAAGTATTCTTCCTATTTGGTTTTTAACACTGTTTCAACCAAAATATGATGTAGTTTTTTGTATTAGTCCTCCTTTTCACCTCGGACTGCTACCTTTATTATATTCAAAAATCAAAGGTGCGAAATTCATTAACCATATTCAGGATTTACAGGTTGATGCTGCCAAAGACCTCGGAATGATAAAGAATAAACGTTTCCTGGACATTATGTTCAGTACAGAAAAATATATTTTTGACACTGGCGACTTTGTTTCGACCATTAGCACCGGTATGCAGAGGAAGATTAGCGAAAAGTATATTGATGAAGACAAGCTCTTTCTATTTCCCAACTGGGTGGATGAAAATGCTATATATCCACTTTCCAAAGAAGAATCACTGAGGAAAGAGTTTGGCATTCCAAACGAAGATAAGGTCATTCTGTATTCAGGGAATCTGGGAGAAAAACAAGGTTTGGAGATTATAATTGATG
>Ga0247816_10001843_pt1 | contig 10177 bp, 9 predicted proteins | sample UWRJL209509C1_FD_179930 | JGI IMG/M metagenome (GOLD analysis project Ga0247816, IMG submission 179930) | Plant litter microbial communities from Arlington Agricultural Research Station in Wisconsin, United States - UWRJ-L209-509C-1 | ecosystem: Environmental > Terrestrial > Plant litter >...
AATTACTTATTCTATGTTCTCCACTTGTTCGTATTAATAAATCTACGTCAGGTAAATTTTGCGTGTAAAGATGCTCATTTATAATTGAATCGTCAATAGTGTCTATTGAAATTATATTATTTTTAACTTTATCACTGATGATTCTAACGGCATTTACCAATTCTTCTCGTGATCCGTAACTTAAAGCCAATGTTAGCGTTAGGCGCGTATTATTTTTCGTTTTATCAATAACGTCCTGAAGTTCTTTTTGAGCGGTTTTTGGTAATTTATCAAGATTTCCAATAGCATTAAGCCTGATATTGTTTTCTTGTAAAGTGCCAAGTTCTTTTTTTAATGAATTGATTAATATTTTCATTAAAGCTTCAACTTCTAATTTTGGGCGATTCCAGTTTTCTGTTGAAAAAGCATAGAGCGTTAGATACTCAATGCCAAGTTTTGCACAAGTGGTAATTGTTTTTTTTACTGATTTTGTACCATTTTCGTGACCAAAAGCTCTTAAGAACCCTTGTTGTTTTGCCCAGCGACCATTACCGTCCATGATTATGGCCAGATGTTTAGGTAAGTTTGTTTTGTCTATAGAGTCTATTAGGTTCATTTTATTATTCTGCGCAATAGCAAGGTTTTAGTCCAAAGGTATAAGTTAAAGTAACACCTGTAAAGACATACCAATCGTTATTATTTAAATTTCCAAATCGTAAAGATGATAAGGCATCGTTACCAGGATTACTTCCGTCAATATCGTCTGTAAAGGTATAACGGGCTCCAACTTCAAGGCCCAGAACAAAATTAGGAGATACATTTGACTTGATCCCTAACGTTATAGGAATAGCAATTGAACTTGAATTTTTATCTTTTCTGGTTTGACCTCCCGAAATATATAATTCATCGTACATAAAGTAACTTAATCCTGAATATATATAAGGAGTAATTTTTGGATGATAGTCATGTAGATTAAAATCAAAAAAATTAAATTCTAAACCTGCAGAAAGTTCTTTAACATTGTTTTCAAATCTGTATCCTCGATTGCTTCGCCCTGTTTCCTCAGATTCACGATCATTTCCTGTAACAGTAGATTGTGTATATGAAAAACGGTACGAATGTCTTGGACTTTTGTTCCATTTATACAAAATACCAAAAGCTAACTTTTCAGGAGCGATATAGTTTGTTTTACCAACATCACCTACAAAGTTGCTTCCACCAAGAAAAACACCAATCTCATTAATTTGAGCGTTTAGTGTAATTAGGGGGAATAAACATAACAATAAATTAAAAATTTTCTTCATTTAATTCAGAATTGCGTGCAAATATAATAATTATCGATACGAATCAACGTCGCTTTAGTTAAATGTGCTTTTTTTTCAATTTGCAATATGATTTTGAGACATTTAATGAGGATTCGATACATGCAGAACGAGAAAAAGTGGTATTATCGTATAGTGGCGTGTGAGAAAAAGGCTTAATTCCTCTTGTCTTCTCCCCAAAGCAGCTTATTTCTTAAGGTTTTTAAGAAAGTTTCTCCAGGAATTTCAACCATTTTTATTTTAAAATCTGTTTTTTTAATCGTTAAAACAGATTCGTTTTTTACAGAAGCAATTCTGGAATCTAATGAAACTAAATATTGATCTTCTCTTCCCGATACCCGTAACTTGATTTCGGTATCATCAGGAATAACAAGTGGTCTGGCGGTTAAATTATGAGGTGCGATAGGCGTAATTACTAAACTTTTTACCTCTGGCGTAAGCAATGGTCCGCCACAACTTAAAGAATATCCGGTTGAACCCGTTGGCGTCGAAATAATCAAACCATCTGCCCAATATGAATTTAAATATTCATTGTTCAAATAAGTTTCAACGGTAATCATCGAAGTTGTGTCTTTTCTACTCACTGTAACTTCATTCATGGCAAAATTTAAATCTTCTTCAATAGCGTCATTTTTTGGATCGCAGGTTATGCTTAATAAGGTTCTTTCAGAAGTAGTGTAATTTTTATCAATTACAAACTGCAAAAAACTATCGATATTTTCTTTTTGTACCGTAGCCAAAAAACCAAGCCTTCCTGCATTGATTCCCAAAATAGGAACACCGGAATTACGGACTAAAGTAGCGGCTCTTAATATAGTTCCGTCGCCACCAATACTTATTAACATTTCAAAACTATTATCTAAGGAATTACTTAATGAAAAAGTTTTATATTCTTTTTTTACGAGTTCTTTTTCATGAAGCATTTTTAGAAAGTTTTCCTCTATTACCATTTCAACATTATTGGTATTGAAAAACAAAAAAATATCTTTTATAATAGGTTCGGTACTGTTTTGGTAATACTGTCCGTAAATGGCTACTTTCATTTTTTTTAATTAGATAATTTGTCAATTAGAAAATCAGATAATGAGCCAGCTAGTTAAGAAATTATCTAATTGACATATTAACTTCATTATCTAATTATATATTAAGGTATTTGTCTAAATAATCAGAACGTTCTTTTAAGCTGTTTATATAAGCGTCTTCCTGATGTTCTGAAATGATTTCATAATTATATCGTCTGAATGTCTGAATGATTTCATTCATTGGTCCCAAACCAATTTTTACTGTAATCTGAACATTTTCTAAATCAGCTTCAGAAACAAAACAACCTAAAATTTTTCCATTATTGCTTTCCACTATTTGTGCTACCTGGCCCATAGAATAATCCAAAAGTCCTTTTTGAACAATAATAATACCTCCTTGTTCTTTTAAAAATGGAGTTTCCTGAAAAAACTTCATGATGTCTTCCATTTCATAATAACCTATGTAGATATTATTTTCATCAATAACGGGAACAGTATTAGTATGATTTTTTGCAAATACTTCTAAAACATCGAGCCACATCATTGATTTTCTGGCAAAAAAACGTTCTAAAGTATATTTGTAATCAATTGCTTTTTTGTCAGTGTCAAAAGTTTCAACATCGTCAGAAGCAATACTTCCAATGAAAATACCGTTTTCCAAAATTGGAAAATGAGAAAAATTCAAGTCGGCAAAAAAGTCCTGAACCGATGCTATCGTTTCCTGGCTATCAATTGCTCGAAAATCGTTTGTGATATAGTTTGTAATTTCTGTCATAAATCAATTGAAGATATTTGATGCAAAATAATCAAAAAATAGCAAAAACTGCTACGTTTTACTTTGTATTTTTGTCGTAACAAATATAGTGTTACTAGAATTAATTATCTATTTTATATGACAAAGTTAAGTGTAAATATCAACAAAATTGCAACCTTACGTAATGCAAGAGGCGGAAATGTTCCTGATTTACTAAAAGTAGCTACCGATATTCAGAATTTTGGAGGTCAGGGAATTACCATTCATCCACGTCCGGATGAGCGTCATATTCGTTATCAGGATGCGCGGGATTTAAAACCAATTGTTTATACCGAATATAATATTGAAGGAAATCCGCAGCATAATTTTATTGATTTGGTTTTAGAATGCAAACCAACTCAGGTTACCTTGGTTCCCGATGCGATTGGAGCTATAACATCTTCGGCAGGTTGGGATACCGTAAAAAATCAGGCTTATTTAATAGAAGTTATTCAGGAATTTCAACGTAACGGAATCAGAACTTCGATTTTTGTTGATCCCATTAATGAAATGATTGAAGGAGCAAAAAAAACAGGAGCAGACAGAATCGAATTATATACCGAAGCATTTGCACATCAATATAGTTTAGGAAATAAAAACGGAATTGATCCTTATGTAAAAGCTGCAGAATTGGCAAACGAATTAGGTTTGGGAATCAATGCAGGACATGATTTAAGTTTAGATAATATTCAGTTTTTTAAACAAAATATTCCCGGTTTATTAGAGGTTTCTATTGGGCATGCCTTGATTTCTGAAGCACTTTATCTTGGTTTGGATAATGTCGTGAATATGTATCTAAATAAATTGAAATAAGTTTAAAATTAAAACAATTATAACCTGATATAATTGGGTTATAATTGTTTACTTTCGCACTTTTCATATAAAAAGCTAGTGTCGAAATCAATTATTATTTTTTGTTTATTCTGTTTTTCCGGTTTATTTGCGCAATCTCAGGCCAATATAACAGGAAATGTAAAATCTTCTGGAAATGAAAATTTAATTGGTGCGGGTATTTCTTTCAATATAAATAATCAAAAATATTCTGTACTAAGTGATACACTTGGTAATTTTTCAAAAGATATTTCTTTAGGCAAAATCACAATTACAATTAATCAATTGGGTTATCTCAATAAAACCCTCAATATTGATCTTGTAAAAGATACTGTAATCTCAATTGTTTTAGAAAAAGATATTTTACTTTTAAAAGAAGTGATTATAGAGAATGACAAAAAAAATGGTATTTCAACTTTATCAGGAGGAAAATTATCTTTCAATTTAAAAGAATTGTCTTCGTTACCGACCGTTTTAGGAACAACCGATATTATAAAGATTTTGCAATTAACACCCGGAGTTCAAAATTCTGGAGATGCTAATGGATATTTATACGTAAGAGGTGGCGATCCGGGACATAATGCAATATTATATAATGGAACGCCGGTTTATGGAATGTCTCATTTATTAGGTATTTTTCCTTTTTACAATGCAGATCATATTAAGGAAGTGGAATTTGATAAGTCAAGTTCGAATGCAAAATACGGAGGACGATTAAGTTCGACGACACTTTTAATTCCGAACAAAAAAATACCTGCTGAATTTACGATTCAGGGAAATGTCGGTATTTTGGCTTCACAATTGAATTTTGCCATTCCTGTAACAGAAAAAACAGGAATTTATATTTCAGGAAGAAAAACGTATATCGATGAAATTATTGCACCATTGATAAATTCTTCATCCCAAAATAATGATGTTCAGAATATGAAATATGGATTTTCAGATGGAAATTTCACTTTTGTATCTCAGATTTCTAAAAATAATCTATTTGCTGTAGATGCTTTTGTTAGTGGTGATAAATTAAAAATTAATGATGATAATTTGTCTTTAAAAACCAGTCTGAAATGGAGTAATTTTACGGTTTCTCCTTCTATAACTACTGCACTTTCCGAAAAAACAAGTATGTCAAATGCTGTTTATTTTAGCCAATATTCTAATGATTTGAGTATGGAACAGGCGACAATTCAGTTTGGTGTTTCTTCGTATGTGAAAGATTTTGGTTTTACAAATTCATTTCGTTTTTGGATAAAAAATATTCCTGTCGAGTCTGGATTGCAATATGTTTATCATGATTTACAGCCTCAAAAAGTGAATGTTGAAAACTTCAGCAGTTCAAACAATACATCGCAAAATGGTATGATTACTGCCAATGAAGCAGCTGTTTTTACTACCATCAAACCAAAACTGACAGATAAATTAAACGCAGAACTGGGTTTGAGGATAAATTATTATACATCAGGATCACAAAGTTCTTATTTGCATTTTCAGCCTCGTGTATTGTTGAATTATATTGCAAATGAAAAACTTTCTTTTTACGGATCTTATAATAAACAATACCAATATTTGAGTTTGATTACCACTTCAAGTGTTGGAATTCCGACAGATTTCTGGATTGCCAGTTCAGACGGAATTAAACCGCAATCATCAGATGAGTTTGCAATTGGTTCAAATCAAAATATTTCAAAGAATTTGGTTTCTTCTTTAGGAGGATTTTATCGCTCTATGAAAGATTTACTGGAATATCCTTATGGTATAACTCAGTTTAATGAAACCACAACTCTAAAAAATGATTTATTGGTGGGTAAGGGAAAAGCGTATGGTCTTGAATTTATGCTCCGCAAAAATAACGGAAAATTTACCGGCTGGTTAAGTTATACTTTAAGCTGGTCTGATAGAAATTTTGATGAACTCAATAATGGAAAAACGTATTTTGCCAAATATGACAGACGTCATAATCTGTCGTTAGTTGGAATGTATGATTTAAATTCAAAATGGAATTTTGGTGTTACCCAAATATTTAGTTCCGGCAATCGATTTACAATGCCAACTTCCTGGTATTTTATCAATAATAATCCTGTCAAAGAATATTCAGAATACAATAATGCTCAAATGCCCAATTATATTCGTACCGATCTTTCTGCAAATTATTTCTTCTTTAAAACAAATAAAAAAGAAAGTGCACTGAACTTTTCAATTTATAATACTTTTAATATTGATAATCCAATTTATGTTGTTTTGGATGTTAAAGTTGCTGATGATAAAAGTAGTGTTGTTGTAAAACAGGATAAAAAAGTTTTGTATCGAATATTGCCTTCAATAAGCTGGAGATTTAAATTTTAAAAGATGAAAAAATATTTATTATTTCTTTTTGCTTTAATAATAATGAGCTGTTCTAAAGATGATTTTAGCGAACAAAGTATTGAGTCTAAAATTGTTGTAGAAGGCTGGATAGAAGAAGGGGATTATGCTCAGGTTTTGCTTTCAAGCAGTATTCCTGTTACAGATGTAATTGACTCTACAAATGTTTTGAATCATGTCATTCGGTCGGCAAAAATCACAATTTCTGATGGTCAGACTTCAGAAGTTTTAAGAGTAAAAAATGATAAAAACAGAGTTCCGCCCTTTGTATACTACGGAACAACTTTGAAAGGTGAAGCTGGAAAAGAGTATTCGCTAAAAATAGAATATTTAAATCGTGTTGTCGAAGCCGTAACCACGATACCAAAAACCGTGGAGCTTAAAAGTGCAGAGTATGTAAAAAAGAATGTTACAGATACAACGGGTTATGTTTTTGTAAAATTTGACGATCCTTTAGAAGATAAAAACTATTATCAGGTTGCTACAAAAATTGATGCCGAAGAACCTATTTTTGTTCCGGCATTCTATGGAAATTTAGATGATAAAAATTTCACGTCATCAAACGTTTCTATACAGGTAAACAGAGGAATTTTACTTTTTCCAAAAACAAAGTTTACGCCATATTTTGCTGATGGAGATTTAATTTATGTGAAATTACGAACGCAAAACAAAGAAGCTTTGGATTTTTGGAACAGTTGGCAAAATGAAATCGTTAATAGTAAAAATCCAATTTATCCATCAAATACAAGTTTAAAATCCAATATAAAAGGAGGTATTGGTATTTGGGCAGGATATGGGCAAAGTACTATAATTGTTAAAACGCCTCCAAAAAAATAAATCCGGTTTGAAATTGTTTCAAACCGGATTTACGTTATAATTTTAAAGAATAATTAGTTCTCAAAAGCTTTGATAAATTCTTCAAATTTAGCTTCGAAGCTGCTAAATCCTGTTGAGAAATAAGCTCCCATTTCTACTTCTGTATTATCTCCGAATTTTAAGTAATATACTTCGTTATAATAATTAACAGTTACAGTCGAGTTGTCGTCAGAAGCCCAGTAACCTCCATTGCTTGCAGTTGCATCAGCTACCCATTTTATATTATATGTATAAGTGTCTGCTTTTTCAGAGTGCTGAACAATATCAGCTATTTTAGTTCCGTCTTTTTTAGATACTAAAATTAACTTAGAGTTTTTATTGAAGCTTGCAACAGTACCTTGAGAATATTTAAGGTTGTTTGAATTTTCATCTGCATAATGGTTTTTAGTTCCGTAATCAGAATATACCATTGTTTTTTCTAAAGCAATTTCGTCAGCTGCAGCTGTAGCTAAGTCCATATCAGCAATAATTAGAAAATTGTCTAAAAGTTGCACTAATCCGTTTGCTTTACCTCTATATTGTACTAATTCGTCGTTAGTCATTAAAGCATCAATACTCGCAGTGCTTCCTGAGTTAAATGAAAGTAAAGTTTTACCGTTATAAGTAAGAGCACCTTTTGAAGTGTTTTCTGTAGCTTTAACACCACTCATTTCCCATGTATAACCATCACTTAGAGTCATTTTGTAAGCAAACTCATTAGGAACTTCTTTTCCGTTAGAATATTTTGCAGTTTGTGTAAATGAAGCTACAGCAGTATTGTCGATTGTTAAAGTTGCATCTGCTGAAGTTGGTAAGAAAACATAATCGTTTGTTTTTACTCCAGATTGCCAATCATAAGTATCTTCAATTTCAACTTTAATATCTGAAGAAACACTTTTGCTAGTGAATGTTGCATTATTTGTAGTTTGAGTTTCTTTAGCAGGAAAAACAAATTTTAATTCTGAAGTCGAAGCTGTTTTTACCCAAACTTTACCGGTATTATCCCAAGTGTAAATTCCGTAAACTCCAGCAACATTGATAATATCTTCTACTTCATTATCGTTTTTTCCGTTAAAAATATCAACAGGACTAACGTCTAATAATCTGTTTAAGTTTTCAATTGTTTCAATTGCACTTAATTTTTTAGTTTTGTCTAGCTGAACTAACATTTCATTAGCTTCTGCCTCTAATTTTACTTTTTGCTCTGTAGGAGTCAATTTAGAATAAGGCTGTTTGATAATGTTAGCAATTTGTTCTGCCAAAGTTTGCTCAGGTACAACAGGGTCAATTACAACAGGGTCAGTTTCCGGACTGTCATCACTAGAACATGAAATCATAAGTTGAGAAGCAACTAATGATAATAAAAGGAATTTTTTAATCATGGATTTGGTGTTTTAATTAAATAAATTGAATCAAATTTTGGGTTTGATTTCTGAGCGCGAATATACACTTTCAGATTGTTCTTTGTTTACGGGAAACCGTAAAACGATACGCTTTTTTTACAATAAAATGATTTCTTCAAAATTTTTCCACTTATATTGATAAATAAGTTTTTTACATTTGTAATAAGCTTAAAAATATATAAATGTTATACTCAAAAATAGAAGGCGAAGGAAAACCTTTCATCATCATGCACGGATTTCTAGGAATGTCTGATAACTGGAAAACACTTGCCGGGCAATATGTAGAAGCCGGATTTCAGGTTCATATTTTAGATTTAAGAAACCACGGACGCAGTTTTCATTCAGATGAATGGAGTTACGAAGCTATGGTTCAGGATGTTTTCGAATATTGCCAGGCCAATCAATTAAGTAAAATAGATATTTTAGGACATTCGATGGGAGGGAAAGTAGCGATGCTTTTTGCAACAACACATTCTGAAATTGTAGATAAATTGATTGTGGCAGATATTGGTCCGAAGTTTTATAAACAACATCATCAGGATATTTTAGCAGGATTAAATGCAGTTGATTTTTCCGTAAAACCAAGTCGAAACGATGTTGAGGAAATTGTAGCACAATATGTTTCTGATTTTGGAACACGTCAGTTTTTGTTGAAAAATTTATACTGGAAAGAACCTGGACAATTGGCGTTTAGATTCAATCTCGAAGTTTTCAATAATAATCTGGATGCAATCGGAAAAGCTCTGGCAGATGATTTGGTTTTCGAAAAGCCGACATTATTTATTCGCGGAGGAAATTCAGGTTATGTTCAGGATGCCGATCTTGATCAGATTCGTACACACTTCCCTGATTTAAAAGTAGAAACAATTCCAAATGCCGGTCATTGGCTTCATGCCGAAAACCCTAAAATGTTTTTTGAATTAACAACTGCCTTTTTAAAGGAATAGTCATTTTGGCAAATATTTTATTACTTTTATTAAAATTTTAAATTAAAATAAATATGAAATTATTACTTAGACTTCTAGTTACTGCAGCCTTGGTTTTATTACTTGCTAATCTTTTGACAGGAGTACATGTAGCAAGTTTTGGTACAGCTGTAATTGTTGCAGTGGTTTTAGGATTGCTTAATCTTTTTATAAAACCAATTTTAGTTATCCTGACTTTGCCGGTAACGGTGATTACTTTAGGTTTGTTTTTACTGGTTATAAATGCGATTATTATTTTATTGTGTACCAATATAGTTGGAGGTTTTGCAGTAGATTCTTTTTGGACAGCATTAATCTTTAGTGTCATATTGTCTATTCTTCAGTCTATTACTTATAAAATTCTGGGAGACGATAAAAAATAAAAATAGAAATGACGTTTAAAACGTCTTCAAATACAATAGATTAAAAACTTGGCTGGGTTGCAAAAATTTTATAATTTTGCAACCCAATTTTATTACGTAAATTAAAGAAGAAGATGGATATTAAAAGAGTAGCAACAGACGCTGTGAATGAAACAATTGTAATGACAGTTGTTCACATGGATTACAAAGGTCAAGTAGCAAAAAGAATAAACGAAAAAATGCCTTTGGCTACCGTTAAAGGTTTTAGAAAAGGGCAAGTTCCTAAA
>Ga0247816_10001845_pt1 | contig 10173 bp, 11 predicted proteins | sample UWRJL209509C1_FD_179930 | JGI IMG/M metagenome (GOLD analysis project Ga0247816, IMG submission 179930) | Plant litter microbial communities from Arlington Agricultural Research Station in Wisconsin, United States - UWRJ-L209-509C-1 | ecosystem: Environmental > Terrestrial > Plant litter >...
CTTGAAAACTAGCAGCTAAATTCACGTCATTTAACGGTTCTCCTTTTTGATTAGCATTATGAACAGTATTGATAAAGGAACTTTTTAATCCACTAAAACTAAAATCATAGTTATCTTCTTTCAACATAGCTCTTGGGAAATGATAAGTGTCTTCTCCAAGATGAGCCATCTCGTCTATTTTTTTCCCACCAGGATAAGGCAATCCTAATACTCGACCAATTTTATCATATGCTTCTCCTGCTGCATCATCTCTTGTTTCACCAATAATTGTGTAGTCTCCATCTTCTTTCATGTAAACCAGTTCAGTATGTCCCCCACTAACTACTAGCGCTAGGAGCGGGAAAACAAGCGGTTTAATCAAACGATTGGCATAAATGTGGCCTGCCATGTGGTTGACAGCAATCAACGGTAATCGGTGCGCAAAAGCAATGGCCTTTGCAGCATTAACCCCAATCAGCAGTGCACCAACTAATCCTGGTCCTTGTGTAACAGCTACTGCCGAAAGGCCCTCATAACTAACGTCTGCTTCATTCATAGCTTCCTCTATGCATTGCGTAATCTGTTCAACATGATGTCGACTAGCGATTTCAGGCACTACTCCACCAAAACGCATATGGCTTTTTATTTGTGAAGCAACAATATTTGAATGGACAATCGTCCCATCTTCAACCACGGCCACACTGGTTTCATCGCAACTCGATTCAATTGCTAAAATTAGATTTCTCTTTATAGTCATGCTTTCACTCTTTCTGTACTAGAATCTATTCAACTTATGTCTCTGTTTTTATATCCTCAGCTGCATGATCAAGGCATGATCAACTGGGTCATGATAATAATTTTTGCGCAGCGCAATTGTTTCAAAACCAGCTCTTTCATATACAGCAATCGCAGCTTTATTCTGCTCTCGAACTTCTAAAAAGACTGTTTTGATTTCTTCAGCTTTTAGCTGTTTGATAAATGCTCTTAAAAAGGATTGGCCGATTCCTTGATTTTTAAAAGACTTTAGAATACCAAATGTAGTGATTTCTACCTCATCAAAAAGTTGAGTATATCCTATAAACCCTACTTTCTCTGCTTTTTGCAAAGCTATTCCATATTTGTTATGGGATTCTGCTAATTCACTTTTATACGATTCAACAGGCCAAGGACTCCCATTAGGATAACTATCTTCAGCCAGTTGAAACAATTCATGTGCTGTTAAATCTCCATTTTGATTAAATAAAAAAACTGTCTTTTCATTTAAATAACTGTCCATTGTTCATTTCCTCATAACGGCTTACTCATTTCCAGTGCATCTTCTCGGTCACCGGTATAGTATGCTTTTTTTATCTTCCCTTTTTTAAAACCAAGCTTACTATATAATCGCTGTGCATTTTCATTTGAAACTCGAACCTCTAAACTCATTTTTTTCATGCCTTCATATTGGGAAATTGTTTGTAATTCCGAAATCAAAAAAGTAGCAATTCCTTGTTTTTGATGAGCTGGAATGACAGCTACATTTGTTACATGAGCTTCTTCATCTACTAACCAAGCGCCGATAAAGCCGATTGCTTGGTTAGATTTTCGAACAATTAAGTAAATAGAGCGAGTATTTGTTTTGATTTCGTGTTCTAATGCTTTTTTATTCCACGGTGTTTTCCCATTGTAACAAAGTGTTTCTATTTTTAAGATAGCGGAAATATCAGCTTCTGATCCAATCGAAGTGTGTAAAAGAGAACCATCATCCAACTGAAAGGTTCTATTTTCTAGTTGTGCTCGTTTCGCCAACTTTTTATTGGAATCCATTTGATTAGTAAGCGTAATAACTTCTTCATTAATAAACCACTGCTTAAATTTTTTCAACATAAGCTTCCTCCAGTTGATCTGGATGCTCTTTACGCCAATTTTCCTCCGCTTCTGCTAGTTTCAAATAGTCAGGTGTGAACATGTGTGCATCTACAGGTTCTTCCTTTATCCCTAATAAACCTAAAACACCAGCTTTTGGCAGATGATTTTTTAACGGCGCTTCAAACACCCGGTTCGTTAAATGCTGTTCAAATGTATCTTTATATAAAGAACGGTCTTCTCCAATTAATTCAAATGTACCTTCTCTTCCACTTAAATGCTCAGCCCATAATTCTGCTGAAATATGCGTATCGGGTTCAATTTGAACTAAATTTCCATTTTTCCATTGGTATAAACCAGTATAAATATTTTTACGACGAGCATCAAATAAAGGAACCAGATAGTGTGTTGAGGACTCACAATTTCCAGCTAGTGTTTTCAAACTAGAAATGCCAACTAATTCAACACCCAAAGTCCATGCTAGCGTTTTAGCGATTGTTACACCAATTCTCAAACCCGTATAAGAACCCGGCCCTTTAGCAACTACGATTCGATCTAGTTCACTAGGTTTCCATTGAACATCATTCATTAACTCATCAATAGCAGGCATCAAACGCTCGCTATGATTTCGTTTAATATTTGTCGTAATTTCTCCTATAATTCTTTCTCCATCTAACACTGCAATACTCATTGCTTGATTAGAAGTGTCTATTGCCAATACCTTCATGAGACGACTCCTTTTTATATGACTAGGTTATTTATTCTAATTTTATTTTAGCACATATCTGATAAAAACTTAAATTCCTAATTTTCCAGATTAACCTGAAAGCGTATTAGTTGATTTTTTATTTACAAGAAGTTATGCTTCTTTATGTAAAAGGTACTTATTATCTCAGCTCCAAAAGTTTTAAGTTTACAGCTAAAACTTTAGTTAGATACTAGTATCACCGTCAAAAAATCTAGTTTCATAGGAGGAATTGAACATGGAAAAAGATAACGGAATGAAAGATAAAGCTAAAGGTATTAAAGATAAGGTTGTTGGAGAAGCCAAAGATTCTTATGGTGATGCTACAAACGACCATAGCAAACAAGCTGAAGGTAAAGCTCAAAAAACCAAAGGCGAAGTTCAAAAAAAGGTCGGCAAAGTAAAAAGCGACTTAGATGACAAGAACAACAAGTAACATTTAAACTTGTTTCCCCCTAAAGAGTACTGCTAACGTGGTGCTCTTTTTAAATTAACTTATTTTTACTAAGGAGATTATACTATGGCTAACATCCTCATTACTGGAGCAACTGGAACCATTGGAGAAGTCTTAACAACTCATCTTAAAAAGAAACATAAGTTAACTTTAGTCGATATCGATTTTTCTGAGTCAGACAAAGAACTTGTAGAAGGAACTACTACAAAAGAATTGGATCTATCAGTCTTAGAGAACTGGAAAGGCCTGTTGGATGGAATAGATTATGTCATACAATTAGCTGGAGATCCTAGCCCTGACGCAGAATTCTATGATAGTCTTTTAGATTTAAACTATAAAATCCCACATAATCTTTACTTAGAAGCTTCCAAAAGTAAATCTATCAAGCGGATTATTTTTGCTAGTTCGATCCATGCTGTTGATGCTTATCCGCAAAATGTACAAGTCGCTACAAATGATCCCGTACGTCCTGCTGATTTGTATGGGGTGTCTAAAGTCTATCTAGAAGGTTTAGCCAGCCATTACGCTTTTACAACCGGATTAGAATCGATTGGCCTTCGCATTGGAGATTTTAAAGGTGATGACTTGCCTGCATTAGCTACACCGGATGCCATGTCAAATTACTTATCAGGCAAAGATATGTGCCATCTTGTAGACTGTTGTTTAACTGCATCACTAAAAGAACCCTTCTTACTCGTTAATGGTATTTCAAACAATACTTTCCCACGTTTAGATATTGACCAAGCTCGTGTTGATATTGGCTATCAGCCACAGGATGACGGTTTTAAACTGCTCGGTTACTTTTCAAAAGATGAATAAAAAAGGCTTCGTTACTCTAATTTAGAGTAACGAAGCTCTTTTTTTATTTCTTATTCACTCGGATAACTTTTCCGAACCATTTTCACTTCGTAAACAGCTTTTATTACTATGGCTACGAGTGCTCCCAGTATAGCTCCAAATGGGCCAAATAGCAGGATACAAGCAATAGTCGAAATAAAGGTGTAAAGAGGTCTTACACCAATTTCTCTACCCGTAACAAACGGTTCAGCAACTTGACGGATAACATTGATAACGATATACAATAATCCTAGTTGCCAAGCCATTGTGGTATTTCCCATAAAGAAATAAATCAATGCCCACGGAATCATAATGATTCCACTTCCTAAAATTGGAACCATATCTACAATAGCAATTCCTAAAGCTTTTAATCCCCAATGATCAATTCCAATGATAATAAACCCAATACATAGTAGGATAAAGGTCAATGCAGCTAGTTTCAATGCTGCTTTAAAATACCCTTTGATCCCTTTTACTGATTGAGATAAAATTTCTTTTAAATCATTCATTTTTATTCCTCATTTCTCATTCATTTCTTCTATTGTACAAGAAGAACAAGGTGATGCAATCCAACTTGAGTAGTATCTTTAAAATCTACAAAAAAATCACCTTAACAATAACAGTTTTTCTCCTGTATTGTTTAAGGTGACCTAGGTAAATGTTAGAAATTTTTTATTTAAACTCTTTTTAAATAAAAGCCATAATGATGAAATTAAGAACAAACAATCCAGTTGAGATCCATAATACAGGATGAATGTCTTTTGTTTTTCCTTTAGCCACTTTAACAATAACATAAAAAATGAATCCAGCAGCAATACCGTATGAAATGCTATACGAGAATCCCATAAAAATTGAAGCAAAGAATGCTGGAATGGCTTCTTCCAGATTTTCCCAATTGATCTCTAAGAATGATGACATCATCATTACACCTACTAATATTAAAGAAGCAGAGGTTGCTTGAGTAGGTACAAGTGCTACTAGTGGTGAAAATAAACTTGTTAATAAGAATAATACAGCTACCACAACACTTGTTAAACCAGTTCTTCCACCAGCACCAATACCAGCGGCACTTTCAACATAAGTTGTTGTATTTGAAGTCCCAAAAATAGCTCCAGCAGAAGTTGCGATTGCATCTGCAAACAATGCTTTGTCCATTTTTGTTTTGAATCCAGCACTATTGTCTAATGCTAATTCATCTTCAGCACTAAATATTCCTGTTTTACGACCAGTCCCAATAAAGGTTCCAATAGTATCAAATATATCAGACAAACTAAAAGCAAAAACCGTCATAATAACTAAAGGTAAACGTGCTACATCTGTAAATAATGAAATCATACCTTCATTACCAAATGCTGCACCAAAAGTTGTTCCTAATTCTGAGAAAGCATTTCCTAGTGAATTAGCTGGGTTAGATACGACAGATAAATCAACAACTCCCATTGGAATTCCAATAACCGTTGTAAGGATAATTCCTATCAAAATAGCACCTTTAACATTTTTAACTAATAGAATCACAGTAATGATCAAACCAATCAATGCTAGTAATGATCCTGGACTTGTAAAATTAACTAATGCAGGAACAATTCCTCCACCTGTTACAATATTTGAAATACCATCTGGGTAAGAAGAAGCTGCTGCATCAAAAGGAGCATTGTTAATCGATTGGATATTTCCAGGTTCAGAAGTAAATTGAAGAAAACCTGCATTTTTAATTCCAATATAAGCAACAAAAACACCAATTCCAGCGCTGATAGCATGTTGCAGACTTTCTGGAATGGAATGAATAATCAATTTACGTACTTTTGTTACCGTAATTAAGATATTCACTATTCCACAGATAAATACCATTGCTAGAGCTTCTTGCCATGAAAATCCTAGTGCAAAAACAACTGTATACGTAAAGAATGCGTTCAATCCCATTCCAGGAGCTTGTGCATAAGGCACATTTGCAAATAATCCCATCACTAACGTACCAATAGCAGCAGCTATTATAGTAGATAAGAAAACAGCTTGTGTAGGCATACCCGTTAAAGATAAAATTGCTGGGTTAACAAAAATAATATAAGACATTGCAAAGAAAGTTGTTAGACCTGCCGTGATTTCAGTGCTTACTTTAGTTCCATTTTCTTTCAACTTAAAAAACTTTTCCATTTTACTATTTCCCCACTTTATTTGTATTACAAGTGAACCTGAATAGTTAAACCTACTGAGTTTTTAGTTTTCTACCTAACTGCATTCGCAAAGATATAAGGACAAAAAAATAACTATAAATAATCGCAGTTCTTCCAATGTGTCTAATGACTCTCTAAATAAACCTAAATGAGTTTATTTAGAACCAATAGTCTGAACATTTACGGTGTCCGGTAGAAACTTAAAGCCCATATCGCTTAATTATATTCGGTTCTAAACATTGTATGTTAATTATAGAAGATGGTTCACTATAAAACAACCACAAAAGAAATATTCAATCAAATTAATCAACTTAATGTTCGTGTTTTATCTGATAAAATCAGTTAGATTAAGAAATTCGGAAAATTTAAGCTTTATTTCCTCTTATTTGTTTTTAATTCTCAACCGCTTTCTTAGTTCAGCTTCAATTTGTTGATCTTGCTAACTAATTTCAATTTCTTATACTAAAGGGTTTTCTTTTTTTATTTTACAAGGATTGCGTTACAATAGATTTATCATAAACAAGGGGGAGCTAGTATGGATTTCACACAAGTAAAAGGTTACAGCGAGTTAGATTCAAATCAAATCAGCTGGTTAGCAAATGTGTACGCACAACATATGGATACATTGGATGATCCTATTAAATACAGTAAGGAAAATATTAAAGAAGTCGTATGGAACAATAGTCTTCAAACCGTAGACGTTCACTTTGATAATGGTGAACTCGTACATTACAATAGCACTGGCGAATGGACTTACGAATAGTGTAATTTTATCATTTAAAAGAGCACCAAAACAGATGGTTGATTCATTTGTTCTGGTGCTTTTTCTATTATTATTTCCAAACAGTTCTTTTTATTTTTTTTACAGTTAATAGTATAATTAGTAATAAACTATAGGAGGGGTTGTCATGGTCTCGAAAATAAATGAAATTAAAGGCTATTTCGACTTAGATGAAGAACAAATGGAAACTCTCAGTTTAGTATATGCTCATCACATGGATACCTTGCATAACCCTCCAGAATATACTATGGACAACATCGTTGAAATCAAAGTTGATTCTAAACAAAACTTTGTTTCTATCACCTTCATGAACGGAAAAATCTTCCATTATACCACTGATGGCTCTTGGTATTGATACAAGAGAATCCATTTAAAGTTAATTTGCTAAAAATCTAATAAGAGCTTTTATAAAAAAGTTCACCAGAGAACTCAAACTTATTTTTGATGGTCTGTTTCATCAGAAGTGAGCGTGAGTTTTCTTTGTTTAACTATTTTTTTCCAACCTTTTCGATTGCGAGAGATACCACTCTTCCGTGGAATGATAGTTGACGGAAGAGTGAAGCAGAAAATATAGGTCACTCTTCCGTGGATTGCCTTTTCATGGAACAGTGACAACAAAATAATCACCACTTCTCCATCAAAGTTAGTTCCACGTATAAGTGAACAAAAAAAACATCTCACTCTTCTGTGGAAGAGTGAGATTACCAAGTGACGTGAGCCAGGTTTTGTCTTAAATTCTATTTTATTTAAACAATAGTTTTTTTTGATTACCTCATTGTAACAAACTCTTCCGATCCAGTGGGATGAATAGCTACTGTATTGTCAAAATCCGCTTTTGTTGCTCCCATTTTTATGGCCACAGCAAATCCTTGAATCATTTCATCCAAACCTCTTCCAAGTCCATGCAAACCAATTACTTTTTCATTTTCACCTTGGCACACTAATTTCATGTACGTTTTTTGTCTGTTACCTGTTATAGAACTGTGCATAGAAGTAAAAATGGATGTATACACTTTAATATCAGCTTCACCATAGGTTTCCTTTGCTTCTTCTTCAGACATTCCAATCGTTCCGATTGCCGGGTGACTGAAGATAACGGTTGGGATATTCGTATAATCCAAAAACTCGTTTGGTTTATTATTGAATAAGCGTTCAGATAAACGGCGTCCTGCGGCAATAGCAACTGGAGTCAATTCTATACGACCGACTACGTCTCCAATAGCATAAATATTTTTAGCCGTTGTGTTTTGGTATTTATCTACTTTAATGTATCCGCCATCGTTTAATTCAACATCCGTTACCGCGAGATTCAAATCTTTTGTATTTGGTTCACGTCCAATTGCCCAAATGACAGCATCTGTTGTATGTGAAGAACCGTCCTCAAAATGAATGGTTAAAGAACCATCTTCATTTTTTTTCACTTCTTTAGGAACAGCATGGATATGCAAAGTTGCTCCTTCTCTAGCCATTGTTTCAACAAGTCCTTCGACAATGATCGAATCAAAATTTCGTAACGGCGCATGCTTTCTAACAAATAAATGCGTATCTGAACCTAACCCATGTAAAACGCCTGCTAATTCAACAGCAATATATCCAGCTCCTACAACAGCTACCCGCTTAGGTAGTTCCGTTAGTTCAAAGAAACCATCTGAGTCCATCCCGTATTCTGCTCCTGGAATTTCTGGCCAAGCTGGACGACCACCTGTAGCAATTAAGAAATGATCTGCTGTGTAATGCTCCCCGTTCACTTCAACAGTATGTGCATCGACAAATTTTGCATAACCGTTGATCAAATCGACTTTATTATTATTTAAGTTCTTTTGATAAATAGTATGCAATCGAGAGATGTATCCCTCTCTATTTTTTACTAATTTTCCGAAATTTAGTTGGCGATCCTTAATTGTAATGCCATAGTCTTCTCCATACAGGTCCATATCTTCCATTATTTGAGCTCCATGCCACATAACTTTTTTAGGAACACATCCTACATTGACACAAGTTCCGCCAATTGCATTGCCTTCAATCAAAGCCACTTTCGCTCCATGCATTCCAGCACGATTAGCTGAAGCAATACCGCCGCTTCCTCCACCGATTGCAATGTAATCATACTTTTTAACCATCAATTATTCCTACTTTCTTTTTGTTTTCAATTTATTATAGTCTTTTCAAAAACAATCATTTATTCATTATCTTCTATCATTAAGTTTAACTCATTTTCTTGTTTTAAGATATCCTCAAAATAATGATAATAACCGCCTAGTTCATGTCGGTAACTTTCTCTTTCGATCCAAGGTTTGTGCTTTCCACAATAATGAATGAATACGACTTTTTCTTCTACCCATTCAATCGAAAACTTACGTGGAAAAACGCGTTTTAATTGAGAATAAAAACGAGCGTCTAAGTTATAAATTCGCCAATCAGCTTCTTTAACGTCCTTCCAATATAAATGGTTAAAAATATCTTGATCAGGAAGAACTAACCGATTTTTATTAATCTTGATCGCTGTAATTATTTCCTCACGATTTCGAGTGCTCCGTATTAAAGTGAGGTTCATCAAAATAACACCCGTATTAAAGTAATCTTCAGATGATAGAGTTCCTAAGCGGAGGTTATTGATCGGTTGTATCCATTTTGTAGCATAGTCATGTGTTGTCGCTACAAATAACTTCCCCTCAAAATCTTGCTCATAAAAAGTTGAAAAAGAACGCAAATTTATAATGTCAGGATCAAGATATAAAATCCGATCTACTTCTATTGGCAGTACAAATGGAGCCAGCAGACGATAATACATTTCAATCGAATAGTAGCGATTAATAACTACTTCTTCTGAAAAAAGTTTTTTACAATCTATTGGAAAGAATGTATGTCCATTCCCTATTATAAATTGGTCTACTTCGTTTATTCTATTTTGCGGTATATTTTGATGCATCAAATAAATCGTCATTTTTTCTTTATCATTTGAGCGAAAGATTGAGCGAAGAGCTGTAAAGAGTGGCTCTAAATAGTTTTCATTAAGTGTAAATAATAAATTCATAACATTTCTCCTATATCTTAATGATTATTTATAGTTTATTTGTTACCTGTTTTTCTCTACCTTATGCTGTGTTTTCAAATGTTCCTTCTTCATTATCTTAGTAGCTACATTAAAGTATGAATTAAACGAGCTGAAGTTGCAATCAAAGTAGTTTAAAAAAACAACTATTGTATAAAGAATTACTGTACATTGTATCGTACATTTTTTTTTTTACATTACTTTAATGTATACTTAAATTAATGAAATTTATTTTATAACAAAAAGGAGAATTTTATGAAAAAAGATGCATCATTTTATTGGACATTATTTTTATCCACGTTCACATTG
>Ga0247816_10001846_pt1 | contig 10169 bp, 5 predicted proteins | sample UWRJL209509C1_FD_179930 | JGI IMG/M metagenome (GOLD analysis project Ga0247816, IMG submission 179930) | Plant litter microbial communities from Arlington Agricultural Research Station in Wisconsin, United States - UWRJ-L209-509C-1 | ecosystem: Environmental > Terrestrial > Plant litter >...
TCGAGGTCGGTCAGGAAGTCACCGTCGAGATCCTCGAGGTCGACCTGGACCGCGAGCGCGTGTCCCTGTCCCTCAAGGCCACGCAGGAAGACCCGTGGCAGGTCTTCGCCCGCACCCACGCAATCGGCCAGGTTGCACCGGGTAAGGTCACCAAGCTCGTTCCCTTCGGCGCGTTCGTTCGCGTCGCAGAGGGCATCGAGGGCCTGGTGCACATCTCCGAGCTGTCCGGCAAGCACGTCGAACTCGCCGAGCAGGTTGTCTCTGTCGGCGACGAGGTGTTCGTCAAGGTCATCGACATCGACCTCGAGCGTCGCCGCATCTCGCTGAGCCTCAAGCAGGCCAACGATGGTGTCGACCCCGAGGGCACCGAGTTCGACCCGGCACTCTACGGAATGCTCACCGAGTACGACGACCAGGGCAACTACAAGTACCCCGAGGGCTTCGACCCGGAGACCAACGAGTGGCGCGAAGGCTTCGACTCCCAGCGCGAGAAGTGGGAGCAGGACTACGCTGCAGCCCAGGCTCGCTGGGAAGCTCACAAGAAGCAGGTCGCATCCGCGAACGACGAGATCATCGCCCCCGGCGATGTCGCGTCCGCAGCGGGCAACTCGTTCACCAGTGAGGCTGCCGGAGCCGGCACCCTCGCCGACGACGAGGCGCTTGCCGCCCTGCGCGAGAAGCTGTCCAGCAACAACTAGTAACGAGCATCACCCGCCCGGCGCAAGCCGGGACCAGAACAGGCCGGACCCTTCGGGGGCCGGCCTGTTCCGGTTAAGCAGCGCCCCTCCGTTAGCATGGGGCGGTGTACTTGATTGGATTGACCGGCGGGATCGCATCGGGCAAGAGCACCGTGGCGAAGCGATTCGCCGAACACGGAGCCATGGTGATCGACGCCGACCAACTCGCCCGGGCCGCTGTGGCGCCGGGCACCGACGCTCTGGCGCATATCGCTGAAATCTTCGGCCCTGAGGTCATCGCCGAGGACGGCAGCCTCAACCGTGCCCGCCTGGGCTCGATAGTGTTCGGCAACCCCACCGCCCTCAGCGTGCTCAACAACGTGGTCCACCCCGCCGTGCGGGCGCTCTCCAGCGCGGCCATCGCCGCCGCGGAGCTGACCGACCCTGAGGCGGTCGTCGTCTACGACGTCCCCCTGCTGGTCGAGGCCTCCGTGGGCCACCCGTTCGACCTGATCGTCGTCGTCCACGCGGAAGCCGAGACCCGGGTGCGCCGCATGGTGGAGTTGCGTGGCATGCCGGAGGCGGACGCCCGCAGCCGGATCAGCGCGCAGGCCGGTGACGCCGACCGCCTCGCCGTCGCCGACGTCGTGATCGACTCGATGGGGTCCCTCGACGACACCCTGGCCCAGGTGGACCGGCTCTGGGACTCTCAGCTCCGTGCGCACCACCGGCCGGCTCATTCCGACTCCAGTGTCGGTGGCGCTCCTTAGACTGGAAGCATGGAACCTACCCGCGCCGTTAATCCCTTCGAGGTCGTGAGCGAGTACACGCCCAGCGGCGACCAGCCCGGCGCCATCGCCGAACTCACCGGCCGGATCAACGCCGGTGAGACCGACATCGTGCTGCTCGGCGCCACCGGAACCGGCAAGTCCGCGACCACCGCGTGGCTGATCGAGCAGGTGCAGCGGCCCACCCTGGTGCTCGCGCACAACAAGACCCTGGCCGCACAGCTCGTGAACGAGTTCCGCGAACTGATGCCCAACAACGCCGTCGAGTACTTCGTGTCGTACTACGACTACTACCAGCCAGAGGCCTACGTGCCGCAGACCGACACCTTCATCGAGAAGGACTCCTCGATCAACGAGGAGGTCGAACGGCTCCGGCACTCCACCACCAACTCGCTGCTCAGCCGCCGCGACGTCATCGTCGTGTCCACGGTGTCCTGCATCTACGGCCTCGGCACCCCCGAGGGCTACCTGGAGGCCATGGTGGCGCTGCAGGTGGGCCAGAAGGTGAACCGGGACTGGCTGATCCGCAAGTTCGTGGCCATGCAGTACCAGCGCAACGACGTCGACTTCTCCCGCGGCCACTTCAGGGTGCGCGGCGACACCATCGAGATCATCCCGATGTACGAAGAGCTCGCCATCCGCATCGAGATGTTCGGTGACGAGATCGAGGCGCTCTACAGCCTGCACCCGCTCACCGGCGATGTCGTGCGCAAGCTCGACGCGGTGTCGGTGTTCCCCGGCTCCCACTACGTGGCCAGCACCGATGTCATGCAGCGGGCGATGGTGACGATCAAGGAGGAACTGGCCGAGCGGCTGGAGCAGTTGGAACGCGAGGGCAAGCTGCTGGAAGCACAGCGCCTGCGGATGCGGACCACCTTCGACCTGGAGATGATGGAACAGATCGGTTTCTGCTCCGGCATCGAAAACTACTCCCGGCACATCGACGGGAGAAGCGCGGGGGAGCCCGGGCACTGCCTGCTCGACTACTTCCCCGACGACTTCCTCGTGGTCATCGACGAGTCCCACGTGACGGTGCCGCAGATCGGCGCCATGTTCGAGGGCGACTCGTCGCGTAAGCGCACCCTGGTGGAGCACGGCTTCCGGTTGCCCAGCGCGCTGGACAACCGCCCGCTCAAATGGAACGAGTTCAAGGGCCGCGTCGGCCAGACCGTCTACCTCTCCGCCACCCCCGGCAAGTACGAGATGGGCATCGCCGACGGCATCGTCGAACAGATCATCCGCCCGACCGGGCTGATCGACCCGCAGATCGTCGTCAAGCCCTCCGCCGGCCAGATCGATGACCTCCTCGAGCAGATCCGACTGCGCGTCGAGCTCAACGAGAGGGTGCTGGTGACCACCCTGACCAAGAAGATGGCCGAGGAGCTCACCGACTTCCTCACCGAAGCCGGTGTGCGGGTGCGCTACCTGCACTCGGATGTCGACACCCTGCGCCGGGTGGAGTTGCTCACCGAGCTGCGCCAGGGCCTCTACGACGTGCTGGTGGGTATCAACCTGCTCCGGGAGGGCCTTGACCTGCCCGAGGTGTCCCTGGTGGCCATCCTCGACGCTGACAAGGAAGGGTTCCTGCGCTCGTCGACCTCGCTGATCCAGACCATCGGTCGCGCCGCCCGCAACGTGTCCGGCGAGGTGCACATGTACGCCGACCGGATCACCGACTCGATGGCACGCGCCATCGACGAGACCGACCGGCGCCGGGAGAAGCAGGTGGAGTACAACACCCTGAACGGCATCGATCCCACGCCGCTCCGCAAACGCATCGCCGACATCACCGACGTGCTCGCCCGCGAGGAGGCCGACACCGCGGAGCTGCTGGCCGGCCGCGACGCCCGGCGCCGCAGCCCCACCCCGTCGATGCGTCAGGGACTGGCCGCGAACGGTGCGAACGATCTCGAATCGATCATCGCCGACCTCAACGCCCAGATGCTCGAGGCAGCCGGCGAGCTCAAGTTCGAATTGGCCGGACGGCTGCGCGACGAGGTCTCCGAGCTCAAGCGGGAGCTGCGCCAGATGGAGAAGGCCGGCCACCTGACCTAGAGGTGGCACTGCAGTCTCGGTGGCACTGCAGTGTCGGTGGCACTGCAGTGTCGGTGGCACTGCATAGACTCGAATGGTGTCAATTTCCAAGGTAGAGCAGGGCTCTCAACTCAGCGTCCGTGGTGCCCGCGTGCACAATCTGCACAACGTCAACCTGGACATCCCCCGCGATTCGCTCGTGGTGTTCACAGGTCTTTCCGGGTCGGGCAAGTCATCGCTCGCCTTCGATACGATCTTCGCGGAAGGCCAGCGGCGCTACGTCGAATCGTTGTCGGCGTACGCGCGCCAATTCCTCGGGCAGGTCGACCGGCCCGACGTCGACTTCATCGAGGGCCTCAGCCCCGCGGTGTCCATCGACCAGAAGTCCACGAACCGCAACCCGCGGTCCACCGTGGGCACCATCACCGAGATTTACGACTACATGCGCCTGCTCTGGGCGCGCATCGGCGTGCCGCACTGCGCGATCTGCGGTGAGATCATCCAGTCCCAGACGGTCCAGCAGATCGCCGATCAGCTCATGGAGATCGAGACCGGCGTGCGGTACCAGATCCTCAGCCCCGTCGTCTCGCAGAAGAAGGGCGAGTTCGTCGACCTGTTCAAAGAGCTCGCGGCCGCTGGATACTCCCGCGCCATGGTCGACGGCACTCAGATCCAGCTGAGCGAACCGCCCACGCTCAAGAAGCAGGTCAAACACGACATCTCCGTCGTCGTCGACCGCCTCGTGGCCGGACCGGACCTGCTCAGCCGGCTGACCGACTCGTTGGAGACCGCGCTCAAACTGACCGACGGCCTGGTGCAGGTCAACTATGTCGACCTCACCGGCGACGACGCCTGGGAAAGCTACTCCGAGAAGCTGTCCTGCCCGAACAACCACCCCGTGCAGCTCACCGAAATCGAGCCGCGCACCTTCTCGTTCAACGCACCGTTCGGCGCCTGCCCGGAGTGCTCCGGACTCGGCACCCGGATGTCCGTCGACGAGGACCTGCTCCTCGGCGACCCCGACCTCAGCATCGCCGAGGGCGTCGTGCTGCCCTGGACCACCCAGGGCAAGGGCCTCTTCCAGTACTACGAGAAGCTCTTGGACGGACTGGCCCGCGACCTGAAGTTCAAGCTCACGACACCGTGGAAGAAGCTGAGCGACGAGGTGCGCACCGCCGTCATGCGGGGTGACAACTTCGAGGTCAAGGTCAAGTGGAAGAACCGCTACGGCCGGGAGATGAGCTACACCTCAGGGTTCGAAGGCGTCGTGCCGTATATCGAACGCCAATTCCTGCAGGCCGAGACCGACAGCCAGCGGCAGCGCTGGGGAGAATACCTGCGCGAGGTGGCCTGCCCGGTCTGTGAGGGCACCCGGCTCAAGCCCGAGGTCCTCGCCGTCCTCGTGCACGAGAAGAGCATCGCCGACATCTGCCAGCTCAGCCTGTCGGACGCCCGCCAGTTCATGGACCGCCTGGAACTGACCGACCGGGAGAAGACCATCGCGGCCCAGGTGCTGCGCGAGATCAAGGTACGCCTGGACTTCCTGCTGCAGGTGGGCCTGAACTACCTCAGCCTGGCCAGGGCCGCCGGCTCGCTCTCCGGCGGCGAGGCCCAGCGCATCCGCCTGGCCACCCAGATCGGCTCAGGGCTCACCGGCGTGCTCTATGTGCTCGACGAACCCAGCATCGGTCTGCACCAGCGGGACAACCGACGGCTGATCGAGACCCTCGTGGCCCTCCGCGACCTCGGCAACACCCTCATCGTCGTCGAACACGACGAGGACACCATCAAGACGGCGGACTGGGTGGTGGACATCGGACCCGGCGCCGGCGTCAACGGCGGCCACGTCGTGCACTCGGGCTCGTACGCCGACCTGCTCACGAACACCGAGTCCCTCACCAGCGACTATCTCTCCGGCCGCAAGTCGATCGCCACGCCGCAGACCCGGCGGCCGCTCGACCCGGAGCGGGAAATCACCGTCGTGGGCGCCGAGGCCAACAATCTCAGGAAGGTGACCGTCAAGTTCCCGCTGGGCGTGTTCACCGCTGTCACCGGGGTGAGCGGTTCCGGTAAGTCGTCCCTGGTCAACGACGTGCTCTACAGGGTGCTGGCCAACCGCCTCAACGGTGCCCGCAAGCTGCCGGGCCGGCACACCAAGGTCACCGGACTCGACCAGCTCGACAAGGTCATCCACGTCGACCAGGCACCGATCGGCCGCACGCCGCGCTCGAACCCGGCCACCTACACCGGGGTGTTCGACAAGATCCGCACCCTCTTCGCCGAGACCATGGAGGCCAAGGCGCGCGGTTACCTGCCCGGCCGGTTCAGTTTCAACGTCAAGGGCGGCCGCTGCGAGGCGTGCTCCGGTGACGGCACCATCAAGATCGAGATGAACTTCCTGCCCGACGTGTACGTGGCCTGTGAGGTCTGCGGGGGAGCGCGCTACAACCGCGACACCCTCACCGTGCACTACAAGGGCAAGAACATCGCCGAGGTCCTCGACATGCCCATCAGCGAGGCGGCCGACTTCTTCGAACCGATCTCGTCGATCCACCGGTTCCTCAAGACCCTCGTCGAGGTGGGCCTGGGCTACGTGCGGTTGGGCCAGAGCGCCACCACCCTCTCCGGCGGCGAGGCCCAGCGGGTCAAGCTCGCCACCGAGTTGCAGCGCCGCTCCAACGGACGCAGCGTGTACGTTCTCGACGAACCGACCACCGGCCTGCACTTCGAAGACGTGCGGAAGCTGCTGCTGGTGCTCAACAGCCTCGTCGACAAGGGCAACACGGTTATCGTGATCGAGCACAACCTCGACGTGATCAAGTCGGCGGACTGGGTCATCGACCTGGGTCCAGAGGGTGGCTCTGGCGGCGGCAAGATCCTCGCCACCGGCACCCCCGAGCACGTCGCCGGCGTGAAGAAGAGCCACACCGGAATGTTCCTGAAGGAGGTCCTCGCCGCGCGGTAGGCCGAGGAAGAACATGTCTGACGCTTTGAGCTATCGCCCCAAGCCAGGGGAGATCCCCACCGAACCCGGTGTGTACAGGTTTCGCGACGCCTCCCGCCGGGTGCTCTACGTGGGCAAGGCGAAAAACCTGCGCGCCCGGCTGAGCAACTACTTCGCCCCGCTGAGCAGCCTGCACGAGCGCACCAGGCGGATGGTCACCACGGCCACCAGCGTCGAGTGGACCACCGTGGGCACCGAGATCGAGGCCCTGCAACTCGAGTGGACCTGGATCAACGAGTTCGACCCGCCGTTCAACGTGCAGTTCAAGGACGACAAGTCGTATCCGTATCTCGCGGTGACGTTGGCCGACGAGGCCCCGCGGGCCCTGGTGACCCGCACCACCGGCATCAAGGGCGCCAGGTACTTCGGGCCGTACCCCAAGGTTTGGGCCGTGCACGAGACCATCGACCTGATGCTCAAGGCCTTCCCGATCCGCACCTGCAACAACGCCAACTACAAACGCGCCATGCAGTCGGGCAAGCCCTGCTTCGCCGGCCAGATCGGGCGCTGCTTCGGACCCTGCTCGGGCAAGGTCGGCATCGAGGAGCATCGCAAGACCGTCAACGAGTTCGTGAGCTTCATGGGCAGTCAGGACCGCAAGCTCATCAACAGCCTGACGGCGCAGATGAAAGAGGCCGCCCTCGCCCAGGACTACGAAACCGCCGCCAGGCGCCGCGACCAGGTGAAGGCGCTCAACGCCGTGCTGGAAAAGAGCGCAGTGGTGCTGCGCGACAACGTGGACATCGACCTGTTCGCGATCGAGCAGGACGAGCTCGCCGCGGCCGTGCAGCTGTTCATCGTGCGTGGGGGCCGCATCCGCGGTGTGCGCGGTTGGGTGGTCGACAAGGAACTCGACCTGACGATGAGCGAACTCATCGACTCGGTGATGCAGACCGCATACACCGGCGACGCGGTTCCGCCCCGGGAGATCGTGCTGCCCGAGCTGCCGGACGACGCTGAGGCCCTCGAGGGCTGGCTGGGCGAGATCGCGCACCGCAAGGTGCGCCTCGTGGCCGCGCAGCGCGGGGAGAAGGCTGCGCTGCTGGCGACGGCCCAGCAGAACGCGAAGCAGGCGCTGATGCTCTACAAGACGCGGCGTAGTTCGGACTTCGTCGCCAGGTCCAAGGCCCTGGAAGACCTCCAGGAGGCCCTGGGCATGGAGACCGCGCCGCTGCGAATGGAGTGCTACGACGTCTCCCACCTCGGCGGCACCAATATCGTCGCGTCGATGGTGGTCTTCGAAGACGGTCTGCCCCGTAAAGACGAGTACCGCCGGTTCGGCGTCCCCGAGTCCACCGACGACACCGACTCGCTATACCGGGTACTCACCCGGCGGCTGGCTTACCTGATTCCCGACGATGCCACCCCGGATGCGCTGCCGACCGGTGGTGTGATCAAGGTGCCCACCGACCCACTCGACGGACTCTCTCTCACCGCGACATCCGTTGCCGGCACGGACGAGCCCGCGGCCGACGGTGCCGAGCAATCCGCCAAGCGGGCGAAGTTCCGCTACCAACCGAACCTGCTCATCGTGGACGGCGGCCAGCCTCAGGTCGCCGCTGCCGCCCGCGCCCTGCGCGAATCAGGAGTGACCGGCATCACCCTCTGCGGAATCGCCAAACGCCTGGAGGAGATCTGGCTGCCGGATTCCGACTACCCGGTGATCCTGCCCCGCAACAGCGACGCCCTGTTCCTCATCCAACGCATCCGCGACGAAGCGCACAGGTTCGCCATCACCCACCAACGCGCACGCCGTAAGCGCGACATCAACACCATTCTCGGAGAAATCCCCGGATTGGGCCCAGCCAGGATCAAGGTGCTCCTGGGCCACTTCGGCTCTGTCGCCAAGCTCAGAGAGGCATCGGTCGACTCGATCGCCGAGATCCGGGGCATCGGACCGGCCCTCGCCGACGGCATCCACCGGCACCTGCGCGCCTGAACCTGCCCCCCGGTGGGTAGGCTGGACATTCACCAACTTCGACCGAAGGCGCAAATCCAGCATGAGCACGGAGACCGAAAAGCAGGAGATGCTGATCGTTACCGGCATGTCCGGCGCCGGTCGATCCACCGTGGCGAACGCCCTGGAGGACCTGGGCTGGTACGTCGTCGACAACCTGCCGCCCCAAATGCTCCGGCCCCTGGTCGAACTCGTCGGGCGGGCGGGCACCAGCCTGCCCAAGATCGCGGCCGTCGTCGACATCCGCGGCCGGGATTTCTTCGGCGATTTTCAGGAACTCGTGCAGGCGCTCCGCAGCGGCACCCAGGTCCGCGTCATCTTCCTCGAGGCGCGCGACGATGTGCTCGTGCGCCGTTTCGAAGCCGTCCGCCGTCCGCACCCGCTCCAGGGTGAGGGCACCATCCTGGACGGCATCTCGGCCGAACGCACCAGGCTGGCGGTCGTGCGGGAGTCCTGTGACATCGTCATCGACACCTCCGACCTCAACATCCACCAGCTCGCCACCACGATCACCGAACGGTTCGCCGCCGAGAACGCTGCCGGACTGCACCTCACCGTGATGAGCTTCGGCTTCAAATACGGGCTGCCAACCGACGTCGACATGGTCGCCGACGCGCGGTTCCTGCCCAACCCGTTCTGGATCCCGGAACTGCGGCCGCACACCGGCCTCGACCCCGAGGTGAGCGAGTACGTGCTGGGCCAGGAAGGCGCACGCGAGTTCATCACCAGCTACGCGGCCGCCGTGCGGCCCGTGCTCGCCGGCTACCAGCGCGAGAACAAGCGACACGCCACCATCGCCATCGGCTGCACGGGCGGCAAGCACCGCTCCGTCGCCATGGCCAGGGAATTGGCTGGTCTGCTCCAAGAATTTCCCGGCGTCGCGGTGAGCCTCAAGCACCGCGACCTCGGACGAGAATAACAACACGGCCTGCCGTCCACCGTGGCGGCCGGCCTCGAACAACAGAATGGAATGACGATTGGCACTCACCATCGACGTCAAAGATGAACTAGCACGCGTCGAGGTTTCGAAGACCACGGTTCGCGCGGCCGAACTGGCGACGATCCTGCGGTTCTCCGGCGGCCTGCACATGATCTCCGGACGGATCGCCATTGAGTCGGAGCTCGATACCCCACTGCTGGCCCGCCGGGTACGCAAAGACCTCGCCGAACTCTACGGAGTGCGCAGCGACGTGTCCGTGATCGCGGCGTCCGGACTGCGCCGCACCAACCACTACCTCGTACGGGTTCTGGACGGCGGCGAAACTCTCGCCAGGCAGACCGGTCTGCTCGACGCCCGCCGCCGACCCATTCGCGGGCTGCCCAACCGCCTGACGACGGGCTCGAAAGAGGAAATCGCCGCCGTCTGGCGAGGCGCGTTCCTCGCGACCGGATCGCTCACCGACCCCGGTCGCTCCGCCGCCCTCGAGGTCGTCTGCCCGGGCAACGAGGCCGCCATGGCCATCGTCGGCGCCGCGGGGCGCCTCGGGATCGCCGCCAAGGCCCGCGAGGTCCGCGGTGTGCACAGGGTGGTCATCCGCGACGGTGACGCCATCGGCGCGATGCTCGTGCAGATGGGCGCCGCGGAGACCGTGCTCAACTGGGAAGCCCTGCGCCAACGCCGTGAGGTGCGCGCGACCGCCAACCGTCTGGTCAACTTCGACGACGCCAACCTGCGCCGTTCCGCCCAGGCCGCCGTCGCCGCCTGCGCC
>Ga0247816_10001848_pt1 | contig 10165 bp, 7 predicted proteins | sample UWRJL209509C1_FD_179930 | JGI IMG/M metagenome (GOLD analysis project Ga0247816, IMG submission 179930) | Plant litter microbial communities from Arlington Agricultural Research Station in Wisconsin, United States - UWRJ-L209-509C-1 | ecosystem: Environmental > Terrestrial > Plant litter >...
TTCTTCTACAAAGACAAAGTTATATTGTTTTTTTATTTACCCATAAAAATGTAGCATAGCAGGGAAATGATTCCATTTTATTGTTTTTATGTGTAGGTTAGTACCATTAAAAAATTAACGCTCCAAGCTCTATATGAAGATTATAATTAAAATCTCTCTGCTCTTATTTTTAATTATAAATTCCGCATCTGCACAACAGCTCCCTCAATATACACAGTACATTTTTAACAGTTTCCTCATTAATCCTGCAGTAGCAGGGATTGAGAATTATACTGATGTGAAGCTGGGTTACCGCAAGCAATGGTCAGGCATAAACGGCGCACCTACTACAGGTTTTGTTTCTGTAAACATGCCTTTGGGTAATAACTATCTTTATGGCAATGCTAATTCGTTTTCCGGCGAAGGCAATAATCCGATGAGCAGAAGTTTTGTGCAGGAATACCGGGCAGCAGAACCTCATCATGGAATCGGGCTTTCTGCATTAACGGATCAGGCAGGTCCCTTGCGCCAGAGCAATATATCGGCCGCCTATGCTTATCATATCGGGATCAGCAGTGATTTTAACCTCGCATTGGGAGTTAGTGCCGGGGTCACAAGATTCAATTTAGACTATTCGGCACTTACGACTGAAAATTTTGATCCGACAATGGCAGAAGCCATCACTACTCAGTTCAAGCCTTATTTAGGTGCTGGATTATGGTTATACGGACCAAGGTTTTTTGCCGGCATTTCCGGTCAGCAGATTTATGCACAGCGGATCAGTTACACGACTGACGACCAGTACAAGGAGGGAAAACTGGTAAACCACGTTTTTGCCACTGCGGGATACAAAATTTATATGGATGATAACTTTGCTGCTATACCATCCATCATGTTAAAATACAGCGCCGGGGCCCCTCTCTCTTACGATATCAATGCCAAGATCGCTTATCAGGATAAGTTTTGGGTGGGTGCCGGTTACCGCCACAACGACGCATTTTCAGGTATGGTTGGATTTAATGTGAGCAGCCTCATTAACCTCAGCTACTCATACGATGCAACCACTTCTGCGCTTCAATCCGTATCCAATGGCAGTCATGAGATTATTCTCGGAATTTTATTAAATAACAGGTATCATGTGAAATGTCCGCAGAGACAATTTTAAAGATCATTTAACGCTATGAGATCATTACGCAAACAACTATTCACATCTATAAGCTTAGTCTTTTTGAGTTGTATACTTTTACTACCTGGTATTGCTTCAGCTCAGTTGTGTACAGGAAGTTTAGGGGATCCGGTAGTGAATATCACTTTTGGTGCAGGTCCGTCTCCTATCGCTCCAGCGCTGGCCAACGGGATCACAAATTATACTTATACAGCAAATAGTTTTCCTCAGGATGGTTATTATACTATTGAGAATACAACAGCAGGGGGTGCCCAGGGCTGGTGGGTAACTACGGACCACACGGGAAATACAGGAGGTTATATGATGATGGTCAATGCACGTACTTCGGTGAGCGACTATTTTTACAAACAGACAGTTACCGGGTTGTGCGGGAGTACGACCTATGAATTTGCTTCCTGGATTATGAATCTACTGAAAACGAATGATATAAGTCCACCAAACATCGAGTTCACTATACAAAGTACTGCAGGCACACTGTTAGGTAAGTATACTACAGGTACAATAGCCAGAGAAAATTCCCCGATATGGAAACAGTTCGGTTTCAACTTTTCAACTCCTCCTGGAGTTACTGATGTCGTATTAACCATGAAGAATATCAGTCCGGGGGGAAGTCCGGCGAATGATCTGGTGCTGGATGACATTACCTTTCGCCCCTGCGGGCCGGAAATAAAGACCTATATAGAGATTCCTAATGAACCAACTATATTGGAAACCTGTTCCGGATCCACGACCAGTTATAACCTGAAAGCAACTATAAATGCAAATTACCTTAATCCTGATTATCAATGGCAGGTAAATACGAATAACACTGGCTGGACGGATATTCCAAATGCAACGAGCTTGTCGACCACCGTCAGCCAGTCAGCAACAGGAAGCTATCAATACCGTTTATCCGTTGGCGAAGGTGCCGTTTCAGTCAGCTGCCGTGTCGTATCAAGTGTCGTAAGCATCACTGTTAAAGACGCACCAGCTATCGTTATTACAACCAACAGTCCGGTTTGTGCCGGAGATGTACTCTCACTGAATGCTACAGGGGGCGCGACCTTCCAGTGGTCCGGTCCTGGTAATTTCACTTCAAATACGGCTGCAAATGGAATCAGTACAGCCGGACCAGCGCAGTCCGGCACTTATACCGTAACTGCAACCACCACTGGCGGCTGCACCAGTTCTGCCTCAGTAGAAGTAGTGGTTTCACCGCGTCCAATTGTCAGTACCAGTGGCGATATAGAAATCTGCGAAGGCAGCAGTACGACCTTAAACGCTGGCGGAGGCACTACCTATCTATGGTCGCCCGCCACAGGTTTATCCGACCCAAATATTGCGAACCCTATAGCCACACCAACAGCAACGACAATTTATACCGTTACAGTAACCAGCGATGACTCCCCTTGTCCGATCCGGGAAGACGTTACCGTGAAAGTTGTAGCTAAGCCTGTTGCTGATGCCGGGCCGAATAAGAATATGATTAAAGGTAATTCCGTTCAATTATCCGGGAAAGTTGCCGGTACTAACATCGGCTATTACTGGACGCCGACAGACTTTCTTGATGATCCGAATTTACTTAATCCCGTGGCGTCGCCCGACAAGAATATTACTTATACACTCAATGTAACGTCTGCTGCGGGTTGTGCTATTGTACAGGATCAGGTAACTGTTACTGTTTATGGAAAGATCGTGATCCCGAATACCTTTTCTCCCAATGGGGATGGCATTAACGAAGTATGGAATGTGACTGCCCTGGATGGTTATACCAGGGCTTTAGTCTCTGTCTTTAACAGGAACGGCAGTCTGGTTTATAAAAGTACTGGCTATGACAAGCCATGGGACGGTACAAATAATGGTTCACAACTGCCCGTGGGTACATATTATTATACGATAGACCTTAGAAACAATAGCCCTGTTTTGAGCGGATGGATATGGCTTACGCGGTAATTTACCTGATCAGCATTTGCTGAAAAGACAGGCTGTCTCCCTTGAAAGCATTAAAGTCTACCACATGGTTGATTCCCGTGATCCTGGCTTTGTCCGAGTGCTGCCAGAAGAACCATTTCGTATCCGCACCTGCTTTCAGGTCCTTTTTATAGTAATGCGCTATCCATAAGGGATATGCATCAAAATGCCCTTTCAGGTAATCTTTATAGAAGACCAGTCCCGAATAAATGATCGGTTTAACCTTTGTCTTTTCTTCAACATGCATAAGAAAATCGCTCAGCTCCATTCGCATTTTTGCCGGTGATACACCACTCAGCTGCTCTACATCCACCACTGGGGGAAGATCTCCCTGTTCAAACTTCACCGTTTGCAGGAAAAAACGTGCCTGCCATAAACCCGACTTTTTCGGGATAAAATAGTGATAAGCACCGCATACTATACCTACTTTAGGTGCTTCCCTCCAGTTACGCTGAAAATAAGGATCTACACTGGAAACCCCTTCCGTAGCCTTGATAAAAGCAAAAGTAACATGTACATCATCCTCTTTCATGGCCTTTACCTTTTTCCAGTTGATCTTACCCTGATAAGAAGATACATCTATCCCATGTACAGAATAGCGTTTAGGGATCTGGATATCGTAGCTTTTATACGTTCTGTAATTGGGGTCTTCACCGATGTCCATAATCCATCTTCCGGTAGAAGTGAAAACTTTGAGTACATAACCATAATATAAAGGAGAGAACAGAATCAGCAGCAATCCGGCGATGACGAATTTCCATTGCAGTGACAAACCCTGTTTTCTCTTAACAGCGGTTTTCCTCGTCGCGGGTTTTCTGGCTACAGGCTTACTTTTGCTTACAGGCGTTTTTGACACTGGTTTTGCGGATGGTTTCACAGCCAGTGGATTCTCAATTTCTGTTAGTTCTTTAGCTGTTGCTGGCTTTTTCTTTATAGGTGGCACGTTGTAAAAATACAAAAGGGCAGCCTAACAGCCGCCCTTTCCAACAAATTTATCTGAAATTATTTACTCAGTTCTGCAAAGTACTTATGAAACAGCGGTAAAGTTTCTATGCCTTTATAATAGTTATAAATGTCATATTTCTCATTAGGCGAGTGTAAAGCATCACTATCCAAACCGAAACCGAAGAGTACAGATTTAATACCCAGTACATCCTCAAATAAAGCAACAATCGGGATACTTCCCCCTCCCCTTGTAGGGATTGGTTTTTTACCAAAACTGTCCAGAATAGCTTTTTCAGCAGCACGGTAGGCAGTGCTGTCCGTTGGCGTTACTACCGGCTCACCACCATGGTGCGACATCACTTTAACCTTTACAAATTCAGGAGCAATGCTTTCAAAGTGTTTCTGGAAGATAGCAGCTATCTCTTCTGAACTCTGGTGAGGCACGAGGCGCATAGAAATCTTTGCATTTGCCTTTGAAGGCAATACCGTTTTTGCACCTTCCCCGATATATCCACTCCAGATCCCATTCACTTCTAAAGTAGGTCTTGTTCCCGTGCGCTCTAAAGTAGAATATCCTTTCTCTCCCCATTCAGCATCAATACCCAGGTCTTTTTTATATGCATCCAGTTCGAAAGGAGCTGAATTTAACGCTGCTTTCTCTTCTTCGGTCAATTCAATCACCTTATCATAAAATTCAGGAATAGTGATATGGTTATTTTCATCATGTAACGAAGCAATCATTTTACATAAAATAGTAGCCGGATTAGCTACAGCACCACCATAAACACCCGAGTGAAGATCCCTGTTCGGGCCTACTACTTCTACTTCCATATAAGCCAGTCCGCGTAATCCTGTTTCGATAGAAGGATTTTCCATGCTGATCATTGACGTATCGGAGATCAGTACTACATCCGCTTTTAAACGTTCTGCATTGTCTTTAACAAAGATTCCCAGATTGCTTGATCCTACTTCTTCTTCTCCCTCAATCATGAACTTCACATTACAGGCCAGCGTATTGGTCTGCATCATCAGTTCGAATGCCTTTACATGCATATAGAACTGCCCTTTATCATCTGCAGAACCACGAGCGTAGATCTTACCATCGCGCACAGTGGGCTCAAACGGCGGTGTATCCCATAATTCAAGCGGATCTGCCGGCTGCACATCATAATGCCCGTATATTAATACTGTAGGTAGTTTTTCATCAATAAGTTTCTCTCCATATATAATCGGATAACCCGCTGTCTCGCAAACTTCGACCTTATCGGCACCAGCTTCTTTCAGCTTTTCAGCAACAAAATCAGCCGTTTTTAACACGTCCGCTTTATATTTAGGATCAGCACTTACTGATGGAAAACGTAACAATTCAAACAACTCATCTAAAAAGCGCTGTTTGTTATCTTCTACATATTTTTTTATCTCCTGCATAACAAAATGATTTTAGGCAAATATAGAATAATTGAAATCCGATTGTGAAAAAACCGGTTGGATAAAATCAATAAACCGGTCTGCAGCTCCATGCAAATCCGGCTGTCCGCTATTTAAAAAGAAAATATATTGTGCTGGAATAACAGCCGATATTTGTTATTTTTGCAAATTAAAGACGCAAAAAACAGGATTCGATTTGGATTATTTAGCAGGATTAAACCCCCAACAACGTGCAGCAGTAGAGAATACCCAGGGACCGGCAATGATTGTTGCAGGTGCAGGATCGGGTAAAACCAGGGTAATTACCTATAGGGTAGCCCACCTTATTGAAAAAGGTGTGGATCCTTTCAATATCCTGGTATTGACGTTTACCAATAAAGCTTCAAAAGATATGCGTGAGCGTATTTCAAAAGTGGTGGGCACGGAAGCAAAAAACCTCTGGATGGGAACTTTTCACTCTGTGTTTGCGAAAATATTACGTGTTGAAGCAGAAAAAATCGGCTATCCTTCGAATTTCACGATCTATGATACGGATGACAGTAAAAGTCTGATCCGTGCCATACTCCGGGAAATGCAGCTGGATGATAAGTTATACAATGCTAATTTTGTTTACAACCGTATTTCATCTGCTAAAAATAACCTGGTGAGCCACGGGGAGTACCTGAATAATGCGGAGATCCAGGCAGAAGATATCAGCAATAAACGTCCACTTACAGGCGTGATTTACGAAACCTATACTAAAAGCTGCTTCAAAGCAGGTGCAATGGATTTTGATGATTTACTATTCAAAACCAATGTATTACTGAAGGATCATCCTGATGTATTGAATAAATACCAGCAGAAATTCAAATACCTGATGGTGGATGAGTACCAGGATACTAACTTTTCGCAATATACTATTGTGAAAAAGCTGGCCGCAGCATACCAGAACATTTGTGTGGTGGGTGACGATGCGCAGAGTATTTATGGTTTCAGGGGGGCAAATATCCAGAACATCCTGAACTTTGAGAAAGATTATCCCGAATTACAGGTATATAAATTAGAGCAGAACTACCGCTCTACACAAAATATTGTAGAAGTAGCCAACAGTATTATTGCCAATAACAAGAACCAGCTGGAGAAAAACGTTTTCTCAGAAAATGAGTCGGGCGACAGAATCAAGGTATCCCGTGCCTTTACAGACAATGAGGAAGGTAAAATTGTGGCCGAAGCCATCGTACAGGATCGTTCTACTAATGGTTTAAACTTCAGTGATTTTGCTATCCTTTATCGTACCAACGCACAGTCGCGGGCAATGGAGGAAGGTTTAAGAAAATTAAATATCCCTTACAAAATATTCGGGGGACTCTCTTTTTATCAGCGTAAAGAGATTAAAGATTTAATTGCCTATTTCCGTTTAACCTTCAATCCAAGTGATGAAGAGGCGATTAAACGTGTGATCAACTATCCAAAAAGAGGATTAGGGGATACCACAGTAGACAAGATTATCGTAGCAGCAGATCAGCATAACATCACGATGTGGGAAGTGATCTGTGAGCCACAAACCTATATAGCTGGCAGGATTGCCAATCAGCTGAACGACTTTTCGATGCTGATTAAAAGCTTCATGGCAGAATCCAAAAAACTGGATGCCTATGAAACTGCCTTATATATTGCACAGCATTCCGGCATTTTGAAGGAATTACATACTGATGATAGTGTAGAAGGCCGCAGCCGGTATGAAAACATTCAGGAATTACTGAACGGGATCAAGGAATTTGCTGAACGTGAAGATATTGAAGACCGTAGTCTGGCTATTTTCATGCAGGACATTGCCCTGCTGACCAATGACGACAGGCAGGATGACAAGACTAAAGATACCGTTTCATTAATGACGATCCACTCCGCTAAAGGACTGGAGTTTAAGAACGTATTTGTGGTAGGCCTCGAAGAAAACCTCTTCCCTTCACAAATGTCGCTCACTTCAAGGACAGATTTAGAGGAGGAACGCCGCCTGTTTTACGTTGCCATTACGCGTGCAGAAAAAAAACTGACCCTCACCTACGCCACCTCGCGCTACCGCTGGGGAACGCTGACCAGCTGTGAGCCAAGCAGGTTTATCAATGAAATCAATGCCAGGTATCTGGAGCTGGAGACTGTAAAAGCACCAAAAAGCAATATGGATTCCGGCAGTTTTGATAATGAACGCAGGTCATGGTCACAACAAAGAGATAGTTTTAGCAAACCAAAACCTGCCTCTGCGGGCACTGCAAGTGGCACAGCACAGGCACCGCGACCAAAAACAACATCTATTCTTCCGAAAGCACACATACCTACACCAGGTTTTGCACCCGATGAGGCTAAAGCTTTCCAGAACGGCATGGATGTGGAGCATGAGAAGTTCGGATTTGGCAAGATCATCAATCTTGAAGGCACTTTACCAGACGTAAAAGCGACTGTTTTTTTCCAGGGATTAGGAAATAAAGCTTTGTTATTAAAATTTGCTAAATTGCGAATTGTAAAATAAGGTTTATCTTTAAACAAAATATACCAAAACAGGCACGGTGTCGTTATTCCCTTCTACGACTTGCCATTAGATAATATAGAATGAATTTCGATTATAATACCACAAGAAACGAGTTAATTCTTGCAGAATACGGCCGTAATGTACAAAATATGGTAAAGTACATTTGCGAATTACCTGATTTAGAAGAACGCAATAAATATGCTCAGGCAGTCATTGATCTGATGGGCTTTTTAAATCCGCATTTACGTGATGTGGCTGATTTTAAACATAAACTCTGGGATCATTTACACATCATCTCGGGTTACAAAATAGAAGTTGACAGTCCTTATCCGAAGCCGACTCCGGAAATGGCGCTTGTAAAACCAGCACATATAGGCTATCCTCAAAAAAGAATTACCTATAAACATTACGGTAAAACTGTTGAAGTACTGATCGAAAGAGCTAAGGCTGTTGACGAGCCAGAGCGCAGAGCCGCAATGGTACAAGGTATCGCTAACTTCATGAAAATGGCTTATGTAACCTGGAATAAAGACAGTGTGGCTGATGAGACCATTATCAAAAACTTACGTGAACTATCCGGTGGTCAGTTACAACTGGATGAAAATGTGAACCTGAATAAAGTGGAATTCAGACCTCCTGTAAACAGGGCTGCAACGAATAATAACCGCGGACGCAGCAATAGCAACAACAATAACAAAGGAAGACAAAACAACAATAACCGTCCTCCCCGCAGCAATAACAACAACCCGAAACAAAGACACTAATACAAGCAGCATTTACATTATTATTACAGGTTAAAGCACATGAACGCATTTGAAATTATAGGCGGGAAGAAGTTAAAAGGCGAAATCCATCCACAAGGCGCCAAAAACGAAGCCCTTCAGATCATATCTGCAGTTTTACTTACTGAGGAAAAGATCACCGTCAGCAACATCCCAGACATCAAAGATGTAAATAAACTGATTGAATTATTAGGAGACCTTGGCGTTCAGGTAGAACGCATTTCAAAAGACACTTACACTTTTGAAGCAAAAAACATCAACCTTGACTTCTTTAAATCTGCTACCTTTAAATCAAAAGGCGGAAGTTTAAGAGGATCTATCATGATTGTAGGTCCTTTACTTGCACGTTTTGGTCAGGCCGCTATCCCTAAACCGGGCGGAGACAAAATCGGAAGAAGAAGATTGGATACCCACTTCTTAGGTTTTGAAAAATTGGGCGCAAAATTCGTTTACGATGCTAAAGAATCCTTTTTCAATGTAGATGCCACCGATCTTAAAGGTGCATATATTCTTTTAGACGAGGCTTCTGTAACCGGGACTGCCAACATCGTAATGGCCGCTGTATTGGCTAAAGGCATCACGACTATCTATAATGCAGCCTGTGAACCTTACCTGCAGCAGCTCTGCAAAATGCTTAACCGCATGGGCGCAAAAATTTCAGGCATAGGATCAAACCTGCTAACGATAGAAGGGGTAACTAAACTAGGTGGCACAGAACACCGTATGCTGCCTGACATGATTGAAATCGGCTCTTTCATCGGCCTTGCGGCAATGACAGAGTCAGAAATCACCATCAAAAATGTATGTTATTCGGAACTGGGTGTAATACCTGATGTATTCAGAAAACTAGGTATCAACTTCGAATTGAGAGGTGACGATATTTTTATCCCATCTCAAAAACATTATATCATCGATACATTTATCGATGGATCAATCCTTACTATTGCTGATTCACCATGGCCGGGCTTTACGCCTGACCTGCTCAGTATTGTATTGGTTGTAGCTACCCAAGCCAAAGGATCAATTCTGGTTCACCAGAAAATGTTCGAAAGCCGTCTTTTCTTTGTAGATAAACTAATAGAAATGGGTGCTCAGATTATCCTTTGCGATCCACACAGAGCTACTGTAAACGGTATTGACAAACAATATAAGTTAAGAGGAATCAGCATGACTTCGCCGGATATCCGTGCAGGTGTATCATTATTGATTGCTGCATTATCAGCAGAAGGAACCTCTACCATCTTTAATATTGAACAGATAGAGCGCGGCTACCAGGATATCGATACACGTCTGCGTGCATTAGGTGCACAGATTAAACGTGTTGACGGATCAGGACCAAGCCACTAAAAAATACGACGTTAAAAAGGGAATCTTAGCAGATTCCCTTTT
>Ga0247816_10001850_pt1 | contig 10157 bp, 8 predicted proteins | sample UWRJL209509C1_FD_179930 | JGI IMG/M metagenome (GOLD analysis project Ga0247816, IMG submission 179930) | Plant litter microbial communities from Arlington Agricultural Research Station in Wisconsin, United States - UWRJ-L209-509C-1 | ecosystem: Environmental > Terrestrial > Plant litter >...
TCGGCGGAAACCTGTGCACCTCACTGCCAGCCGGCCCGATGATCTGCCTCACCGCCGCGCTCGACGCCAGGGTACTGATCTGGCGCGCCGACGGCACCGACGAGTGGCTGCCCGCCGTGGACTTCGTCACCGGCAACACCACCAACGTGCTCGCGCCCGGCGACGTGCTGCGCTCCATCCACGTGCCCGCCTCCGCGTTGACCGCCCGCGCCGGGTACCGCAAGATCGCCCTCTCCCCGCTCGGCCGGTCCGGCGCGGTGCTGATCGGCCGGCTCGACACCGACGGCGCCTTCGTGCTCACAGTGACCGGCGGCACCGTGCGCCCGGTGCAGTTGCGCTACCCCGAGCTGCCCGACCCGGCCACCCTGGCCGCCGACATCGCACGTCTGGACGGCTGGTTCACCGACGCCCACGGCGCCGCCGACTGGCGCCGCGCCGTGAGCGGTCTACTTGGCGAGGAGATCCGGCAGGAACTGGCAGAGCCCGCCGCGCCCACCGGTGCGCCAGCTGCACCTCAGGACGGGACCCGCGCATGAAGCTCACCGTGAACGGTGCCGCCGTCGACGCCCCGGCCGCGGCCGGCCAAGCGCTCCGCACCTACTTGCGTCAACAGGAACACTTCGAGGTCAAGAAGGGCTGCGACACCGGCGACTGCGGCGCCTGCTCGGTGCTCGTGGACGGCACCCCCGTGCACTCCTGCATCTACCCGGCCTACCGGGCCGAGGGCCGCGAGATCACCACGGCCACGGGCATCGGCGGGCCGGAAAACCTGGCCCCCGTCCAGCAGCGGTTCATCGACGCGGCCGGTTTCCAGTGCGGCTTCTGCACGCCGGGCATGATCGTGACGGCGTCCACCATCCAGGAGCACCAGCTGCACGACCTGCCCCGGCTGCTCAAGGGCAACCTGTGCCGGTGCACGGGTTACCGGGCCATCGACGACGCCATCCGCGACCGGCACACCCCGGCCGACGGCGGCTGCGGGCACGATCACGATAATGACCATGAGCATGACCACGAGCACGCGCACGCGCACGCGGCGGATGCGTCCCACCCGACGACAGCGCCGGTCTCCGGCCTCGGACCGGTACGCCCCACCCGGTCGCGCGCCGAGCCGCGCACCTCCGCCACCGACGGCACGGTCGGCGGGTCGCTCCGCGCGCCCGCCGCGGCCAGGGTCGTCAGCGGCCAGGAGCCGTACACCCTGGACGTGGCCGTGCCGGGCCTCGTGCACCTCGCCGTGCTGCGGAGCCCGCACGCCCACGCCCGCATCACGGCCATCGACGACACCGCCGCCCGGGCCCTGCCCGGCGTGCACGCCGTGCTCAGCCACGCCGACTCCCCCGGCACTCTCTACTCCTCGGCCCGGCACGAGAGCCGGCTCGACGACCCCGACGACAGCCTGGTCTTCGACACCGTGCTGCGGCACCGCGGCCAGCGGGTGGCCGCGGTGGTCGCCGACTCCGTAGCGATCGCCGAACACGCCTGCCGGCTGCTCGACGTGACCTACGAACTGCTGCCCGCGGTCTTCGACCCGGCCGAGGCGCTCACCCCGGGCGCGCCGCTCGTGCACGGCGACAAGGATGCGCAGGCCAGCCGCCTGGCCGATCCGCGGCAGAACCTCGTCGCCGAGCTGCACGGCGAGTACGGCGACGTCGCCGCGGGCCTCGCGGCCGCCGACACCGTGGTCACCGGCACCTGGCAGACCCAGCGGGTCGCGCACACCCAGCTGGAGACCCACGCCACGATCGGCTGGCTGGAAGACGACAGGCTCGTGCTGCGCACCAGCTCCCAGGTGCCCTTCCTGGTGCAGAAGGAGATCAGCCGCATCTTCGACCTCGACCTCGAGAACGTGCGTGTGTTCACAGCTCGCGTCGGCGGCGGCTTCGGCGGCAAGCAGGAGATCCTCACCGAGGACGTCGTCACCCTCGCGGTGCTGAAGACCGGGCGAGCGGTGCAGTACGAGTTCACCCGCACCGACGAACTCGCCGCCTCCCCGGCCCGGCACCCGATGCGGGTCGGCGTCACCCTGGGCGCCACCAGCGACGGCCGGCTCACGGCCCTGAAGGTCGACGTGCTCTCCGACACCGGCTCCTACGGCAACCACGCCCCCGGCGTCATGTTCCACGGCACCAGCGAATCCGTCGCCCTGTACAACGTGCCCAACAAGCGGGTGGATGCGCAGGCCGTTTACACGAACAACCCGCCGTCCGGCGCCTTCCGCGGTTACGGCCTGGGCCAGGTGATCTACGGCATCGAGTGCGCCCTCGACGAACTCGCGACCGAGCTGGGCATCAACCCGTTCGATCTCCGCCGGATCAACTCCGTGCGCCCGGGCGACCCCCTGGTGGTCACCCACGAAGAGGGTGACGACATCGGCTTCGCCAGCTACGGCCTCGATCAGTGCCTCGACCTGGCCCAGGCGGCCCTAGCCCGCGGCAACGGCGTGGCAGCGCCGGCCGGCGACCAGTGGCGGGTGGGTGAAGGAATGGCGTCGTCGATGATCGCCACGACCCCGCCGCGCGGCCACTTCTCCCAGGCGACCGTCACCCTGGGCGGCAATGGCCGCTATCTGGTGCGGTGGGCACCGCCGAATTCGGCAACGGCACCACCACCGTGCACACGCAGATCGCGGCGACGGCGCTGAACACCGGTCCGGAGAACATCGAGATCCGCCAGTCCGATACCGACGCCGCCGGCTACGACACCGGCGCGTTCGGGTCGGCCGGGGTGGTGGTGGCGGGCAAAGCCGTGCACGGCGCCGCGATCGAGCTGGCCGGCCTGCTGCGCGACAAGGCGGCCCGGCTCACCGGCCGCTCTGCCGGGGAGTTCGTCCTGGCCGCCGACGGGCTGCGTGCGGGTGCGGTCTTCGTGCCGCTTCACCACCTCGCCGGCCCGGACGGCCTCACCGGCACGGGCCGCGAGGACGGTGCCCGCCGCTCACTGGCCTTCAACGTGCACGCGTTCAGGGTCGCGGTGAACACCGACACCGGCGAGGTGCGGATGCTGCAGTCGATCCAGACCGCGGATGCCGGCTTCGTGATGAATCCGGAGCAGTGCCGCGGCCAGATCGAGGGTGGGGTGGCGCAGGCGATCGGCACCGCGCTCTACGAGGAACTCATCCTCGACGGCGCCGGCACCGTTCTGACCAAGGTGCTGCGGAACTATCACATCCCGCAGCTGGCGGACCTGCCGGTGACCGAGGTGTACTTCGCGAACACCGCCGACGAGCTGGGTCCATACGGTGCCAAGTCGATGAGCGAGTCGCCGTACAACCCTGTCGCGCCGGCGTTGGCCAACGCGGTGCGCGACGCTCTCGGCGTGCGGTCGTACGAGCTGCCCATGTCGCGCGACCGGCTGTGGCGACTGATGAACAGCCGCGCCTGAGCCTGGCCGCCGGGCCGAAGTGCCGGGCCGAAGAGCTAGGTCTCCTCGGCCCGGTCCGTCACTCGTCGTCAGACGTCGCGCGGCCCGCCATGATCGGCTTCATTTCCTTGCCGTGCATGGTCACCGCGTAGATCACCAGCACGTCGATGGCGATCATGGTGATCGACCAGAGCGGGTAGGCGCCGAGGAAGGCGATGTTCACCAGGGCACTGCCGAATGCCAGGATGATCGCGATGACACGTGCCCACATCTGCCCAGCGAGCAGGGCGACGCCGGCCAGGATCACCACGGCGCCCAGGATGGTGTGCACCCAGCCCCACGTCGTGTAGTCGACCTGCACCACCAGCCCTTCCTGGCCGACGAGGTAGTAGGTGTCCTGGAAGAGTGCCACCAGGCCCTGGATGACGTGGAACGCGCCCATCATCAACATCATGACGCCGGCGAAGACGATCCAGCCGGTCCAGCCCGAGGTCCCGTCGGCGGTATCGTACGTGTCCCTGGTTGCGGCCCCGGTCTTGGTACCCGTTGCCTGCCGTGTGTTGGACATGGTGTTTCCTCCCATTCAGTGGATTCGACGAGCACGCTAATGCGCGGGCGCGCCCGTTTCGTCCCCCGAATAGGGTGAGGGCTGAGCGTCAGGCCGTCGGGTGGATCGGGCCCGGCCTGCTGCCCAGCGGCCGGCCCGATGCGCCGGAGCGGACGGCCAGCACCTCGGCGAGGATCGACACCGCGGTCTCCGCCGGGCTGCTGGCGCCGAGGTCCAGGCCGATCGGCGAGTGCAACCTGGCCAGGGCGGCGGCGGGGAGACCCGCCTCGCGCAGCCGCAGCATCCGTCGCTCGTGGGTGCGCCTGGAGCCCATGGCTCCCACGTAGGCAACGTCGAGGTTCAGCGCCGTGGTCAGCAGCGGCAGGTCGAATTTCTCGTCGTGGGTGAGCACGCACACCACGGTGCGGGCATCGGTCTCGGTGCGGGCGAGGTAGTCGCTCGGCCACTCGACCACGACTTCCGCCGCGGCCGGGAAGCGCTCGGGCGTGGCGAACACGGCGCGCGCGTCGCACACGGTGACCCTGTAGCCCAGCAGGGACGCCGCGGCCGACAGAGCGCTGGCGAAGTCCACAGCGCCGAAGATCAGGCAGCGCGGCGGGGTGGCGGCCACGAGGTAGAGCACCCGGCTCGTGGCGCCGTCGCAGTCCACGGCGCCCAGGGCGGTCTCGCCGCTGCCGATGCGGGCGCCGAGCTCGGCGCGGATGCGGCGCTCGGCGTCGGCGTCGAGGCCGGGTGACTCCCCTGCCGCGGGTGCGCCGCCTGAGGCACTGCCGTGCTCGCCCGACTCGTCCATCGGGGTCAGGATGCGGCCGGCCCCGGCGCCGTCGACCACGAGAGCGAGCCCGGCGGCGTGGCCGGCGGCAGCGAGCTCGAGCTGCGTGCGTGCCGCGTGCGAGAGGGCATTGCGCATCCCCGCCGGCGCGAACTCGGCCAGGAACACCTCGACGGTGCCGCCGCAGCTCAGCCCCACGGCGAAGGCGTCGTCGTCGCTGACCCCGAATTCGGTCAACTGCCCCCGGCCGGTCTCGAGCACCTCCTGGGCGCTCTCGTAGATCGCACCCTCGACACAGCCGCCAGAGATGCTACCGAGCACGGCACCGGCGTCGGTGACTGCCATGGCCGTTCCGAGCGTGCGCGGCGCGCTGCCGAGCACCCGGGTGACCGTGGCAACGGCCACCCGGCGCCCGTCGGTAAGGGCGTCGAGCAGCTCTCCGGCGATCTCGAGCACGGCTAGCTGCTCGCGCTCTGGTCCATGCCCATCCGCCGCAGCACCAGGTTCTCGGCGAACTGCGCCACGCCGTAGAGCACCATCGAGACGATGGTGATCACCACGACGGACGACCAGACCTCGAAGTTCTTCACCTGCGAGACCGCGACGACGATGCTGTAGCCGAGGCCCTGGCCGGTGGCGAGCCATTCGGCAAGCAGGGCACCGGTGATGGCGCCGGGGATGGAGATCTTGATGGCGGCGAAGAACGACGGCAGCGAACTGGGCAGGGCCACCTTGCGGAGCGCGGTGAACGGGGTGCCGCCGTAGACGGCGATCACGTCGCTCACCTGGGGTGAGGCCGACCGCAGGCCGAAGGCGATGTTCACGAGCGCAGGGAAGAGCACCACGATGGCGCCGGTGACCACGGCGATGCTCGGCCCGCGGCCGGTGATGAGGATCAGCACCGGCACGAACGCCACCAGCGGCACGCTGCGCAGCAGCAGCGCGATGGGCATCAGGGCGTGTTCGATGCCCTTGGACAGGGTGAACACCGTGGCCAGGACAAGGGCGAGCAGCAACCCGGCCACGAAACCGAGGAAGGCGTCGTTGAGCGTGACGCCCAGGTTGGTCAGGATGACCGCGCGGTTCTCCGCCGCCGCCGGCAGGGTGAACAGCCAGTTCCAGACGTCGAGGGGGCCCTTGGCGATGAACGGCGAGATGCCCAGGGCCAGGATCAGGCCCTGCCAGGCCGCGAGCACGATCACCAGGGTGAGCACCCCGGTCGCCAGGGCGCGGCCGACGAAAGAACCCACACCGCGGGCCTGGGCGCCGGTGGACTTGGCCGCGACGGCCGGCTTGCCGGCAGCGAGGGTGGTGGCGCTCATGAACTGCTCCGTCCGGTGGTCCAGGGGGTGGCGAAACGGGACACGAGGGCGAAGAGCAGGTAGCCCAGGCCGGCCAGCAGCCCGGCGACCAGGGCCAGGCTCCAGACCCGTTCCACATTGGCGGCGTTTCCGGCGACCAGCATGGCAACACCGAGGCCTCGTTCGGCGCCACCGAAGTACTCACCGAGGATAGCGCCGAGCAAGGCCGCGGGCGCGGCGATCTGCAGGGCGTTCAGAACGCTGGGCATGCCGGCGATGATGCGCACCTTGCGCAGCTGGGTGAACTTGGTGCCGCCGTACACGGTCACGAGGTCCAGGCTGGCCTGATCCGCGGCCTTCAGGCCGACCAGGGATCCGACCACGGTGGTGAAGAACACCGAGAGGGCTGCGAGGAAGATCGCGGTACCGGACGGCTCGCCGCGGGGCGGCCCGATCACCGTGTATGCGATGGGGCCGATGGCCACGATCGGCACGCAGTAGGTGATCACGGCGACCTGCAGCGCGATCTTCTCGATGCGCGGCACGATCAGCACCAGTCCGGCCAGCAACAGCGCCAGGCCGTTGCCCCAGAGAAAGCCGATGGCCGCCTCGTTGAGGGTCATAACTATGTGCGGCCAGTAGAAACCGATGCCGTCGCCGGTGAACTGCGCCACCACGTCGGCCGGGGTGGGGATGGCGCCGCCCGGTACCGAGCCGGCGTTCTGGAAGATCGTGAGCGCACTCACCCACCACAGCGCCACCACGACGATGACGCCGATGAGTCCGGTGGCCCAACTGGGCAGGGCGCGGCTGATCGGCATCAGTGTGCCCCGGCGGCGGCCGGTGTGTCTGCACCGAAGAGCAGCTCCGAGGCCCGGTCGTGCAGGGCATGGAACTCGGGGGTGCGCATCATCTCGGGCAGGCGCGGGCGGGGCAGGTCGATTTCGATGACCTCCTTGACCCGGCCGGGCCTGGGGCTCATCACGGCCACCTGGTCGGAGAGGAAGATCGCCTCGGAGATGCCGTGCGTGACCATCAGGGTGGTGGCGGGCTTCTCCGTCCAGATGCGCAGCAGCTCGATGTTGAGGCGCTGGCGGGTCATGTCGTCGAGGGCGCCGAACGGTTCGTCGAGCAGCAACACCGAGGGCTTGAGCACGAGCGACCGGGCGATCGAGACGCGCTGGCGCATGCCACCGGAGAGCTGCGCCGGCTTGGCCTTCTCAAAACCGGTGAGACCCACGAGCTGGATCAGTTCGGTGACGTAGTCCTCGTCGACAGGCATCCTGGCGACCTCGAAGGGGAGTTTGATGTTGCTGCGCACACTGCGCCAGGGCAGCAGGGCGGAGTCCTGGAAGGCGATGCCGAGTTCGTGGCCGCTGCGGAGTTCGGCGGGGCTCTTGCCATCGACGCGGGTGGTGCCGCTGGTGGGAGTCTCGAGTCCCGCGAGGATGCGGAGGATGGTGGATTTGCCGCAGCCGGAGGGGCCGAGCAGCGACAGGAAGCTGCCCTTGTCGGTGTGCAGGTTGGCGTTGTCGAGCGCGACAACCTCCTTGCGTCCGACAGAGAAGGTCTTGTGTAGCGCTGAGATGTGCAGTCCGGTTCCCGAAGCGGGGTTGGGGAGACCGGTGTCGATCGTGCTCACGTCGTACATTCCTTACTGGGCGTGGTCGGGTACCGATGAGTTCAGTATCGCCGACGGCACCCGCCTCGAAAGACGGGTGCCGGGGCGAGACCGAACCGTGGTGCGACTGTGCGGTTGTAGCTACTGCAGAGTGGTTCGGGCGTTACTTGCTGTAGGCGATGAGGTCGGGGTTCTCCTCGTACACCTCGGCCAGCAGGCTCATGTCGAACAGCGACTTCGCGTCGATCGTGATGCCGGCGGCCTTCAGCGTCTTGATGGATTCCTTCTGCAGGGTGTCGCTGATCGTGAAGAGGCCGTTGGTCTTGGTGTCGGAGCTGACCACGAGGTCGGTGGCCTGGATCTCCGCCTGGCGGGTCTCCTTCTCCATGGTCAGTCCGAGGTCCTTGCCGTAGGTGTCAACGGTGAGGGTCGCGGCGGCGGTCGGGTCGTTGATCGCGTCCGCCCAGCCCTTGATCTCGGCGACCAGCAGGGCCTTGAGCATTTCACGGTCGTTGGCGATGGCGTCGTCGGAAGCGGTGAAGGTCTCGGCGACGAACGGCAGGCCGTTGTCGGCCAGCGGCAGGTTCACGGGGTCGAGACCGGCCAGCTCGGCGTCGATCGACTCGTTGGTGAGGTAGGCGAACCAGCCGTCCACCTCGCCGTTGAAGAGCGGGGTCGGGTCGTACTCGACAGGCACGACGGTGATCGTGGAGGGGTCGATCTCATTGACCGCGAGGAACGCGTCCCACAGGCTCTGGTTGCTGGCCTGCACACCGATGGTCTTGCCCGCGAGGTCGTCGAGGGTGGCGATGTTGCCGACGCCGGCCAGCGAGAGGATCGTGAACGGGTTCTTCTGGTAGGTCGCGCCGATGATCTTCAGCGGTGCACCCTCCTCGGCGATGACGGTGCCTGTGGAGATGGCGTTACCGACACCGAGGTCGACGTTGCCGGAGATGACGCCGGCCTCGGCCGAGGCCGGGCCGGGGATCAGGTCGACGGAGTCGAAGCCCGCCTCGGTGAAATAGCCGGCGTCATCGGCGACGAACTCGCCCATGAACTCGGTGTTCTTGATCCAGGAGAGCTGGATGCTCGCGTCGCCGAACGACGCGGCGTCGCCGGAGCCCGACTCGGAGGAACCTGCGTCGCTCGCGCAGGAGCTGAGCAGCAGGGTGAGCGCGGCCGCGACGGCCACACCCTTGCCGATGTTCTTGACAGATCGACGATTGATCAGGAAAACGGGGGCTTGCGTCATGACGCTGTTCCTCTCGGTGGTGCTCGGGGGTTGCCGTGGAACTCAACGGCGTGCTGGGGCGGGGTGCCTGTTGTGTGAATGTGATGTCGTGCGGGGTGGTGCTGGTGTGATTGCGGTGTTTCACGACGTCGCATCCGCTGCAACAAATGTTCGGATGACTCGAACACTAATTGCTGTGTGTGACGCCATGAAGACCGAGACATTTCCGGCTCATTACGGCGAAAAAGTCGTGCTGAAACGCGGGATTCCTTGCCGAGCGGCCCCGGAACCCTGGCGTGATAGCGTCACGGGGTCCACGCAGAAAGGAACCCCAATGTCTACAGCCATCGTACCGACCTCAGCCTTCGTCACCGGCCTGCCCAAGGCCGAACTACACCTGCACCTCGAAGGCACCCTCGAGCCGGAGCTCAAGCTCGAGCTGGCGCGCCGGAACGGAGTGGACATCGGTCAGAGCACCGTGGAACAGGTGCGCGCCACCTACGAGTTCGATTCGCTCGCGAGCTTCCTCGCCGTGTACTACCCCGCGATGGACGTGCTCGTCACCGAGGCCGACTTCTACGACCTCGCCACCGCCTACTTCCGCCGGGCCGCCGCCGACGGGGTGCGCCGGGTGGAGGCGTTCTTCGACCCGCAGGCACACACCTCCAGGGGCATACCCATCGAAGCCGTCATCGTCGGTTACCACCGGGCCGCCGTGGATGCCGCAGACCTCGGTGTCTCCGCCGAGCTGATCCTCTGCTTCCTGCGCGACTTCTCGGCCGAGAGCGCCCTGGAGACGCTGCGGTCGGCGCTCCCCTACGTCGACAGGTTCATCGGCGTCGGCCTCGACTCCGACGAGCGCGAGAACCCGCCCGCGAAGTTCGCCGAGGTCTTCGCCCTCGCCAGGGCGAACGGGCTCAAGCTCACCATGCACTGCGACATCGACCAGGTCGGCAGCATCGAGAACATCCGCCAGGTGCTCGAAGACATCGCGGTGGACCGCATCGACCACGGCACCAACATCGTGGAGAACCCCGAGCTGGTCACCCTGGTGCGGGAGCGGGGCATCGGACTCACCTGCTGTCCGGTGTCGAACAGTTTCGTCACTGCCGACATGAAGGCCGTCGAAATGGTGGCCCTGCTGAACTTCGGCGTGCTGGTCACCGTGAACTCCGACGACCCCGCCTACTTCGGCGCCTACGTGGCCGACAACTACCTCGCGCTGGCCGAGAAGGCCGGGCTGGACGCCGACGAGCTGGTGCTGCTGGCCAAGAACTCCTTCCGGGCATCCTGGCTGCCCG
>Ga0247816_10001851_pt1 | contig 10157 bp, 11 predicted proteins | sample UWRJL209509C1_FD_179930 | JGI IMG/M metagenome (GOLD analysis project Ga0247816, IMG submission 179930) | Plant litter microbial communities from Arlington Agricultural Research Station in Wisconsin, United States - UWRJ-L209-509C-1 | ecosystem: Environmental > Terrestrial > Plant litter >...
TTGCAAGACTAACTTTTTCAATTTTTTTCATTTTTAATTTTTTGTTGTTAATAAAAATTCTTAAAATTCAAAAAACATCTCATATTGAACTTTATAAAATCACGTCGACTTGATTCTATAAAAGAGCAAAAAAGATAAGATATTTATTTCAAATATAGCAGGTATAGAACAAAATCATTATGCGATTTTATGCGAATTTAGCTATGATATTTAAAAAATATGAGGATAGTGGCTTTTTTTCATTATTCTTACATCGTTATTAATTTTTCTTTTATACTAAGTATTTATTGGTTTTTACTAAAATAAAATAATATTTTATTTTTAGTAAATTATTTAGGAAAAAATAAAATAAAAAATTTTCTTTGTAAGAAAAAAACAAGTGTCAAAGTTACATTTAAAAAGAGCAAGATTAAATAAAGGATTGTCTCAAGAAACAATGGCTGATTTATTAGGAATGACCCAGTGTAACTACAGTCGGAGAGAGAATGGAAAAAAAGAAATTACCTTAAATGAATGGACCAAAATTGCTAAGATTTTAGACATCACTTTAGAGGAAATTTACGAGCCATTTATAAATAATGTAATTTCAAATAGTATACATGATGATCAAATTCAAATTGATTTAAAATCTAATTATTTATTTAAATATTTGGAATCCTTAGAAAAAGAAAATGCATTTTTAAAGAAAAAAATAAAAGATCTTGAAAAATAATTTTATTAGATACATAAATTAATTTTATAGGTAAGATTAGAGGGATTCGAACTGTAAATCCAAGACCTCCCTTATATACTGCATTTTAATATTTTTACTCGAGTTCGAAATGTACTGCGCCACGATTATAATGATCCTAGTGGCGAATTTTGGAATGTCTTTTTTGGCTATTTTTTTACGGCTTATGTAAAAGGTGCTTATGCAAGTGGAGGGGAATTAAATCCAGGGAAATGGAGGTCAGAAAGCTTTACCACAATAGCTTCCAGCGGTTTATCGTTAGGTGCCTCAACAGTCGCTACAAATTTTACCAATAATTATTTAGATAATTATAATAAACCACCTGAACTTAGTATTAGTGCAATGAGTTCAGGAAATAATAATCCAAGTGGAATCGATCAGAGTAAGAGTTCTAATCAAACAGCATATGATTTTTTGCATTATATTAATATAGGCAGTAACGCAGGTAATTTTATAAATTTCCAGAATGCTTATGGAGCAAAACTTGAAAAATCATCTTTTTTAATAGGAATTTATTAATGCTTCTAATGCTATTGATTTTAGTGGAAATATTGGGTCAGCACAGTTTAATGTATATGAGAAAGGTTATAGAGAATCTATATCCCAAGTTGCAACTTTATCTAAGGTTTCAAAAGTTATTACAAAAGGAGGATATTATGTGGGTTATCTGGAAGGAATTAACAAGGCAATCCATGGTGACTTACAAGGTGGAGCTATATCGGCAGGTTCCAATTACACATCGGAATATATTGGTTCAACACTTGGTTGGGGATATGGCTTAGCTTTTACAGTAACATGGGATGTCATGGATAAGGGAGTGAGCCAAACAGAATGGTATAACAGATTGTTTTTTGGCAAAGATTCTGATGTATATAGAGAGCGAGGCTTGACAAATGGTTGGTACTTTGATAAATGGGATAAATTATAAAAAAAAATAATGAAAAAAGCAGTGAACTGGATTATTAATTTTTGGCTTGACTATGCTTCTTCAGGTTACAATAAATTGAAAAAGAATGATAGTGACCCAGAAATTGATATAATATTAAACACATCATTTATTCAATCGTTGAATTTAGATTTAATTTTAGTTTTGATTTTTAAACTAATTAGTTTTAAGATTACCGATTTTAAGTACATGATTATTACAACAATTATTATGATTGTAATTAATTATTTCTGGTATAACAATCTTAGTAAAAGTAAAAAAGAGGAAATAAAAAATAGAATTCCACAATTCGGAAGTTTTGTATATAGGTTGTATGCATTATTTTCTGCGGTTTCACTTTTCATTATTGCGTACTTATTAAGATAGATTCCAAAATTTTAAAATTTGGATCTTTTACATTTTCGATTAAGGTAAAATAATTCGGAAACATATCATTTGTACCAAAATAATATTTAACCTCCAAAAGCATTTGTTTTTTGGAGGTTTTTCTATAAAGACAGCTTTCATTCAGTTTATTAAATAATAATGATGCTAAGTCCTTATCCTTTGTGACTGTTCTAAAGTTAAGCTTGTAAAAAAAAATAGAATCCAATCAAGAAATATTATTGTAAAATTTAAAGGGAGTTAAAAATATGCAGTTTCGAACCTAAATCCGTTATGTATTTATTTTATTGGAATTCCTTTTTTCTAAATACCCATTTGCCACGATTCTGCCACAAAACTAAAAATGTTGACAATTGAGAAAATAAGTAGCTCGACTAGCCATAACCTTTTGTGTCAAAAAAGTTATCTACTCCACTGTATTTTGTGCGCTTTATTTCCCATACATACAATCTTTGGTTTCGAAGATTATTAATATCGAGTGCAAATCATTTCCGGAGATACATAATAGAGATGTGCGCAGCAGAGCCTCTCCGTTAAATTTTGGTTGAAGCAATTTGTCCTTTCAATTGTTTCATCAAATCGTTAGGATAAGCACGGTATCAACTCAATTATAGTTATTCACTAAATTGCAAATAATTTACGATATATTAAACCTTTTTAAGGAAAAAGTGTCTTATTAAAATAATCTTAAAATACTTCAAAATGAAAGCCCAAATTTTATTTATTATCTCTTTATTTCTATTATTGTCCTGCTCAAAAAATGAAGCAGATGAGCCAAATCAAGATTTTGCCTATATAGATGATGATTTGGCAGGTCCTATTTCCAGACCAAAAAAAGGATATGGTTCGGATGGTAATTATCAAGTTGCAAAAATTAGTTTTCCAAGCCCATTGTATAGTGGTAAAAATGTTGAAATTTTTTATCCAAAAGGAATAACTTCACCCAAACCTGTTATTTTTTATTCTCATCCCTACGGTGGTGAAGAAAGTGCATACAATATAGGATTGTATGAGTTTATTGCAAAGAAAGGATATATTATTGTATTTGCACCTTATCCAACGACAGGCGTGACGGTAGAAGAGCGTTATGACACCTTATGGCAGAGTTTTAAAAAAGCTGTAACGGATTATCCTGCAGTAATTGATACAAAAAAAGTTGGTTTCATGGGGCATTCATTTGGAGGAGGAGCCTCTTTTGCTTTAGCACACAGGGGATTTATTGAAGAAGGCTGGGGAGCAAACGGACGTTTTATTTTTGCAATGGCACAATGGTATTCGTATGAAATTACACAAGAAGAATTACAAGGTTTCCCGGAAAACACTAAATTGTTAACTCAGGTATATGATGATGACGTAACAAATGATCATAGACTGGCAATTGATATTTTTAAAAATATTAATATTCCGAACTCTGAAAAAGATTTTATTTTAATTAAAAAATCAGTTTTACCGACTTTTACCTACAAGGCAGAACATAATCTTCCCAATACGCAAAGTTCATATGATGCATATGACTATTATGGAATATACAGGTTACTTGATGCAATGATAGATTATAGTTTTAATGCCAATTTGGCTGCAAAAAATACGGCACTTGGAAATGGATCTAAAGAGCAGGTAACAATGCCGAGCTATAACGGAAAGGCACTATCTCCACTGGAAGTAACCGATAATCCATCGCCCTTGTATCCACAAAGTAAATATTCTTTCCAGTGTGGTGCATTAAATAACCCGAGAATTACAAATTGTAATTAGAAGGCTCATAAATACTAAAAACATCATCTTACCTAACACAATCGCCATTTTTTGTTTTTTGTATTCAGAAGAAACTCTTAGAGCGCGCATTACACTACAGTTATATTTTCCGTTACTGCATTTGGTGTTTTAATGATTTGTAAATTGAAAATCGAAAAAAAGCACTCTTAAAAAATAGTATTTTCAAAATTGGCAGACTAAATAAAGAATATTGTATAAATGATCATATTTTTATTTAAAAAGATTTTTTGTGAAAAATAAATTTGTATTTTGGTTAAAAAAATAAATATTTTTCATAAAAAAACCTATTGTTTGACTTATTTGATAATTTATGTATGGCGAAATTAGCACCAAATTTAAATGATAACGGCTGGGATGAAATGTTTTCAAAAGATGGTGTTAGAGATTCCTACAACCAGGTTTTTAAAACGCTTCAAAGTTTAAGTCATAAAAAATTAACCAGCAAACAGCAGCAGGCTTCTGATTTGTTTATGAATCAAGGTATTACTTTTACTGTTTACAGCGATGACGCAAACGGAATTGAACGTATTTTTCCCTTCGATATTATTCCGAGAATCATCACACAAAAAGACTGGCAGGAAGTAGAGTCTGGAATAAAGCAGCGTTTAATGGCTTTAAATTTATTTCTTGAGGATATTTACAACGAGCAGCATATTATAAAAGAAGGAATTATTCCAGCAGGTTTAATTGCTTCATGTCCACATTACATACAAGAAGTTCAGGGCATAAAAGTACCTTACAATATTCATGTTCATATTGCGGGAATTGATTTAATTCGCGGTGCAAAAGGAGAGTTTTATGTACTGGAGGATAATTTGCGCTGTCCCAGTGGTGTGAGCTATATGCTGGAAAACAGAGAGATTACCAAACGTATTTTTCCTGATATGCTGTCCTCCAATCATGTAAGTATGGTAAGCAATTATCCTATGATTTTTCATAGTATACTGGTTTCGCTTTCGCCTCGCAGTATTTCAAATCCAAATGTAGTTTTACTGACTCCAGGGGTCTATAATTCAGCTTATTATGAACATACTTATCTGGCCCGTCAAATGGGAATTCCTTTGGTTGAGGGACGAGATTTGGTGGTAAATAACAGCCGCGTTTACATGAAAACAACTTCAGGTTTACAGCAGGTTGATGTAGTTTACCGCCGTTTAGATGATGAATATCTTGATCCTTTAGTTTTTAAACCTGATAGTGCACTTGGCGTTCCAGGATTAATAAGTGCTTACAGACAAGGAAATGTTGCTTTGGTTAATGCAGTAGGAAATGGTGTTGCTGATGATAAAGCAATTTATGCCTATGTTCCCGATATGATCAAATATTATCTTAACGAAGAACCAATCCTTAAAAATGTTCCGACCTATCGCATGGAGAATTTAGACGAACGCGAACACGTTTTCGCCAACATGGAAAATATGGTTATTAAAGAAACCAATCAAAGCGGCGGTTACGGAATGATTATGGGCAATAAGGCAACGCAGCAAGAAATGGATGAAGCCAAAATAGCCATTACCAAAACTCCTAGAAATTTTATTGCACAGCCCATTATACAATTAAGTACAGTGCCGTGTTTGATTGATGGAAAACTGCAATTACGGCATGTTGATTTGCGTCCTTACGCTTTATGCGGGCCAAAAGGTGTTCAAATTGTTCCCGGCGGATTAACGAGAGTGGCCTTGACTGAAGGTTCTTTGGTTGTAAATTCATCACAAGGAGGCGGCAGTAAAGATACTTGGATTATAAAATAGATTATTTTAACTCAAAAAACATTCAAAAATGGGAGTAAATATGCTTAGTAGAGTTGCAGACGGAATGTTTTGGCTCAACCGATATATGGAACGTACCGATGGAATGCTACTTACCTTAAACACTTCTTATATTTTATCTTTTGATAAGGAAATTAATGATTCCCAAGGTTATAAGCCGCTTTTAGAATATTACACTAATTTATCTCAGGATAAAATTTATGCTGTACAATATGACACTACTTATGTGTTGAAATATATTATTTGTGATAACCAAAATGATAATTCAGTTAAAAATTTAGTGATAAAGGCTCGGGAAAATGCGCGTGGTTCTCAGGATAAAATTACCAAAGAATTGTGGGAACATATCAACTCGATGTATCATTATATGAACTCACCTGATTTGGCTAAAAAACTAGAAACTACTGATGCGCTAAAAATTATTACCAAACTAAACAAAGATTTACTGCTCTACAACGGAATTCTTCAAGTTACCATGCCCAGAGGATTGGGATGGTGTTTTTCAAGTATTGGCAAACATATCGAAAGATGTTTACAAACCATTTCGATGACTCAGGCTTATTTTGCTCCAATTAATTATAATCTTGAAGGCGAAGAAGACCTGCTTTATTGGCGTCGTTTATTGTTGTCGCTTTCCGGTTATGAATTGTATTTGAAAAGTTACAGTAATATTTCGCACAATCGAAAAGTAGTGCATCAGGTTATTTTTAATAAAGATTTTGCCCATTCAGTAATTTATACATTGGACTTTATTAATACCTATTTAGATTCTTTGTTCAAAGACAATGATCTCAGCGAAGCCCGGACATTAATGAATCAATTTGGCCGTTTGAAAAGTTATGTGGCTTTTACAGATTATCAGCATTTAACAAATCAGGAATTGGAAGAAGTGCTTCAAAATACTAAAAACCAACTGATTCAATTTTCGACAGATTTTTCAAAATTATTCTTTTCTTATACCTAAAAATATGGCGGTTTTTAAAATAGTTCACCTTACAAAATATCAATATAATTATCCCATAAAAGAAAGTATCAACGAAATCAGATTATTTCCGCATCATTTTGAAAATCAAGAAGTGCTTCAATATCAGCTTTTAATTACCCACAATCCTGATGTCGATATTTCTGTAGATTATTACGGAAACCGCGTTGGTAATTTCAATGTTTTGGATGCTCATACCGAAATGACAGTTGAATCCCGAATGTTGGTGCGGGTGAATCATTCTCTTAAAATTCCAGATATAGATGCCACTTCCGTGGATGATATTCAAGAGGAAAAGGAAAAGAGTATTTTGTTATTGCGACTTTGTTATATTGATGATATTCAGAAGCAAAATGAAATTAACGAGATTTTAAAGAAAATCAAAATTGAAAATAAATCGATTATCGAAATCGCACAGCAATGCAATAATTATGTATTTGAGTATTTTACTTACACCAAAGGAATTACCAATATAGAAACTACTGTAGATGAAATTTTGGCACTCAAAAAAGGGGTCTGCCAGGATTTTGCACACATCTTGCTGCAGCTTTTGCGTACTGCAGGAATTCCATCGCGCTATGTAAGCGGATACATTTGTCCAAACGAAAGCGGTCTGCGAGGTGAAGGCGCAACTCATGCCTGGGTGGAAATTTATACGCCGAAACAAGGCTGGCTTGGCCTAGATCCGACCAATAATATCTGGACAATGGACAATCATGTTCGGCTTTCTGTCGGGAGAAACTTTAGTGACTGCAGTCCAATAAAAGGAACTTTTAAAGGATTAGCAAGACAAACCCTTTCTGTTTGCGTTTCTATTGGATATGAAGACGGGCGCCAATTTGAAGAAATTAATGATGTAAAGCTTCAAGAAGTTTCAATGCGCTTGCAGGAACAATTAGATTATATGGATCATTTACAGCAACAGCAACAATAATAAAGGGAAATTGAAAAAGACAGCTAAACTTTAGGAAAAACAAATCTTGTATTTTTTAAACAGCCTATGGACTCATAAAATGCAAAAAAAATATAAAACAGGGGTTTGATACTCAAGCGCCTGTTTTTGCCATACATAAAGATAGCTTTCTATTATTTATAGATGAATCATATAACTTTTAAGTTTATATTTGGCAGCTATCAAAGTATATAACAAGCGTTCGTTCTTAAAGATTAAAATCCGGCAATGTAAATACCTCAATAATATTGTAGAACAGGATCATCGTTTTATCAAGTGGCGAATACAAAATGGATTAGGCTTTAAAAGCTTTGAATCGGCAAGACGAACATTGGGCGGAATTGAAGTTTTGCATATGCCCAGAAAGAATCAGATGATTGAACCATGGATAACTATGTTTAAATCATTCTGTAAATTGGCAGGCTAACTTTTAAACTACTTAAATTCTTATATTTGATTCTGACAGATGCGACAGAACAAATAAAAATATATAAAACTATTCCATCTTTCCTGTAAAGCTTTTAATGTGTAAGGTCTAATCTTAGATAAAGCAGCTGTTCTGCAGATTTTTCAGACTGAAAAGGACTATAAACAGAATTCAATGATAGACTGTTCATTTTTTGAGCTTGTTCATTTTAAATGAACAGTGAGTTCTAGTGAACAATGTTTGATAAATTTAGTTTTTGCATTTAATTTATTTTACTGTTTGCAGTAAGTCTTTTTTATTTTTTTAAAAGACATCAGAAGCTGTAATTTCAGTCCGATATTTATTTTTTTTGTTCCCATATATTGATGTATAGATTTTGATATTAATAATGCTGGCAATGTTTGTTATTTCATACATATCATCTGTTTTGATTGCATTTTTACTGTAATTATTTGTCATAAGAGATGCACTTTTTAAACATTATAACATTTACTGCTTTAGCGGTAAAAAACTGTTTTTATATTCTTTTTTGATACTTTGAAGGTTTTAAAATGCATTTTTACTGCTTTAACAGTAAAAATCATTAATACTGGAAAATTAAGAGATCTTTACTCTTCTACAAGATTTTAAAATACAAAAAAATATTCCAAATTATAATATTTGCTAGAACCTATATACTTTTGTAATGTAAAAACTTAAACGTTAAATAAATACAAGGGGAGTGTGACAAATAATACAGATAATCCCATTTTCGACAATTAATTTAGCATTATCTATAATCGGATTTGTTTTATAGTTTTAATAACATACAATCATTGTTGTTGATTGTCGGACAAAGACATCTGTTGCAAAAAAATCAGAAATAATAACTTATTTAAATGACGGAATCCAAGGCCTATGATATTTTAGATAATTTTTTAAACTTGATATGAGGGTAAAAAAGATTGAAAATTTATTGCTTTTAAATGAATCTCAGAATAATCTATCATCGTCTGAAAGATGCAAAAGTTCTTATCGTAAAAGTGAGATTGCAATTCTTTTCTATATTTTGATGGATTAAGGTCTGTTATATTTTGATCCAGCTGATGTGAAAAAAAATCGGATCAGTTTTCAGGAATTTTTAAGTGAAAATTTTACATATAGAGATAATGAAGGGGTTCAGAAAAAAAATAACTAGAATAAGCAGACAGTTTTCTGAGTGTAAAGGTTATACTTATAAAGAGAAACAGATGAAGTTTTTAGATGATTTGATTTGGCTCTTACTTTAAAAGGAAAAAAAAGTAATTTTAAATCCAGTGATCTGATTGAATATTTTGGAAAAGAAAGATTACAGTTAAGTGATAAAGTAATTGATCTTACAATAAGAAAAATGTTTGACAGCACTCAAAAATGGAATGAATTAATCGAAATTTCTTTTTTATCATCGGAAATGAAAGAAAAGTATATTCGGCTATTAACCGAAAGACTGAGCAGATTTTAATTTTAAGAACATAATTTAATAGATTTACACAGTTAGCTAGCTATTGGTGGTTTAATTCATTGATTGAAAGTTCTCATTACATCAAAATTCATTTATCTTTATTGCTTCCGATAAGTCCAACTTCAATAATCTGAATGTATTTATATCAAATGCAAACAGGATATATTATTTTCAGTTCAGTAATAATTTTAGGTGATAATATGCCAGTATGCCACATTTGAAAAGGTGATCTAACTAAGATTATAGTTAAAAAAACATTACAGGAATATTAAGCAACAAAAGTTCGCAAGTCGTAAATAATTTTGTTCTATTGTCTTTGTCCGTGTTCGCTTTAACTAAAATTGAAAATAATGTAGTTTTTTAACAAAAATTAAGAATTTTGTCATACTTTTATAATTCGAACTGTAGTATTTTTAGTGTAGTTTTAATACAATAGCATGAATAATATACAAACAATTGTTAAGAAAACCAATCCTAAAATATTGGAAAAACAAAACTATTTTAAGTCCCTCTTAATTTTTGTTTTTTTAAATAGATTTCAAAAATAATTTTAATCCTCATTTTTTTATAATCATAAAGTTTTCAGAAATACTTTATACACCTTTTTTGCTTTTCTATTCAAGATTAAAATAAGTAACAAATATAAAAATTATGAAAAACGATTTATTGACAAACAGAATGTTCTTTCGACTCAAAAAAGCAACCTTTCCC
>Ga0247816_10001855_pt1 | contig 10141 bp, 6 predicted proteins | sample UWRJL209509C1_FD_179930 | JGI IMG/M metagenome (GOLD analysis project Ga0247816, IMG submission 179930) | Plant litter microbial communities from Arlington Agricultural Research Station in Wisconsin, United States - UWRJ-L209-509C-1 | ecosystem: Environmental > Terrestrial > Plant litter >...
AAACTGCCATTGACCGACGCCATGCGCCGGGCTCTGGCCGATGCGCCCAAGCACACCGCGAATATCGCGCGTAAACGGCACCTCATGTTTATCGGCAAACTGATGCGCGACCAAGATACGGCCGCCATTCTGGTCATGCTCGATCAACTGGATAACTCCACTCGACAGTACAACGAACGCTTCCACAACCTGGAACGCTGGCGCGATCGCTTGATCGTGGGCGACGACGCAGTGTTGGAGAAGTTCGTCATCGAATACCCGCAAGCTGATCGCCAACAATTGCGCTCCCTGATCCGTCAGGCCCAGCACGAACTGGCGCAAAGCAAGCCACCGGCCTCCAGCCGAAAAATCTTCAAATACATACGTGAGCTGGACGAGACTCAACGCGGCCTGCGCTGATCCTCTTCCCCGGGTGGCGGCCTTCGCCACCCGAAGCTCCCTTCCTACGCCCCCGTGCCACCCACGGTGATCGCATCAATTTTCAAGGTTGGCTGACCGACACCCACCGGCAGCGACTGCCCATCCTTGCCGCACGTCCCTACCCCGCTGTCCAGCGACAGGTCATTACCAACCATCGACACCCTGCTCATGGCTTCCGGGCCGTTACCAATCAACGTTGCGCCCTTGACCGGCGCGGTAATCTTGCCGTCCTCGATCAAGTACGCCTCGCTGGTGGAGAACACGAACTTGCCACTGGTGATATCCACTTGCCCACCACCGAGGTTGGCGCAGTAGATACCGCGTTTGACCGAGGCGATGATTTCTGCCGGATCGCTTTCGCCGCCAAGCATGTAAGTGTTGGTCATGCGAGGCATCGGCAGGTGTGCGTAGGACTCGCGACGACCGTTACCGGTGCGGGCCACGCCCATCAGGCGGGCGTTGAGCTTGTCTTGCATGTAGCCCTTGAGCACGCCGTTTTCGATCAGGGTGGTGCATTCGGTCGGTGTGCCTTCGTCATCGACGCTCAACGAGCCACGACGCCCGGCCAGGGTGCCGTCGTCGACGATGGTGCAGAGCTTGGACGCAACCATCTCGCCCATGCGGCCGCTGTAGGCGGAACTGCCCTTGCGGTTGAAATCGCCTTCCAGGCCATGGCCGACCGCTTCATGAAGCAAAACGCCAGACCAGCCCGAACCGAGGACCACCGGTAAGGTGCCCGCGGGAGCCGGAATTGCCTCCAGGTTAACCAGCGCCTGCCGCAGCGCTTCACGGGCATAGCCCATGGCGCGGTCTTCGGCGAGGAAATAACGGTAGTCGGTACGCCCGCCACCCCCATGGCCACCGCGTTCACGGCGGCCATTCTGCTCGACAATGACGCTGACATTAAAACGCACCAGAGGGCGCACATCCGCCGCCAGGCCACCGTCAGTTGAAGCCACCAGGATTCGCTCCCAGACACCGGCCATGCTCACTGTAACTTGCTGGATTCGCGGGTCCAGGGCACGGGTTGCAGCGTCGATACGCTTGAGCAACTCGACCTTTTCGGCACGGCTGATCACTTCCAGCGGGTTATCCGGGGCATATAGCTGGGCCACGTCCTGCGTGCTGAACGCTTGAACGGTACCGCTTTGGCCGGCCCGGGAAATCGAACGAGCCGCACGGGCGGCCAGGCCCAAGGCTTCCAGGGTGATGGCATTGCTGTAGGCAAAGCCGGTTTTTTCACCGGACTGCGCACGTACGCCCACGCCTTGGTCAAGGTTGAAACTGCCTTCCTTGACGATCCCGTCTTCCAGGGCCCAGGACTCGGAAATCTGCCCCTGGAAGTACAGATCGGCCGCGTCGATGCCTGGCCCGGCCAAATCGCCGAGTACCGTTTGCAAGCTTTCGATGGTCACGCCACCAGGCGCCAGGAGGTGTTCACTGACTGAGGACAACAACTCGCTCATAGGTTTGGCCTTAAATTCATCGTTCTGAAGCAGGTCGCTGTGCGCCCTGCGAGAAAAAGCGCCGGTGGCCCACCACCGGCATTCGCGCCCGTATCGACGCCTGTTCACTGCTATCGCGTTCGGCCAGCAACACCGCTTCGCCTTGATCCTGCTGCGTCAGCACGCGCCCCCAGGGGTCGACAATCGCCGCATGGCCAAAGGTTTCTCGTGGCCCCGGATGCACACCGCCCTGGGCGGCTGCCAGCAGGTAACACTGGGTCTCGATGGCCCGTGCGCGAATCAGCACATCCCAGTGCGCGGCGCCGGTAACAGCCGTAAAGGCCGATGGCGCAGTAATCAATTCAGCGCCCGCAGCACGCAATTCGCTGTACAGCTCCGGGAAGCGCAAGTCGTAACATACCGTCAAACCCAAGCGACCCACCGGCGTATCCGCCACTACCACCTGGCTACCATGAGCATAGTCATCGGACTCACGATAACGACCCCGGGCATCGGCCACGTCGACATCAAACAGGTGCAGCTTGTCGTAACGGGCAACCACTTCGCCCTGATCATCAATCAGCAACGAACAGGCATTGATCTTGGCGTTCGGCTGGTCTTTGGGCGGCAACGGCAAAGTGCCGGCCACTATCCATAAGGTGAGGTCGCGGGCGGTCTGTTTCAACCATGGCAGGATAGGACCTTCGCCCAAGGCCTCGGCGCGGCCAATATCAGCGACATCACGACGGCCCATGGCGGCGAAGTTTTCCGGCAACACCGCAAGCCTGGCGCCACCGGCGGCCGCTTGCTCCAACAAACGCCGGGCCTGAGCCAGGTTGGCCAGCACATCGCTTTGGCTGACCATTTGAATTACCGCAAACGACATGGGCCGACACTCCAGAAAAGGCATTCGGCCATGCTACTCCACAGGTACTCAGTTTGGCTTTTCAAATGGCTTGTCGAAGGTGATTTTCGGATCCTTCCAAGGGCCCTGGATCTTGTACTGCACGCTGGCGAAGCGCGACACCCGGTCACCGATCAGTTTATCGATCAGGAACAGCGCACCGCCGACGGCAGGGGCACCGACGATCAGTGCAGCAATCGGCAGGTTGTTGGTCACTGGCAGCGTCACCAGCAACTTGGCATCCACGCGGTCTGCTACCAGATCCAGCGTGCCGTTGATCTCCAGGTTGCTCGACGGGCCGGTCATGGTGATCGGCTCACGGGTGACGAACACGCCATCACTTGCCGCCAGCAAACCCTTGACCCGGTCGTAGCTCAGCCCTTTACCGAGCAAGTCCGAGAAGTCCAGCCGCAGCCGGCGACCGATGGAATTGAAGTTCAGCAGACCAAACACTCGCAGGGCCTGGGCACCACCCTCCACTTCAACGAACTGGCCTTTGCGAAAGCTCGCATCCAGGCTGCCGGAGAAACGCTTGGGTCCTACCCACGCTGGCGAGCCAGGCCAGCGCCCGTCCACGTCCACATGAAAGTCTTCACTGGTAACACTTGGCGCAAAGCCCCAGCCCTTGAGCACATCGGCAATATTCTTGCCGTCCAGCCGGCCCTTGTACCAACTGCTGCTGGCGCCGGGCGCGCCTTCCCAGCCACCCGCCCCCTGAAGCAACATGCCCTTCAGGCCCAGGTTGAGGCTGTTGAAGGCCATGCCTTTGGCGGTCGGACGTACCTTCAATGACCAGGCGCCTATGAGGTCCGGCCCCTGGAACAGTTGGGCAATCGAGATATCCAGCGCCGGAATGTCCTTGGGATCAACATCGGCTAACGGGTCCGGTGCATTTTCATCCGCTTGCACCGTCGGATCTACTGCCGGCAGCTTCACGTAATCCAGGCTGACAGCAATCGGCGCGCCCTTGGCATCCGGCAAACCAACGTTGCCCTTGGCCTGCTGACTGTCGAATTGCAGCCCCCAGGCGGCCGGCTTACGCGCCAGCTGCAAGCTGACCTGATCAAATTGGGTGCCAAAACCGGTCAGCTTGCCAATCTTGAAATCAGCCCCGCTTAACAGTTGCTTGGCATTGCCGCCCGGATCATTGCCGGCGTAGCGATCCACCAGTTTTTTCCAGGGATCGATATCCAGCTCCGACAACACACCACGGATGCGCAAACCCTTGCTCCCCGGCAGCACGGCATCGCCGTCTCCTAGAAACAACTCGCCTCGCCCTTCGGCAAGCTTGTCTACCGGGGCCGCGAAGGTGAAGTTCGCCAGTTCGCCGTAATTAAACCAATAACGGCGTTCGGCGCCCTGCAAGGTCATACGGAACACACTGTCGCGCCCCTGACTGGCCGGCATACCAAACGGCGCCGGCAGGTCGACCGCCACGCCCTTGAGGTCGGAGCTGACCATCAACTGGCTATCAGCGCCATCAAGGTTGAGCTGCAATTGGTAGGGAATATCACCGGATACCGGCAGCGGTTGGCTGAGTTGCAGCCAATCGGTGAGGCGCTTGACGGTAACCTGCCCCTTGGCGGTAACGCGAGTGTTGAGACTGCCGGCTTTGCCATCGGCAAAAATCTGCGCCGTCACTGGGCGGTCAAACACCTTGGCACTGATGTTCTGGCCGCTCAGGCCCTTGGCGCTGTCGAAGCGGAAGTTGCCCTTGAGCTGGCTCAGGTCCAGGGTTGGCTCGGCCAGTTGCAGTCGCGCCTTGTCGGTTTTGAAGTCCACGACGATTTTCGGCTCGGCGCCCTTCGCCAGGGGGATGTCCAGGTCCAGCTTGCCTTGCAGGTCACCGTCGCCTTTCCAGCCGGCAAACGTCGATGCGGTACCGATTGGCGCTTCCTGAAGGATTTTCAGGCCATCGCCTAGGCCGCCGGCAAAGTTGCCGGTAAGCAGCAGATGGCTGTCCTTGCCTTCGGGTGCATGGGGGATATTGACGTAGATGTCCTTGACCTTGGTGTCGAGCAACTGGCCCTTACTGGCCAGGATGCGCACGCCGCTCTCCTCGACAAACACTTCGCCAGCCACTTTGCTGACATGCGGCCAGTCCGGCTGGAACGCCAGTTCGGCGTCATGCACCTTGAAAAACAGGCTGATATTGCGCGAGGCAGGCAGTGCGTCGTGGTTCAGCGAGCCCTGATACTGGAAGAAGCCCTGCTCCACAGCGCCCTTGAGAATGGCGGTACGCAGCCATTCATCCAGGGCCGGGCTCAATACGGCCGGCAGGTACTTGGGGGTAAAACGGCCGTCGCCATCGACCATGCCGACCCGCAGGTCCATATAGTCTTCCTGGCTGTGGTCGAAGTGCAGGCGAATCAGGAAGTCCGCGGCGACCTTGCCCTCTTCCCCCAACACCTTGATATACGGTGCGATCAGGGTGAAGCCTTCTTTATCCAGCTTCCAGGTCAAGCGGGCGTTGGCCTGAATGTACTGCCAGGGCTTGGCGAAAATCGGGAACAGATGCAGGGAAAAATCCTTGCTGTCCATGCGCAACTCGCCCTTGCCCAGGTCGCCACTGATGCTGCCCGTGACATTGCGGGCAGCGGGCGCGCCGAAGTAAGCATCGAAGCCGATCCGGTCGAGGTTGGCGGCGAAACTGACGCGCTGGTCGCCGGTGTCCTGAGGCCGATAATCCAGCAGGACGTTGCGCAGCGTGCCGGTGGCTTTTAAATGATCAAGGGCCGTGGCTACGCCCTCAGGCAAAGGCGCCAAAGCATGCAGCAGCGGAGTGATGGGTGTCAGGTCCAGGCGATCGGCCTGCAGGTTCCAGACTTCCTGCGCGTCGCCCTTGGCCAGGGTTTGTTGCAGTTGCAGGCGCGACTCCCAGCGCGTATCTCCGAGGTTCATCGCCAGTGAGTCAAAAAGTACCTTCAAGCCACCATCGCTGCGCTGCACGTATGCCGTCAGCGCCAGGTTATCGATCTGGGCAGGTTTGCGATCGGCGTAGCTGCCCTTCAACTGCGGAGCATTCAGGCGCACTGCAGCGCTTTGCACCGTGCCCTTGGCCCACGTCATCCAGAATTCGCCGCCGGCCTTAAGCTCACTGATCTTCCATTGCTGGGTCAGCTTCGCCGGAATCCAGCGCGCCCAGTCACTTTGCGGCAGGCTCAGGTAGGCCTGGACTTCACCGTCCTTCCACTGGCTCGCACGGATGCGGGTACGCAGGTTCAGCGCCAGAGGCTGGCCGTCCGGCAAGGTCAGGCGAGCGTCCAGGCGTTGGCGGTTGGCACCGGTTTCCAGGCTCACGCCGACGTAGGTCAAGGTCAGCGGCGCCTGGTCGAACGGCTGCAAGGTCACCTGACTGTCGAGCACAGACACTTGCGCGACCATTTGCATGCGCTTGAGCAATTGCTCCGGGTCCAGCGGTTGATCGTCCTGCACGGGCAAGCCTTGCAACGCCCAACGACCGTCCTTGTCCTCCTTGACGCTGACCTGCAGGCCGCTGACCTCCAGATGGGCAATCCGCACTTCCCGCGCCAGCAGGCTGGCCCAGAGATCCGGTATCACTTGCACCTGGTCCAGGCGCACGGCGTTATGGCCCTCGCCGACCATCACGTCGTTAGCCAGCAGCACCGGCGCAAAACCGCTCCAACGCCCTTCCAGGCTGCCGATGTGCAAGGGCATATCGATTGCGGCGCGGGCCTTGGCCTCGATTTCGCCACGGTACTCCGCCACCAGCGGCGTCAATTCACGACCCAGGCTTACGTAGACTGCGGCCAATACCAGCAGCAGCGCACACAGGCCCAGGCCCCAGCGGGTCAAAGCGGCAAAAAAGCGCATAAGACGCTCCATGTCAGGCGACCCTCAAGACAATAGTCGGACCGCAGATCAACGTCTGCCGGTCTCGTTGAACAGAGCTAACGCGAATCAGAGCAACACCACGTCATATTGTTCCTGGGAATACATAGTTTCGACCTGGAAGCGAATGGTGCGTCCAATAAAGCCCTCCAACTCGGCAACGTTGCCGGACTCTTCATCCAGCAGTCGATCGACCACTTTTTGGTTGGCAAGTACTCTATAGCCCTCGGCCTGGTAGGCGCGTGCCTCCCGTAGGATTTCACGGAAAATCTCGTAGCAAACCGTTTCCGGGGTTTTCAACTTGCCGCGCCCCTGGCAACTGCTGCAAGGCTCGCACAGCACTTGTTCAAGGCTTTCGCGGGTGCGTTTGCGCGTCATCTGCACCAGGCCCAACTCGGTGATGCCGATGATGTTGGTCTTGGCGTGATCGCGCTCCAGTTGCTTCTCAAGGGTGCGCAGCACTTGGCGCTGGTGCTCTTCGTCTTCCATGTCGATGAAGTCGATGATGATGATCCCGCCCAGATTGCGCAGGCGCAGTTGGCGAGCGATGGCGGTGGCCGCTTCGAGGTTGGTCTTGAAGATGGTTTCTTCAAGATTGCGATGGCCGACAAAGGCGCCCGTGTTGACGTCAATGGTGCTCATGGCTTCTGCCGGGTCTACCACCAGGTAGCCACCGGACTTGAGCGGAACCTTGCGCTCCAGGGCCTTTTGGATTTCGTCTTCAACGCCGTACAGGTCGAAGATCGGTCGCTCGCCAGGGTAATGCTCGAGACGGTCGGCAATTTCCGGCATCAGTTCGGCGACAAATTGCGTGGTGCGCTGGAAGGTTTCCCGCGAGTCGATGCGAATTTTCTCAATCTTGGGGCTGACCAGGTCGCGCAAGGTGCGCAGCGCCAGGCCCAAGTCTTCATAGATTACGCTTGGCGCGCCGATGGTCTTGATCTGGGCACCAATCTGATCCCAAAGCCGGCGCAGGTAGCGGATGTCCATGAGGATTTCATCGGCACCCGCGCCTTCAGCGGCGGTACGCAAAATAAAACCGCCGGCTTCTTTGATACCTTCCAGCGCCACGCAGTCGCTGACGACCTTTTTCAGACGCTCGCGCTCGCCTTCATCTTCAATCTTCAGGGAGATGCCGACGTGAGCTGTGCGTGGCATATACACCAGGTAACGCGAAGGAATCGACAACTGTGTGGTCAGCCGGGCGCCCTTGGAGCCAATCGGGTCTTTGGTGACTTGCACCACCAGGCTTTGGCCTTCATGCACCAGCGCGCTGATGCTCTCAACAGCCGGGCCTTCGCGCAGGGAAATTTCCGAAGCATGAATAAACGCAGCTCGGTCCAGGCCGATATCGACGAAAGCCGCCTGCATCCCCGGCAATACGCGCACAACCTTGCCTTTATAGATGTTGCCGACGATCCCGCGCTTTTGGGTACGCTCAACGTGCACTTCTTGCAGAACACCGTTCTCTACCACCGCCACGCGCGATTCCATCGGCGTGATATTGATCAGAATCTCTTCACTCATGGCTGGGTCTCGTTCTGGCGTTTTCACAATAGTGACCAATCGCTTGGGCTTGGCGCTGGAGTACGGCGTTTAGCGCACGGTAAGGTTTTGCCAACAGGGTATGCCGAATTGGCCCAGCAGCTCGAAGGTTTCGTAGACAGGCAAGCCCACGACGGCGGAGTAGCTGCCATTGAGGCCAGCGACAAACACCGCTGCGAGCCCCTGGATAGCATAGCCGCCCGCTTTGTCCTGGGGTTCGCCGCTGTGCCAATAGAGGGTGGCTTCGTCCGCTGAGATTTTGCGAAAGCGCACGCGACTGCTGACCAGCCGTGTTTCGCAATGCTGGCCATCGATAAGGGCGATAGCGGTCAGGACTTCGTGTTCACGATCAGAAAGGGCCTGCAACATGGCCAGCGCGTCGGCCTGATCCAGGGGTTTGCCGAGGATCTGACCGTCCAGGATGACCGCCGTGTCGGCGCCGAGTACACAGGCACCGGTGGCATCCGCCAGGGCCGCACGACCGGCCGCCGCCTTGCCGCGCGCCAGGCGTTCAACGTAGGACGCGGGCGATTCGTTAATGAGGGGAGTTTCATCAATGGCGGCGCTGACCACGGTGAAAGGCACACCGATCTGGGTCAGCAGTTCACGCCTGCGCGGGGAGCCAGAGGCCAGATACAGCGAATTCATTCGAAACTCTCCCTGTGGGGTTTGATAACCAGGCAGAGCCTCGCGATCCATTCAATTGATTTTATAGCGGCGACGTAAACCACGCAGGCCAAAACTGATCCAGGGCCATAGCAACGCACTGACCAGAGCCGGTAACACCAGCGCCAGGGTTGGCTGGCGGTTGCCGGTCAGGGCACTGAGCCACAGCTGTACAAGTTGTGCCAGGCCGAAGATCACCAGGATCACCAGGCATTGCTGCCACATCGGGAACATCCGCAAGCGCTGCTGTAACGACAGCACGAGGAAGGTAATCAGGGTCAGGATCAGCGCGTTCTGGCCGAGCAAGGTGCCGTAGAGCACATCCTCCATGAGCCCGAGGCACATCGCCGTGACCATCCCGACCTTGTGGGGCAGTGCCAGCGACCAGAAAGCCAGCAGCAAAGCCAGCCACAGCGGGCGCAGGATTTCCATGAATTGCGGCAACGGCGACACGCTGAGCAGCAGGCCGATAGCGAAGGTCAGCCAGACGATCCAGCCATTGTTCGAATGAGTACCGGCCATTATTCCTCCCTCTGCCGAGTGGTTGCAGGGGCTGCAGCCGGTGGCTTGGCGGCAGGCGGTTTGGCAGCGGCAGGCGTTGTTGCAGCCGGCTTGGCCGGACGCGCGCTGTGGGCGGCAGGTTTGACTGGCGTTGCTACCGGTGCAGCCGGGGTTGCCGGAGCCGGGGCAGGCGCAGCGGGTGCGGCCGGTTTAGGCACAGTCGCCGGAATAATTGGCGCAGTGCCATTTTGCTTGTCTTCCGCTTCCTGAGCCTGAGCGGCATCGTTAGCACGTTCTTCCGGGGTGCGGTTGTCACTGAACACCAGCAACAGGTAGCGGCTGCGATTCAATGCGGCGGTCGGTACGGCGCGCACAATGGCAAACGGCTGACCGGAATCGTGGATCACTTCCTTGACCGTCGCCACCGGGTAACCCGCCGGGAACCGCTGGCCAAGGCCGGAACTAACCAGCAGGTCGCCTTCCTTGATATCGGCGGTGTCCGCCACATGACGCAACTCCAGGCGTTCCGGGTTGCCCGTGCCGCTGGCAATCGCCCGCAAGCCGTTGCGATTGACCTGCACCGGAATGCTGTGGGTAGTGTCAGTGAGCAGCAGCACGCGGGAGGTATACGGCATCAACTCCACCACCTGGCCCATCAGACCACGGGCATCGAGCACCGGCTGACCGAGGACCACACCGTCGCGCTCACCCTTGTTGATGATGATGCGATGGGTGAAGGGGTTGGGGTCCATGCCGATCAACTCGGCCACTTCGACCTTCTCGTTGACCAGCGCGGAAGAATTGAGCA
>Ga0247816_10001856_pt1 | contig 10140 bp, 6 predicted proteins | sample UWRJL209509C1_FD_179930 | JGI IMG/M metagenome (GOLD analysis project Ga0247816, IMG submission 179930) | Plant litter microbial communities from Arlington Agricultural Research Station in Wisconsin, United States - UWRJ-L209-509C-1 | ecosystem: Environmental > Terrestrial > Plant litter >...
CAGCACGGCAAGTTGGCTCACGTGGCCACCGAAGAACGTGCCCTGCGCTTCGGCCAGCAACCGGCCACCGTGTTGTTCAGCGGTTTGTCGGGCGCAGGTAAAAGCACCCTGGCCTACGCGGTTGAGCGCAAGCTGTTCGACCTGGGCCGCGCGGTGTTTGTGCTCGATGGCCAGAACCTGCGGCATGACCTGAACAAAGGCCTGCCACAGGATCGCGCCGGGCGTACCGAGAACTGGCGTCGTGCGGCGCACGTGGCGCGTCAGTTCAACGAAGCCGGCTTGCTGACCCTGGCCGCGTTTGTTGCCCCGGATGCTGAAGGGCGTGAACAGGCCAAGGCGTTGATCGGCAGTGATCGTCTGCTGACCGTGTACGTGCAGGCCTCGCCGTTGGTGTGTGCCGAGCGTGATCCGCAAGGCTTGTACGCGGCGGGCGGGGATAACATCCCGGGCGAATCCTTCCCGTATGACGTGCCGTTGAACGCCGACCTGGTGATCGACACCCAGGCGTTGTCGCTGGAAGAAAGCGTCAAGCAAGTGCTGGAGCTGTTGCGCCAGCGCGGCGCGATCTAAGCTTCACGCGCACAAAAAAGCCCGCCACCGAGTGATCGGTGGCGGGCTTTTTACATATCTTCAAGTGTGAACTCGGTCAATGTGGGAGCTGGCTTGCCTGCGATGGCGGACTGTCAGTTTATTTCTTCTTGGCTGACCCACCGCTATCGCAGGCAAGCCAGCTCCCACATTGGATTGTATCTACAGGTTGATCAGCGGCGTTCTGGGAAATCTGTGTGTAGCTGTTCGAGAAGCACATCCTTCTCTTCCCACAACCCATTGATCCACCCCTGAAACTCCAGCCGATATTCCCCATCCTGCTCATAGTTCTTGCCGATGAACTGCGGCGGAATCTGCACTTCCTCAAACTGCACCACCACGTCCTTCACATTCCCGCACAGCAAGTCCCAATAACCAGGGCGCCCGCCAGGGTAGTGAATGGTCACGTTCACCAACGACTTCAGCTGTTCACCCATGGCATCCAGCACAAACGCAATGCCGCCCGCCTTGGGCTTGAGCAGGTAGCGAAACGGTGATTTCTGCTGCGCATGCTTGCCGGGGGTAAACCGCGTGCCTTCGGCAAAGTTGAAAATACCCACCGGGTTGTGGCGAAACTTCGCGCAGGTCTTGCGGGTGGTTTCCAGGTCTTTGCCTTTCTTCTCCGGGTGTTTTTCCAGGTACGCCTTGGTGTAGCGCTTCATGAACGGGAAACCCAGGGCCCACCACGCCAGGCCGATCACCGGGACCCAGATCAACTCCTGCTTGAGGAAAAACTTCAACGGGCGGATACGCCGGTTAAGCACGTATTGCAGCACCATGATGTCGACCCAGCTCTGGTGGTTACTGGTCACCAGGTACGAGTGCTCATAGTCCAGGCCCTCAAGCCCCTTCAAATGCCAGCGAGTACGCCGCACCAGGTTCATCCAGGCTTTGTTGTTGCTGATCCAGGCCTCGTGGGTGTGGTTCATCAGCCATTCGCTGAAGCGCTTGGCAAACGGCAACGCCTTGAACAGCGCCACGATAAACAGGAACGAGCACAGCAGGATCGTGTTCAACGCCAGCAACAGCGAGGCGATCACCCCGCGCAGGGCGGTAGGTAGAAAATCCAGCATTTAGACATCCATAGGTCGGTTGGCGGCTTGAATCGCGGTCAATGCGATGGTGTACACGATGTCATCCACCTGGGCCCCACGGGGCAGGTCATTCACCGGTTTGCGCAAGCCTTGCAGCATCGGCCCCAGGCTCACGCAATCGGCGCTGCGTTGCACGGCTTTGTGGGTGGTGTTGCCAGTGTTCAAGTCCGGGAACACGAACACCGTGGCCTTGCCTGCGACCAGGCTGTTGGGCGCCAGTTGCCGGGCCACGGTTTCGTTGGCGGCGGCGTCGTACTGCAACGGGCCGTCGATCAGCAGCGAGCTTTGGGCTTCGTGGGCCAGCAGCGTGGCCTCGCGGACTTTCTCGACTTCTTCGCCGCTGGCCGAATCACCGCTGGAATAGCTGATCATTGCCACCCGTGGCGTGATGCCGAACGCCGCCGCCGAGTCGGCGCTTTGCAGGGCGATTTCTGCCAGCTCGGCGGCGCTTGGATGGGGGTTCATCACGCAGTCGCCGTAGACCAGCACCTGCTCGGGGAACAGCATGAAAAATACCGAAGACACCAACGTGCAGCCCGGAGCGGTCTTGATCAATTGCAGGGCCGGGCGGATGGTATTGGCGGTGGAATGAATAACCCCGGAAACCAGGCCGTCGACCTCATCCAGCGCGAGCATCATGGTGGCGATCACCACCGTGTCTTCAAGCTGCTGCTCGGCCATTGGCGCGTTGAGGCTTTTGGTTTTGCGCAGGGCAACCATGGGTTCGACGTAGCGTTGGCGAATCAGGTCCGGGTCGAGAATTTCCAAGCCCTCGGGCAGCTCGATGCCATGGGCCCGCGCCACCGCTTCCACGTCAGCCGGCTTGGCCAGCAGTACGCAACGCGCGATGCCGCGTGCCTGGCAAATGGCGGCGGCCTGCACGGTCAGCGGCTCGCTGCCTTCGGGCAAAACGATGCGCTTGTTGGCGGCCTGGGCGCGCTGGATCAGTTGATAACGGAACACCGCTGGCGACAGGCGCATTTCCCGTGGCGTGCCGCAGCGTTGGTGCAGCCAGCGCGCGTCGAGGTGGCTGGCGACGAAGTCGGTGATGATTTCCGCACGTTCGCGGTCATCGATCGGGATTTCCTTGTTCAGGCTGTTGAGCTGGTTGGCGGTGTCATAGGAGCCGGTGCTCACCGACAGCACCGGCAGCCCGGCCTGGAACGCGCCACGGCACAGCTCCATGATGCGCGGGTCGGGCAGGGTGTCGCTGGTCAGCAGCAGGCCCGCCAGCGGCACGCCGTTGATGGCGGCCAGGCTGACGGCGAGGATGATGTCGTCTCGGTCGCCGGGCGTCACTACCAACACGCCGGGCTTGAGCAGCTCCACGGTGTTGCGCATGGTGCGCGCGCAGATGATGATTTTGGTCATGCGCCGGGTTTCGTAATCGCCGGCGTTGAGGATCTGTGCGCCCATCAAATCGGCGACGTCGCGGGTGCGCGGCGCGTTCAGTTCCGGCTGGTAGGGAATGCAGCCCAGCAGGCGGAAATCACCGCTGCGCAGCAACGGCGAATGTTCCTTCAGGCGCGCCGAGAACGCTTCCATGCTTTCGTCGGTGCGCACCTTGTTGAGGATCACGCCCAGCACTTTTGGATCTTTCGGACCGCCGAATAGTTGGGCCTGCAATTCCACGCGGCCGGAGAGCTCGGTGAGCACTTCGTTTTCCGGGGCCGAGACCAGAATCACTTCGGCATCCAGGCTCTTGGCCAGGTGCAGGTTGACCCGCGCGGCATAGCTGGCGCTGCGGGTGGGCACCATGCCTTCGACGATCAGCACGTCCTTGCCCACGGCAGCCTGCTGATAAAGGGTGATGATTTCTTCCAGCAGCTCATCGAGCTGGCCGTCGCCGAGCATCCGCTCGACGTGCGCCAGCCCCAACGGCTGTGGTGGCCTCAACCCGTGGGTGCGGGCCACCAGTTCGGTGGAGCGCTCGGGGCCGGTATCGCCGGGGTGCGGCTGGGCAATCGGTTTGAAAAAGCCGACTTTCAGGCCGGCCCGTTCAAGGGTACGCACCAGCCCAAGGCTGATGGAGGTCAGACCCACACCAAAATCGGTGGGCGCGATAAAAAAAGTCTGCATGCGAATTCTCTGGAGGTGCATGGCTTCGGTGGCGGCCTATGGCTGGCTGCCTACCGGGAATCAGGTGCCAAGGTTATCTTTATCTGAGCCTTGCGCACACCAGCCGCACGTAAAGGGCTTGTCTATTTTTTCAAGGCGTTGCGCAGGGTCGTTGACCCAGGCCCTGGATTGCCAGGGCGGTTGGTGGCGCAGGTGCTGGGTGTGGCCGCAGGAAAGCTCCACCACCCAGTGCTGGTCTTCATCTTGATGAAAGCCGGTAACCGTCGGGACGATTGTGCGACTCCGTCCGTCCGGGTTGTGTTCGCTTTCGGGCAAATCCTTGTTTAGACTTGTCCGTTCTTCATTCTTTTGCAAAAGGTCTCGCCCCATGCCGATCGCCGCCAATAAGGCTGTCTCCATTGACTATACCCTGACCAACGACGCTGGTGAGGTCATCGACAGTTCTGCCGGCGGCGCGCCGCTGGTCTACCTGCAAGGTGCAGGTAATATCATCCCGGGCCTGGAAAAGGCCCTGGAAGGCAAAGAGGTCGGTGATGAACTGACCGTTAACGTAGAACCTGAAGATGCCTACGGCGAATACGCTGCCGAACTGGTCAGCACCCTGAGCCGCAGCATGTTCGAAGGCGTTGACGAGCTGGAAGTGGGTATGCAGTTCCACGCTTCCGCTCCGGACGGCCAGATGCAGATCGTCACCATCCGCGATCTGGACGGCGACGACGTCACCGTTGATGGCAACCACCCGCTGGCTGGCCAACGCCTGAACTTCCAGGTCAAGATCGTTGCGATTCGCGACGCTTCCCAGGAAGAAGTGGCCCACGGCCACGTGCACGGCGAAGGTGGTCACCACCATTAATTGACGGGCCTCGCTCAGTCAGTTGGAAAAAGGCGCCTTCGGGCGCCTTTTTCATTTGGTGGCTATTCTTGCCGACTTGGCGGCTGTAATCTCGAATGGCTGCTACCAAGAATATGGGAAATCTGGAGTTCGTCATGAGTGCTTTCCACGACCTTAAACTCAAAGCCCTGGATGGTCAGGAGCTGCCTCTGGCGCCCTTCAAGGGGCGTGTCGTGCTGGTGGTCAACGTCGCCTCCAAATGTGGTTTGACACCGCAATACGCGGCGCTGGAAAACCTCTACCAGCAATACAAAGACCAGGGTTTTACCGTGCTGGGGTTGCCGTGCAATCAGTTTGCAGGCCAGGAGCCGGGCACTGAGGAAGAAATTCAGGAATTCTGCAGCCTCAACTATGGCGTGACCTTTCCGCTGGGCAGCAAAGTTGAGGTGAACGGCCACGACCGCCATCAGCTGTATCGATTGCTGGCGGGTGAGGGTGCGGAGTTCCCCGGTGACATCACCTGGAATTTCGAGAAATTCCTGCTGGGCAAGGATGGCCGTGTGCTGGCGCGCTTCTCGCCGCGCACTGCGCCGGATGATCCGACGATCGTCCAGGCCATTGAAAAGGCCCTGGGCTGAGGCATTGGCCTTCATTGTAGGAGCGAGCTTGCTCGCGATGGACGTAAACGATGACCCGGGGAATTTGATTTAACGCGGCGTCCTCAGGTTTTTCGCGAGCAAGCTCGCTCCTACAGTAATCTTCGTGCTTTTACCCCTTATCACCGCAATCAATAGTGCTGTTCAGCGCTACCGGCACTCCATATTATCCATGTCATAAAATCTGTCTCTCGTGGAGTGCTCCCATGCCAGTTCAAGCCCTGTTCAAACCGTTTCAGCTCGGTGCACTGCAACTGTCCACCCGTGTGGTCATGGCACCGATGACCCGTTCATTTTCACCGGGCGGTGTGCCTAACTCTAAAGTCATCGAGTACTACCGTCGCCGCGCGGCTGCCGGCGTGGGCCTGATCATTACCGAAGGCACCGTGGTCGGTCACCCGGCCTCCAACGGCTACCCCAACGTCCCGCATTTTTACGGTGAAGCTGCATTGGCCGGCTGGAAAAAAGTGGTCGACGCGGTGCACGCCGAAGGCGGCAAGATCGTCCCGCAACTCTGGCATGTGGGCAGTGTGCGGCGCATCGGCACCGAGCCGGATGCCAGCGTGCCGGGGTATGGCCCTAGCGAAAAACTCAAGGACGGCAACGTGGTTGTCCACGGTATGACTGTCCAGGACATCAAAGAGGTGATCGCCGCCTTCGCCCAGGCCGCCAGGGACGCTCAATCGATTGGCATGGATGGCGTGGAAATCCACGGCGCCCACGGCTACCTGGTGGACCAGTTCTTCTGGGAAGGCACTAACCAGCGTACGGATGAATACGGCGGCAGCCCGGCGAACCGTTCGCGCTTTGCCATTGAGCTGATTGAGGCAACCCGCGCTGCGGTAGGTCCGGATTTCCCGATCATCTTGCGTTTCTCCCAGTGGAAACAGCAGGACTACGCCGCTCGCCTGGTGCAAACCCCCGAGGCGCTGGGTGAATTCCTCAAGCCGCTGTCGGACGCCGGGGTGGATATTTTCCACTGCTCCACCCGCCGTTTCTGGGAGCCGGAATTCGAAGGCTCCGAGCTGAACCTGGCTGGCTGGACCCGCAAACTCACCGGCAAACCGACGATTACCGTGGGCAGTGTCGGCCTGGATGCCGAGTTCCTGCAGTTCATGGTCAATACCGACAAGTACGCGCAGCCGGCGAGCCTGGAAAAACTCCTGGAGCGCTTGAACAACGACGAGTTCGACCTGGTCGCTGTCGGCCGCGCGTTGCTGGTGGATCCGGATTGGGCGACAAAGGTTCGCGAAGGGCGCGAGGGCGACATCTTGCCGTTCAGTCGTGAGGCGTTGACGTCCCTGGTGTAAGTGGAGGCAGGGCGGGCAGCGGTTGCTCGTCCTCACACACCCCACGCAACTGGCGCTCAAACTGCTCGATGATCGCCGGCCACCCTTGGCGGCTGGCGTGTTGCCGGGCATTGAGCCGTACCCGGCGCAGGCTTTCACGCTCCTCCAGCAGCCAATTGGCCGCATCGCAAAACGCTTCCTCATCCCCCGGCATCGCCAGTACGCCGTTGTAGCCGTGGCGAATATGCTGGGTCGCGGCTGCCTGGTCGTAAGCGACTACACCCAGCCCGGAAGCCATGGCTTCGAGCACCACATTGCCGAAGGTCTCGGTGAGGCTCGGAAACAGGAACAGGTCCCCCGAGGCGTAATGCCGGGCCAGTTCTTCACCGCGCTGGGTACCGCAAAAAATTGCCTCGGGCAGTGCTTTCTCCAAGTGCATGCGTTGCGGCCCGTCGCCGACGATGACCAGCTTCAGCCGACGCTGTGGATAAGTCGCCTGCAACGAATCAAAGCACCGTTTAAGCAGGCCCAGGTTTTTCTCCTGTGCCAGGCGCCCGACGTGCAGCACCGCAATATCCCCGACTTCCAGCCCCCAGCTCTCGCGCAGTACCGCGTCTTGTTTGGCCGGATGAAACAGTTGGCTGTCCACGCCCCGCGCCAGCATGCCCAAGCGCTCAAAGTGGCGACGTTCCAGTTCAAGGCGCTGGCTGGCGCTGGGCACCAGGGTCAAGCTCGACCGGTTATGGAACCAGCGCAAGTAATGGGTCAGCGCGCGACTGAGCATGCCCAGGCCGTATTGGTTGGAGTACTGCTGGAAATTGGTGTGGAAGCCGCTGACCACGCTGATCCCCAGGCGCCGCGCTGCACGCAGGGCCGACAAACCGAGCGGGCCTTCGGTGGCGATGTAGAGCACATCTGGCCGCTGGCGGGTCCAGCGGCGCAGCAACTTGTGCATCGACGACTGGCCCCATTGCAAGCCCGGATAACCCGGCAGTGGCCAACCGCGACACAGCATCAACTCATCGTCGCTGGGCCGGCTCTGATCGCTGCCCTGGCGCGGGCGCACCAGCTCCACTTGATGGCCGCGCGCGCGCAATCCGTCACACAGGCGGCCAAGGGTATTGGCCACCCCGTTGATCTCTGGCGGGAAGGTTTCGGTAATCAGCGTGATGTGCAGGAAAGCTGTCGTCATGGCCCCAGTGTCGGCGCGGGCCATGTCGTCATTGTGTCGTGCGGATGATGGATTTGTGACGGCTCAGGCTTTTTTGATCGACGCTGCCTCGGCGCCTTGCTCGCGCACCCAGAACAACGTGGCCCCGGCCACTGCTGCCGGCATCATCAACAGGTTGACCACCGGCACCAGCAGCACCAGGTAAACGATGCCGCCAAAACTCATGCTCTGCCAGCGCTTCTTGCGCAGCCAGGCGAGCATTTCATTCCAGCCCAGCTTGTGGTTATCCGCCGGGTAGTCGATGTACTGGATCGCCATCATCCACACGCCAAACAGCAGCCACAGCGGCGCGGCCACCAGGTTGACCACTGGAATGAACGACAGGATAAACAGTCCGATGGCACGCGGCAGGAAGTAGCCCAGCTTGCGCATTTCCCGGGCCAGGGTGCGCGGGACCATGGCCGCCAGTTCAGCCCAACTGAACGCCGGGAAGTCATCGGTACCGCGCACCACCACCTCGACTTTCTCGGAAAGAAAGCCGTTGAACGGCGCCGCGATGATGTTGGCGAGCATGGTGAAGGTGAAAAACACCATCAGCACCACCAACACTACAAACAGCGGCCACAACAGATAATTGAGGAAGCTCAGCCAACTCGGCAGGGTCGGCATCAGGGTGTCGACCCACAGGCTGAACTGATGGCCGGCGAAGTAGATCAATCCGACGAACAGTATCAAGTTGATCGCCAGCGGCAGCAGCACGAATACGCGCAAACCGGGGCTAAGCACCAATTTGAGGCCTTCGCGCAGGTATTGCGGGCCAGAAAGAACGGGGGCGGGCATTGAGAACTCCGTGCAGGGAAACGAACGCGCCGACCTTACCGGCTTTGCGATTAGCGCGAAAGCGGGGTCAGCACCGCGACACTAACGGTAACAAAGGTGTCGATTAATAGGTGGCACGGGATAGAGACCACCTATGAGCTGGATTGTTATTCCGTATTTCCTTAATCTTGCCTCCCTCGATACGCTGCACCCATTATTTTTCAGGATCTGCGAGTTCAAGCCTTCCCCAAGTGCTTCGCGGTCCTTTTTTATTCCAGCCGGTATGCCGGCGCTCCGCTCAGTTTTCCGGGCGGTCGATAGGAGTGAGTCATGTCTGAAGTCCGTCATTCGCGAGTGATTATTCTGGGTTCCGGCCCTGCCGGTTACAGCGCAGCCGTTTACGCTGCCCGTGCCAACCTCAAGCCGTTGCTGATCACCGGTATGCAAGCGGGCGGTCAGTTGACCACCACCACCGAAGTCGACAACTGGCCGGGCGACGTCCACGGCCTGACCGGCCCGGTGCTGATGGAACGCATGAAAGAACACGCCGAGCGTTTTGAAACCGAAATCGTGTTTGACCACATCAACGCGGTCGACTTCTCGAAAAAGCCTTACAGCCTGACCGGCGACAGCGGCGTGTACACCTGTGACGCGTTGATTATCGCCACCGGCGCCAGCGCTCGTTACCTGGGCCTGCCGTCCGAAGAAGCGTTCATGGGCAAAGGCGTTTCTGCCTGCGCGACCTGCGACGGTTTCTTCTACCGCAACAAGCCGGTGGCCGTGGTCGGTGGTGGCAACACCGCTGTGGAAGAGGCGCTGTACCTGGCCAACATCGCCAGCACCGTGACGCTGGTTCACCGCCGCGAGACCTTCCGCGCCGAGAAGATCCTGATCGACAAGCTGCATGCGCGGGTTGCCGAAGGCAAGATCATCCTCAAGCTCAACGCCACCCTGGATGAAGTCCTGGGCGACAACATGGGCGTGACCGGTGCTCGCCTGAAAAACAACGATGGCAGCTTCGACGAACTGACCGTCGACGGCGTGTTCATCGCCATCGGCCACACCCCGAACACTTCGCTGTTCGAAGGTGTGCTGGAGGCTAAAGACGGTTACCTGATCGTGCAGGGCGGCCGTGAAGGCAACGCCACTGCGACCAACATCGAAGGCATTTTTGCTGCCGGTGACGTGGCTGACCACGTTTACCGCCAGGCCATCACCTCCGCTGGCGCCGGCTGCATGGCGGCACTGGATGCCGAGCGTTACCTCGACGGGTTGAAGGACGCTTCGTTCTAAACCGTTGAAATGAAAAAACCGGCTGCGAGGCCGGTTTTTTTATGTCCGCGATTTAATCAGTGCACCGCAATTCAGAAGTGTTAACCCAGTCATTGTGGGAGCTGGCTTGTGTGGGAGCTGGCTTGCCTGCGATGGCTGTGGGTATCTACACAACTCTTGCAGGCTGATCAAAATCCTTTATGGGTTTGTGGGCTGGGTGGGGTGGGGTACATATCCGTTACTGCGGTCGGGGCTTATAAGGGTTCCGCCCTTACGGCGGCTCACTTTTGATAGAGCGCAAAAGTAAGCAAAACGCTCTTGCCCCACCACTCGGCACCTC
>Ga0247816_10001857_pt1 | contig 10130 bp, 7 predicted proteins | sample UWRJL209509C1_FD_179930 | JGI IMG/M metagenome (GOLD analysis project Ga0247816, IMG submission 179930) | Plant litter microbial communities from Arlington Agricultural Research Station in Wisconsin, United States - UWRJ-L209-509C-1 | ecosystem: Environmental > Terrestrial > Plant litter >...
AACATTTCGCGTACTTTAGTCTAAAAGGGGTGTGCGAAATGCTGTATAAAAAACGCGAAAAATCTTGTAAATTGCTTATACTGGAGTCTTTGATTATTCGGACTAACTGTTCCCAGGAGGACTACGATGAGTACCAAAAACAAGTAAAAGGTTATGAGGGTGAATGCTACTTCGACACACTGAGTGCGGGATTGACTTGTGACTGTCTCGTATTAAATGATTTGTTGTTAGAGATATATGGTACTGAATTTCAAATTGACGCATTAGTGATCACTGCACGAGAGATCTTACTTTACGAAGTGAAGAATTATGGCGGGGAATATTTACATGAAGAGGGATTTCTAGTATCTATCCCTTCAGGCAATTCCTTCCACAGCCCCACAGAAAGGATCAACCGACATACATCATTATTGCAAAGTTTATTAGAAACACATCATATAAAAATGCCTATAGAGCCCTTTGTAGCGTTTGTCCATCCTGAATTTATGTTGTACGACAAATCAACTATACAAAAAGTATTGATGCGAGCAACTTTTCCAAAACATTTTAGAAAATTAAATATACAGTTTGACTCTCTTTCTAAAAGACACTACCTACTCGCAACTAAATTATGCGAACTCTCTTCTCAAACAAATAGGTATTTAAAAGGTGTGCCTGAATATACTTATGAAAACTGCAAAAAAGGAATTATTTGCTCAGAATGTAAACAATTCATTCCAAAAATTGAACCTAAAAGTAAAACTTGTATATGTTTAGTATGTGGGCATATCGAACGTGTTTCAGCTACCATTTCAATGCATACGTTGGAATACAAACGATTATTTCCAGAGAGGAAAGTTACGGTATCAAATATCTATGATTGGTGCGGCGGAGTTTGTCCATTGAGAAGGATTCGATCCGTCCTACAAAAAGAATATAAGGCAGCAAATGTAGGGCGTGCACTGCATTACGTGTAATTAAAAAACCAATCATCTAAAACGACTCTTTTAGATGGTTGGTTTTTTATTTGGTTTGCGTTGTGCACGGTAACTCTTAGTAAAAGTTGACGTTAGAGTACTCAAAACGGATTTATCTGCCATAAGCTTACCTAGTTTTTAAGGGATACGGTACGCAAACCTAGTTTGATGACCGTATCCCTTTTTATAAAATACGCACATGGTAGGTAAACGCTTCTTAACTACCTTATGAACACAAAAATTTTTACTTTATGGTTGTTGGAGAGATTCTGTCAGGCGGTTAACTCTTTCACAATTGTTTGAATATTCTTCATGTCGAAAGAGGACATAATCTCAGAGAGAACATACACTCTGGCATTGCCGTAATGCCCCTTATTGGTATGTTGCTCATTAGTGAGAATGAGATCATACACTTTACCTGGCTGACAAGCTTCGACATGGATGCCATTGATATGACGCATATTCAGTATAAGTAACTGATTCAGTGTCTCAGTGTAAATAGCTTCCATTTTCAAATCAATTCCAACTTGCAAAATGGTGGTCATCTTCAACGTAACAATCGCCAATAAACTGATGTATTTTAGTAATCCAATCTTCAATAAACTATTGTTTTCGACTTCTTTGATGCCAAATTTATTTGTACTGATGCCAATCAATGTCTCTGCAAATGAAACCAAGTCTCTGCCGGTAAATTGTTTTTCTTTGGCCAACATTCCCTCATAATCATAAATTTCCATGTCTCCTTGGAAGAAGTACAGTTTTGTGTGAATATGAGATAGATGGTATTGCATGTCACGTTCCAACATGTAAGGCAATCTGCGGAACTTATATTGGATAATAATGGTTTCCACAATGTACGCATCCATCGTCGCAATAGGTGCACGACGGTCACGCTCTAGTGTATACTCATGAAAATCATGTTCACTCAGTATCGGAAAAGCTAGCAAAAACGCAAAGTGCAACATAGCTTCCTCTTCATCGACTTCAATAGAATAACGGCTAAAGTAGCGCAAAACCATGATTCGAATTTTTTTGTATAGCGGATCCTTTAAGTAAGGCTGCATAAGTTCGCGCAAGTGTACATACTTCTTCTCTTTACTAGTAATGCGATTTTTACTAATGAGCATCCAAACATTGAGACGCTGTTTGTTTTCTAGTTCAATCGCAACTTGTAAGGAACTTTCCATAGCTTGTACCATTTGAGTGATCTTCTTGTCACTATGTGAAGTCATGAGGGATTCTTTGTCTTCAATATAGCTATAAAATTGAAAATAGAAATACCGAATGTGCAACTCTTCGCCATGTAACTGCCCATTACGGATTTTGATGCCAAACTCTTTCAAGTAGCTATTTAACTCTTTGATTTTACGAAACAATGATGAATCGCTGATCATCAACTTTTGAGTCAATTGAGTAATCGAGAACTCCTGATGCTTAAATAAAAACCGGACCAGGTTCACTTTGATGGATTGATTCAAATAGAGCTGATGAATTTGCGGTAAAGAAAACTCATCGCTCATGGTTAAGGAAATGTACTGTCCGTCATAGTTGATCTGTACTTGATCTTCAAGAGATTGAATTCGAAAAAAAATGGATTCCAAGTCTTTATCCAGTGAAGCTCTAGCAACGGATAGATAGTCTAACATATCCGTATAAGAGAGTCTCCCACCGTTCAGCACGAGTTGTTTAAAAATCGTAACTTCTCTGATTTCATTTTTCTCAAGGAAGTGTTCAATTTTCATTTCCGTCATCCCTCACTTCTGGCCACGAAACAAAGTTGGTAGCCGAAATCATTTGGGAAAACGATGGATGGAAGAAATAATCTTTTTGATGCAAATCTTCCAAGGTTTGTTTCGTTTGAATGGCTAACGCTAATGTATTGATTTTTTCTAAAATATTCGAAGTCGAAATCATCTGTGCACCCAATAAAGCATAGCTACTTGCATCATAAACCCATTTAATTGTTACAGTATCGCTATTTGGTAGACTAGTTAAACGCACTTCCTGACGATAGGTTTTCACCTTTTGATCAGTAAATACACTTTCGGCTTCAGTCATACCTGTGCTAGCAATATAATACCCGAATATGTACGTCCCAATCGTACGTAAAGAGCCTTTGAAAACCATTTTTGGTTGAGTAAGATTAGTAGCAGCAACAATTCCTGTACGGACAGCATTGTTCACTAGTGGAATATACACTGTTTCATCTTCTTCTCCATAAGCTAGTTGGATACAATCCCCCACGGCAAAAACATCTTTTACTGATGTGCGCATGTAACGATCAACGGCAATGGTTAGGTCCATATGAAGCCTAATGTGTTCATCTAAAAAATGCAAGTCCGGTCTCACATTCACACCTAAGATAACGACATCACTCTTAACTGTTTCATTTCCAAATCGAATAGTTGCTTGTTGATCTGCTTCTGCTTCAATCGCAGAAACCGTTTGGTTCAACCGCAAATCAATTCCCTGTTCAAGCATTTTCTGCTGCAAAGGCTGGATTATTTCTTTATCAAAATATTTGAATAACACATAGTCCATATTTTCAATCAATGTAACTTGCTTTTGCTGCTGGCTTAGCAAATCGGCTGCTTCTACTCCGACCTGACCAGCTCCAATAATGGCTACACTTTGACTAGCTTCAACTTTAGCTAAAGAATCTTCTGCTTCATGGCGCCGTTTATACTTCAAGACGTTCTCTCCATCGCTGCCGCTGATTTTTTGAGACAACTGACTTGAGCCCGTTGCAATGATCAGCTTATCATAAGTGATCGTCGCTTCTTGACCGTGATAAAGATAATCAACTGTTTTGTGGATAGTGTGGATTTTTTCAACCGCTGCTTCTAAATAGAAACGAATATTTTGCTTTGACAACTGCTCTTCTGTAATGAAGTATGCTGAATTTAAATCAGCAATTTTATTTTCCCAGTACAAATGCAGCCCATTTGGAATGTAACCTAAAGTATCCTGCTTTTCCAGCAAAATAATTTCTGCATTGGCATATTTTTTTCGTACTTCTAAAGCCGCTGCCACACCTGCAAAAGAAGCTCCTATAATAATTACTTTCATACCGTTACCCCTTTTTAATGCGTTTTCAATTAGTATAACACAAGAAAGAAAAACTTTTGAAAAGTGAGGAGTTACCTACTAGAAGGCCTTAAGTTTATTTTTTAAAAAAATAGTATAGATTCCACTATTTGAGTGGTCTCAATACTATTTTTATGGTTTATGAAATTACCCGTGATAATCTCCCGTTTTATTATTAACATTTACAATGTGAATAGGATTGTATCCATATTCTTCGTCTATGATTACTACGTCATAAGCATACGAATTTTCATCAACTAATTTATTTGGAACAAAATAATAATTACCATCTTCAATGTATCCATTTTTAGTTAATGAATTGATAACTTGCTCTTTTACACCTTCGCCCCATACCCAAGGTTCTTGATCGAAATTCGCTATTTTATTTGTCCATTCCTCATTATATCTCCAATCCCTGCCTTCATCCTCGTATGTGCTAAAAGTATATACTTTCCCATCTTTTGATAATCCGTACGATTCCCCAGGAGGAGCCATTCCGCTTTCTGTAAATTCATTAAAGTTAATAAAATATTTAAATTCATCTTCATTAGAGCTTGGTTCAACTACTTGCTGAAATAAGTACTGTTCTATTTGATTTGCACCTTCAGAAATCAAGAAAGCTGAAAAAATTTCTGGACTAGTAAAAATATCAGCAGTCGTGTTAAATACTTCAATCCAATCTGAAACGATCATCTCATTACCTTCATCATCAACTAATGAAATTTGAATTTCATTAACTTCCTTTGTTTCAAACGTATAAGAAATAGTTTGTACATCAGATGCAGCTATATCATCCCATTCACGACTTTCAATAATCGTATGATAACTATCGCCAGCTTCCACATATAAATCTTTTCCAGTTAATGTAACTCCTGTATCTGTTACAACTTTAATATTATCAGCTGTAATTGTATAGCTATCAGAAGTTGTCTGTCCATTATCAATATCTGGAAAAACATTAGAAGCCAACGCCATTGAGAAGGCATAGCTTTCTAATGAAGTTCCTTTTTTTTGAAACGAATCAACAACCATCGTTACATCGTCTTTGTTAAACAAGGTTCTATCAAATATATAATTATCTGGAATGTCGGTATTTTCACTTGACTCTTCGCTGGATTCTTCTTCAATAGATTCTATTTCACTTGAAGAAACTTTTATTTGCCTCTCAGAATTACCAGTGGATTCCTCTGAAACAGCTTTGTCCTCTCTTGATAAAAAGAATACCCCTTCCAAAAGTAAACCTATTGAAAACACAACTAAAAAACTTTGAATTACTTTCTTTTTCATTATTATTCTCCTTAAACATTGATTTAATTGTTTCTATTGATTGCTAGATAAGTCTACTAATTCGAAGTTCAAATTATATTTATCAATATCATATGGAAAATAGCTAATATTATCAGGGCACTTCCACCACCAATTATATAAGGATGGTAAGTAGGTCTATTTTCTAATTTATTTCCGCACTTCTCACAATAATTCCCGCTTTTTTTATTTTTATGCCCACAAGCTGAACAAGCTTTATTCATTTCCGTCACTCCTTAATTAATGGCTTTATCGAAATAATTGATTTAAAAAAGCCTAAATACTATAATCCATACCCATCATTACTTATATAATCTTCACCTTCGTATTCAATATACATTTTCCCACCAATTTCTTTTAGTTTGAACTCTAAATCTAAATACTTATCTTGAGGAATACCATCTAACGGATTAGCTGATGAAAAGAGAGATACAGCTAAGGTATTTGAGTTTTTATCAAATGTTTGATCTATTATTTCTCCAAACATACCATTACCAGATTCTTGAACTGCTACAACTACGCTTTCTTCTGTTATGGTAATTAGTAAGTTATCTGTAGTCCACGTTCCCATAAAACTGGATGTGGCATATTTAGGTATAGCATCAATCATTTCTTGAGAAACTTCATCTAAAATATTCCCATCGTATTGATGCTCGATTTCTTCGAACGCAAAATTGGTTAATTGAAAATCACCATTTTCACTTACTGTATAGTTACCTTTCCCCATACCCATCATTGACCCTGGATTATAATACATGATTGTTCCAGTATTAGGAGTAGAGCTATAATCTACACTAAATTTGACCTTAGACGAATCATCTGTAATGTCAGATTTGCTAAAATAATAAGCCAAAATTCTGTTAGTCATCTCATCTTCAGTTAAATTAGCAGTATTTTTTGACGCTTTCTCTTCTTCTATTTTTTCAATAACTTCTTCTATTTCATTCAATTTGGCAGTAAATATTTCTTTTAAAGTAACATTCTTCACTGACTCATTCATACTTACTAAGCCTTCATACTCATCTCTCGTGGTGTCTCCTTTAATAGTTCCATCATTATATACAGATTCAATTTCTTTCTCTAAATTAGTATGTAAATTATACTGTTCTTGAGCTGTTGAATAGATTTCTGTATATTCCTTATAAAATGTTGGTGAATAAGTCTTTACTTTTTCGAGACTTTCTTTGATTGAGTCTAACTCTTTAATTGTTGATTTTTCATTTAATATATTTTCATCATTTAATATTTCTTTTGAACCTTCAACAACTGCTATCATACTAGTAGCTGCTGCTACATCAATAGACAATTTCTTTTTTAATTTCGAGTCATTCACATGATTAACTTTTTTAGTGGCTGTTGCTATATCATCTTCAGTAATACTTTCATTTAAAGTATTACTTGAATCAAATAAATGAGCAACAGTATTCTTAGCTGTTGCTTCTTGATAGTAGTTGAATCCTACTACTCCTACCAAAACTAAAATTAAGATAACTACACCAGCTTTAAGCCCCATTTTCTGACTTTTTTTATCTTTTTTTTCTATTTTAGTTACATCTTGTTTTTCACCACAAAAAATACAAAAACTTACATCATCTTTAATTGATTTCCCACAATTAACACACTTTTTCATTCATATCTATTCCTTTCTACTCAACAGGCTTCGTACTTGATTGGATATTTATTTTGTTATTCTGTTGCATAACTTGCATTATATCCCACTTAGAATTATCATTCATAGCCCATACTAAACAAATGATCCAACCAATAATACTCCATCCAAATAACAAATTGATAATGAAAATGATTGTTTTTCCAGGTCCTCTTGAAATAAAAGTTGGTATATAATAAATCATTGAACTCAGGAAACTGATGATCAGTGTTGGCAATAATAATGACCCAGTAACGTCTATAAAAAAATAATCTGAGCTTAATATGATTGAAACTACTACTAAAATGGGAAGCATACCAAGGAATAGTATAATAGTATTAATATGACTTTTCTTTTTAGTTATACTTTCACCACCAAAAGTGATGTCTACAGATGTACTAGCTGCACTAGAACTTTCATATTTAACGTTCTCGTCGGTTACTAGTTCTTGCTGTTTAGCTGCTTCTTCAGCTCGCATCTCCAACTCTTTTTCTAATTGAATCTCATATTCTCTTTGTCTATCTTTTGTCATTTCTTCTTCTCTTTCAATTTTGGCTCTTTTTTGTTTTTCAAAATAATCTTTTATAATTATATCTGAATTTAAAAGATTGTTTTCAATCGTTTGATTAAATTTCATTTGATTACTCTCTGTTAGAAGAGGAAACAGGTATCCCCATAGCATTAAACAGATAATATAAATCCATCCTATTGCTGCAGGAGCAATCGTTAAAAGTAAATATGCTATAAAGTTTAAACAAAAAATTAAAACTAAATTTTCTTGAATGAAGGTTTTAATGATTTTTAGCTTACTTTTCTCAAAACTGATTTTTTCATACTGTAATTTTATATATTCTCTTCCATCTTTAAATGACTCTCCTTTATCTACATGGTTTGAATTAATCACACCTGTATCTAAATCAACTTTATTACCACAAATGGGACAATAGATAGTACCCTCTGTAGTTATTTTCTCGCCACAATTATTACAAAAATTCATTTTAATTTCTCTCCTTAATCTAAGTTCTTTAGAATTATTCAACTAATTTTTTATTGAGACCATTTTATGTATATTTCATACAATTTCACTTATACGAGCATACAAAAAAATTGCCATCTAATCTTTACAGAAGGCAATTTGCATCAAGTATTATATGTCTCCTATTATACTTTGTGCTTATTAATAACCTTTATAACTTAACATTCGTACTTATGTGTACCATTCTGTTAAACTGGAATTCAATTTATCCTTTTTGTTTAATTTAACTCTTTCCCAACTGGTAAAATAAATGCTAAAAGAACAGTACTAAGATAATATTTTTTTCACTTTATTCCCTTTCTAAGTTTATTTAATGTATTAAGTATACCAAATATCGCTTAATATTAAAACATTAGTTATTTTTATTTATTCATTATTTCTGAGTTAAAGTATTCCATATGAATAGAAACCATGCCCTAATATTTATTTATAAAACATCAGACTTGTGTATCCTTAATATAGAAATATATTAAATTAAAGAAACTTAAGAATAAATCTCAATAAATTACAGTTTTCAATATTAAAAAAGTACCCTAGAGAGTTAAATTATTAACAACTCTAGAATACTTTTACTTTTTGTTTACTAACATAACATTGATAATTTAACATCTTATTCAGTATTTTCTGATTCCATTCTTAAATACTCAATTACTTTTTTCAATCGTTCTAATCCATCTGTTACTTTTTCTCTTGAGCACCCTAAATTCATTCTCAAAAAGTCTTGACCTCCATAAATCGACCCATCCATAATGGCAACTGCACCTATGTTAACTAATGCTTGCTGAATCTCCTCCATATTGAAAGGAAGTTCACTTATATCTAGCCAAGCTAAAAATGTCGATTCTGGAATAGTAAATCTGATTTCCGGAATATTCTGTTTCAAATAATCGAACGTAAAATTCATATTTTCAGAAATGTACACATTCAATTCATCAACCCACTCTTGGCAGTCATTATATCCAGCCATAACACTTTCTATTCCCATTATACTGGCTGAAGATAATCCGTCTCTATTTTTTAGTATGTCTAAAAAATCATTTTGCAAGTCTATATCTGGGATTAGCGCATATGATCCAATCAGTCCAGAAGTATTAAAGGTTTTACTGGTTGAAGTACAAATAGCGATATTTGTTAACTTTTCAGCTATACCTACAATTGGTGCGTGATGATGTCCCTCACGAACGATATCCATGTGAATTTCATCTGATATTAAAAATACATCGTATTGACTACACAAGTCTATTATCTTTACTAATTCACTTTTTGTCCAGACTCTTCCAGTAGGGTTATGAGGACTACAAAGCAATAAGATTTTTGCTTTTTGATGAGCTAATTTTTTTTCTAAATCTTCAAAATTAATAACGTACTTGCCATCTATATAATGTAACTTATTCTCAACTACTTCCCGTTTGTTGCTTTTTATGGTTTTAAAAAAAGCGTCATATGCAGGCGTTTGAATAATAACTTGATCACTAGGATTTGATTTTAACTCAATCAATTTTGAGATAGTATACATGACTGAAGGAGAGTAAACGATCCAATTCGTTTCTATTTTCGTTTGAAATTGTCGTTTATACCAGTTTACTATAGGTACCTTAAAATCATTGTGATTCCATCTAGTATATCCATATATTGGATGAGTGTTCCTTCTTTTTAATGCCTCACTGATTTTATTTGGAATTTTAAAATCCATATCAGAAATGGTAAAAGGCAATAAATCATTTACTCCAAAACGATCTTCTATATAATCCCATTGGGTACAATATGTGCCTCTTCTATCTATTATTTCATTGAATAGTTCTTTTCCCAAATAAATCAGTCCCTTTAATTAATTAATCTTTCAAGTTGATTTTTCAATGAGGCTACTTGCGTCCCAATAATTACTTGAAGATTTTGATCATCCAATTTCATGACACCTAAAGCACCATTTTCTCTTAAAACGTCTTCGTTTATTTCATCCATATTATGAACAACTAATCTTAATCTAGTCACACAGTTATCTAAAGAAGCAATATTGGCTGTGCCACCTAAAGCTGATAAAATAGCTGGAGCGTCATATTTGCCTTTCTTTTTATGATTTAACTCTTCTTTAGAATAC
>Ga0247816_10001860_pt1 | contig 10118 bp, 9 predicted proteins | sample UWRJL209509C1_FD_179930 | JGI IMG/M metagenome (GOLD analysis project Ga0247816, IMG submission 179930) | Plant litter microbial communities from Arlington Agricultural Research Station in Wisconsin, United States - UWRJ-L209-509C-1 | ecosystem: Environmental > Terrestrial > Plant litter >...
GCTGCGCGCGCCCGATTTCCAGCCCGACCTCGACGAACTCGCGGCCGTCATCACCGACCGCACCCGGCTCATCCTGGTGAACAACCCGCACAACCCCACCGGTACGGTCTTCAGCCGCGAGACGCTAGAGCAGATCGTGGCACTGGCGCACCGGCACGACGCCTTGATCGTGACCGACGAGGTCTACGAGCACCTCACCTTCGGCGTCGCCCACCTGCCGGTGGCAACGCTGCCCGGCGCCCGCGAGCGCACCATCACCATCTCCTCCGGCGGCAAAACCTTCAGCACCACCGGCTGGAAGATCGGATGGCTGACCGCTCCGGCCCCGATAGTCACCGCCATCCTCGCCGTCAAGCAGTTCCTCACCTACGTGAATGGCGCCCCGTTCCAACCGGCAACGGCCCGCGGGCTCGACCTGCCCGACAGCTACTTTTCCGGTATCGCCGACGACCTGCGGGTCAAACGCGACCAGCTCGCCACCGGCCTCCGCGAGGCGGGTTTCAACATCAGCTCGCCGCGCGGCTCGTACTTCATCGTGGCGGATGCCGCCCCGCTCGGGTACAACGACGGCGTCGCCTTCGCCCGGGCGCTGCCCGATCTCGCCGGGGTCGTCGGAGTTCCGATCACCGCCTTCTGTTTACCCGAGCATCGGTCCGAGTACGCCTCCCTGGTGCGGTTCGCGTTCTGCAAGAAAGCGGATGTGCTCAGCGAGGCCGTCGCCCGGCTCGGCCGACTCTCCGCCTGATCCCTGGCGGTCGCCACGCAGAACGGCCCCCGGGAAGTCCGAGGGCCGTGCTGTGTCCCCGCGAGTGCGGGCCGAATCCGGTCTAGTGCGCGAGGGCCGGGTAGTCGGTGTAGCCGACGGCGTCCGGACCGTAGAAGGTCAGCGGGTTGGGCTCGTTGAGCGGCAGGTCCTCGAGCCAGCGGCGCACCAGGTCGGGGTTGGCGATCACGGCACGGCCGACGACCACGCCGTCGCCGTGCCCTTCTTCGAGCAACGCGAGAGCTTCGTCGCGGGTGGTCACCGAGCTGAACCCGCTGTTGACCAGCAGGGGACCGCCGAAGCGCACCCGGAGGGTCTGCACCAGGTCGCCGGCCGGCTCGCGGTGCAGCACACTCAGGTAGGCCAGGCCGAGCGGGGCCAGCCCGTCGACCAGGGCGCTGTAAGTAGCGAGGGTGTCGGCGGCGTCGGTTTCGACGGCATCCTGGATGTTGTGTTCCGGCGAGATACGGATACCGACTCGGCCGGCGCCGATCGCGTCGGCGACCGCGGTGACAACCTCGATGACGAAGCGGGCCCGGTTCTCCGGCGACCCGCCATAGACGTCGTCACGCTGGTTCGAGGCCGGCGAGAGGAACTCGTGCAGCAGGTAGCCGTTGGCGGAGTGCACCTCGACCCCGTCGAGACCGGCGGCGATGGCATTGCGCGAGGCCTGGACGAATCCCTCGATGATGGCGGGCAGCTCGTCGGTGGCGAGCGCACGCGGCACCGGGTAGGGCAGCTTGCCCTTGTAGGTGTGGCTCTCCCCGTCGATCGCGATGGCGCTGGGCGCCACGACCTGCAGCCCGCCGTTGGTCTCTTCGTGCGTGACCCGGCCGGCGTGCATGACCTGGGCGACGATGAGGCCACCCTCGGCGTGCACGGCGTCGGCGACCGCGGTCCAGCCGGCGATCTGCTCTGCAGTGACGAGCCCGGGCTGGCCGGGGAAACCCTGCCCGGCCTGGTCGGGGTAGACGCCTTCGCTGACGATCAGGCCGAGCGTGGCCCGCTGTCGGTAGTGCTCGATGTTCAGCGCGCCGGGGATGCCGTCGACGCCGGACCGCATGCGGGTCAACGGGGCCATCACCAGCCGGTTGGGCAGGTGCAGATCGCCGAGGGTCAGCGGGGTGAAAAGACTCACGTATTACTCCTTATAGCTGTCGTCGGGCGCGATCCGCGGTCTGGCCGAGCCACGGCCGCCGGATTGCGCGCTCCGTTCTGGCAACGACACCACCGTCTGCGCTATTCCGGGTTGAACGGATGTGCACGCCGCCTTACGCGTCCGGGTCGCGCGACCCGCCCACCAATCCGGCGTCGCTGCCGTGCCGAACACCGGGTATGAGCATCAGCCCGGCGGCGACGGTGAGCGGCGCGGGCTACTGCCCGTTCCCGCTCACCAGCGACGCCGGCGCACTCGGGCTGACCCGCAGCCTCATCGACACCGCTCTCGGCCCGGTCAGCGTGCGGCACGGCCGCCGGAGCGCGCCGACCAACACGGCCACCGGACCCGAACCCGCGATCGCCACAATCCTCCTGCACGGTGCCGCCGGCTCCTGGACCACCTGGACGCCGCTCCTCGCCGCGGCCGACACGAGCGCTCCGGCCGGTCAGGCGTTCAGCGACCTGATCATCCCGGACCTGCCGGGCTGGGGCGACACTCCCCTGCCTGACGCCGCGACCGGCCCGATCTCCGTCGACGCGGTGGGCATCGAGTCGCTCGCCGCTGCCGCCGCCGAGATCGCCGAGTCGCTCGGCTACCGCCGCTGGCGGGTGGTCGGCCACTCCCTCGGCGGCTTCGTGGCGCTTGAACTCGCCGCCGCCCGCCCCCGGCAGACCGTGTCGGTTGCGCTGGTGTCGGCCACCACGTTCGCGGTGATCGATAGCGCGCGGCATCCGCTTCGCCGGTTCACGCTGCTGCCGGGCTTCACCGCCCTGCTGGCCGTGATGCGGGCACTCGCCGGGTGGGGAGCACCGGCCGGAAGGTTCCTGCGCGGACTGCACCGGGTGGGACTGCTGCGCCCGCTCACCGCTCCCCTGTTCAGCCGGGTGCGCGACATTCACCCGAGTGTCATCGACGCTGTGGCCGTCGAGGCTCGGCCGCGCTCATTCGCGCTGGCCGCCGACCGCGCCGCCCGCTACGACGCCGAACGACGCTGGGCCGCTATCGACTGCCCGGTCCGGTGCGTGCACGGCGACACCGACGTGTTCGTCGCCGCCACTGACGATGAGCGGATGCTCGCGGTCATCCCCCACCTGACCATCACCGTGCTCGGCGGCACCGGCCACTTCGCTCAGGTGGAACGCCCCGACGACACCCTGACTGCCCTGTTCCCGGCCGGCGTAGCCGTACACGGGGCGAGCGGTTGTGCCGCAGGCGAACAGGCCCAGTGAGCCGACGGCACTTTGCCGGAATCACTTGCCCTTCGACATACGCAAGAGGAGAGTTGATAAATACTCCGGTTCCCTGTCAGTGCCTTGTCGCTCTCATCCGTTTCCGGCACCGTGCGTAACCGACTGAAAGCTAGTGAACCCTCATGGGCACCCTGTCGTACGACCGGGTCGTCGTGGAATTCGACGACCGAATCCTGACGCATCTGCAGGTGGTGATCGTGCAGAAACTGCGCCGCGGCGAGAGCTTCCTGTTCTCCTGGCGGAACGCGGCCGAGGTGGGCGACGGGCGCAGCTCCGCCTGGATGAACCCGTCCATTCCGTTGTACTTCAAATTCGCCGGCGGCCACACACCCACCCTCAATCCGGCCTGGATCGCACAGCTGACCCGCTCCGCCAACAGCTCGCAGGGGCTGATCGCCACCAGCGAGGAACGTTGCCTGGACGGCAAGCAGCCCGAGGCGCACCACTCCGGCGCCGAGGTCTCGTTCTCGGTCACCTCCGCCACGGCGTTGCCGAAATCCTCGATCGCCGCACCCGAGTGAGTGGTGCCCAATTGGGCAGTGCCCATCTCAATCGAGTCCGGAACGAGCCGGTTAGAGCGGCACAACCCCGAACCGCCGCAGGCCAAGGGCGGGATTGACGCGTCGTACCGCGGCGAGGCGTTCCGGGCTGAGCCAGCCGACGGCCACATCGGTGATCTCCCCGACCTCGGCGAGCGCCACTCCCATCGGGTCGATCACCAGGCTGGTGCCCACCCCGGCCGGTGGCGCCTGGTCGGCCGCGGCCAGGTAGATGGTGTTCTCCAGCGCCCTGGCGGTGAGCAGTGTGCGCCAGTGTTGTTCCTTGAGCGGCCCGCGCACCCACTCCGCCGGCACCAGCACGAGGTCCGCGCCCGCATCGACGAGCCGGCGGGTCACCTCGGGAAAGCGAATGTCGTAACAGGTCTGCAGACCGACGGTGAAGCCGCCCACGCGGAAGGTTTCCGGCGGCTCGATCAGTCCGGCGCGCACCCGATGGGATTCCGTCGCCCCGAAGGCGTCATAGAGATGCAGCTTGCGATAGCGGGCCACCACCTGACCGGTCGGGTCCACCGCCACCAGGGTGTTGTGCACCCGGGTCGGGTCGTCGGTGGTCTCGAGCATCCCGGCCACCACGTACAGCGACAGGTCGACGGCGATCGCGGCGAGCGCCGTGACGAACGGTCCGTCGAGCGGCTCGGCCGCTCGAATGGATGCATCCCCCAGGGTGGTCTCGAAGAACGACGAGTATTCGGGGAACACCAGCACGTTCGCGCCCCGAGCCACCGCCGTGTCGGCCAGGCCGCGCATCGCGGCCAGATTGGCGGACTTGTCGCTGCCGGGGGCGAACTGCGCCACCGCCACCCCGAGCTCGCCGGGCACTCGTCTGTCCACCATGCGGCCAGCCTAGCGAGCAGAGCACCCGCGGACGTGTCAGCATAGAATCGCGCAAGCGGATGAAGGGTGGCGTGATGAAGATCTTGGTCGTGGAAGACGATGACCAGATGGGCGCCCTGATCGAACGCGGGTTGCAGTCCGAGGGGTACGAGACCGCCCGGGTGACCAACGGGGTCGACGCCCTGATCGCCCTGAACGGCGACGCCTTCAGCCTGGCCGCCGTCGACGTGATGCTGCCGCAGATGTCCGGCTTCGAAATCTGCCGGCGCATCCGCGAATCGGGCAGCACCATGCCGGTGCTGCTGCTCACCGCCCGCGATACCGTCGATGACCGGGTCTTCGGCCTGGACAGCGGCGCCGACGATTACCTGACCAAACCGTTCGCCTTCGCCGAGCTCTCCGCCCGGGTGCGTGCGCTGCTCCGCCGCCGCTCGATGGGCGCCCCGCTCACCCTGGAACTCGGCAATCTGGTGTTGGATTCCCGCGACCTGCGGGTGACCGTGGCCGGCCGACTGGTGTCGATGAGCCCCAAGGAGGTCGCCCTGCTGCGGCTGCTCTGCACCCGGGCCGGCACCACCGTCGACCGCACCACCATCCTCGAAGAGATCTGGAACGGCACCGCCCACATCGACCCGAACATCGTCGACCAGTACATCAGCTACCTGCGCCGCAAGATCGACACGGATGCCGCCGGCGTGCGCATCGTCACCGTGCGAGGCGCCGGGTACGCGGTCGAGCTCGCTGGCTGATGCCGGTCGCACCCGCCACCGGACCGACTCGCACCAATCGGCCCGCGCAAACGCCCGGGCACAAACCCTGGCTGCCGGCCCTGTCGATCCGCGCCCGCATCACCGTCGGCAGTCTGATCGTCGCGACCCTGCTGTTCAGCACCGCGGCCTTCTTCTTCCGCCTCGAGGTGCAGGTGATCCTCAGCGAGACCAACGAGACCATGCTGCAGAACGACGCCGACCCGCTCGTCAACCAGCTCGCCGCCGATCCCACCCCCGCCATCGAATCGGCCAGCGAGGGTCAACTGCTGGCGATCGTGGACCCGGACGGCCTCGAACGCAAATCGTCGCTGCCGCGCAGCCTCAACCGGCAGATCGATGAACTGGCCGAGCTCGGCCCGACGCCGCAGACGGTGTCCACCCCGGCGGCGACCTACCTGGTCTCGGCCACGACGGTGAGTACCACCGACGGCGACTGGGTCGTCATCGCCGCGCTGAGCCAGGAAGCACCCGGGTTGCTGCTCGACCAGCTCACCGGCGTATTGTCGCTCGGCACACTCATTCTCACCATCGGCTTCGGCATGGCGTCCTGGTTGCTCACCGGGGCGGCGCTGCGACCGGTCACCCGGTTGCGCGAAGAGGCTGAGAGCCTCAGCACCGCCGGGTCGTCGGCTCAGCTGCGGGTCCCGGCCGGCAACGACGAGGTCAGTCGGCTGGCGCGCACCCTGAACGACTTCATCGACCGGCTTCGCCGCGGCGTCGACCGGGAGAAGCAGATCGTCTCCGACGCCAGCCACGAGCTGCGCACCCCGCTGGCGGTGCTGCAGGCGCAGCTGGAACTCGCGCACCTGAACTCGGGAGACGCCCCGGCACTGGAGCGGGACATCCACGACGCGTCGGCCACCGCAGAACGCCTGACCCGGCTGGCCACGAACCTGCTGGAGTTGAGCAAGCTGGAGAGCCAGCAGGCCCCGCCCCGCACGGACTGGACCGGTCTGGTCGACGAGATCACCGCATCGGTCGACCGGGCCCGGGTGGTGCAGGAGGGCCAGCGACTCGAGGTGGACTACCGCATCGACGGTGAGGACGCCACCGGCCGGTACGGCATCTCCCCCACCAACATGGGTCAGCTGCTCGACAACCTCATTTCGAACGCCGTCACCGCCATGGCCGGTGACGGCAGCGTGATGGTCACCCTAGTGCGGTCGCGAGACGGCGCCGTGCTGACGGTGGTCGACACCGGCCCTGGCCTGCCGGAGGCGTTCATCCCCCTGGCCTTCGACCGGTTCTCCCGCCCCGACAACGCCAGGTCGAGCACCTCCGGCGGCAGCGGGTTAGGCCTGGCGATCGTGCACGCGATCGTGGAACGGGCCCACGGCGGCATCGACCTGCGCAACACCGGTCGGGGGCTCGCCGTCGAGATCCGGCTCCCCCGGGACATCCGCTGACGGCAAACGTTCACCCGCGGGTTCTAACGTCGCCCGTGACCTGGACCGATACCGCCGCGTAACCGCCTCGCCCACCGGCAGGGCACCGAATACAGTCCGAGAGCGTCCGCTTTCCCTGACCAATCCCCGACATCCCCGAACTGACAAGGTAGTTGAATGCCATCCACTGTGGTCATCATTCCCACTTACAACGAACGCGAGAACGTCGGCCTGATCGTCGGCCGGGTTCGTGCCAGCGTGCCGGATGCCGACATCCTCGTGGTGGACGACGCCTCGCCCGACGGCACCGGCGTGCTCGCCGACGAACTGGCCGCGGCCGACGACCACGTGCATGTGCTGCACCGCACCAGCAAGAACGGCCTCGGCGCCGCCTACCTCGACGCGTTCGCCTGGGGGCGTTCCCGCGGGTACCAGCGGCTGGTGCAGCTCGACGCCGACGGCTCGCACCTGCCAGAGCAACTGCCGGCACTGCTGAAGGCGTCCCGGTCCGCCGACGTGGTGATGGGGTCGCGCTGGGTTCCCGGCGGCCGGGTGGAGAACTGGCCCTGGCACCGGCGGATGCTCTCCCGCGGCGGCTCGGTGTACTCCCGGGTGCTGCTGCGGTTGCGTCAGCGTGATGTCACCGGCGGGTACCGGGTCTACACCGACGAAGCGCTCGAGCGGATGCAGCTGGGCAGCGTGGACAGCCTCGGCTACTGCTTCCAGATCGACATGCTCCTGCACGCCGTGCGCGCCCGGCTGCGGGTGGTGGAGGTGCCGATCACCTTCGTGGAACGCACGCGGGGCAGCTCCAAGATGAGCGGGGTCATCGTGCTCGAGGCGATGGGCCGCGTCACCCTGTGGGGACTCACCGGCCGCGGCGCCCGACACCCCAACCCCACCCTCAGCCAGCGCTGACCGGCGTCACTTTTCGACTTCTGGTCATTTTGACTATATGATGTGACCAACGTTAAAGTCACTCTGACCTTTAGTCGATGGATGCCCCGATGACCGAGATTCAACCGCCCAGGCTCGCCGTGTCGACGGTGATCTTTGCCCTGCGGCCCGACGCGGAGTCCGGCTTCATGACCCTCTGGCTGCCGCTGGTGCGTCGCACCCGGGAGCCGTTCCTCGACCTGTGGGCCCTGCCGGGCGGCTGGCTGCCGGCACACGAAGAACTCGCTGCCGCCGCCGCCCGAACCCTGCACGAGACCACCGGGCTCAGCCCGAAGTACCTGGAGCAGCTGTACACCTTCGGCGACCTGGGCCGCTCCCCCGGCGACCGGGTCATCTCGATCGTCTACTGGGCGCTGGTGCAGTCCGGCGAAGCCGAACTGGCCGCCGGCGACGAGAACGTGCGCTGGTTCCCCGCGGACCGGCTGCCCGAGCTGGCCTTCGACCACAACCGAATCGTGGAGTACGCGCTCTGGCGCTTGCGCACCAAGGTGGAGTACTCCCGGATCGCGCACGCCTTCCTCGGCGAGACGTTCACCCTCGCCCAGCTGCGCGACGTGCACGAGGCGGTCCTGCGCCGGGCACTCGACCCGGCCAACTTCCGGCGCACCATCGAGTCCTCCGGCACCGTGGTCGACACCGGCCTCCGCCTGGCCGGGGTGCCGCACCGGCCGCCACGCCTGTACCGCTACAACGACTCTCAGTCCCTCGCCGAACAGGGACCGCTCGGCCCCTCAGTGGGCTGACCATGACCTCCCTCCAAACCACCCCGCACCCCCCCGAGGAGCACGACATGACCATCGCATCGGTCGACCGCACCATCCGCTTGATCGGCACCGGCGAAGCCGCGGGCAGCACCTGCACGCCCGAGCTCGCCGTCGATCCCTGGTACTTCGACGCGAAGGCGCCCGGATACGGGCCAGGATCGTCCATGGGCGACGTCATCCCCACCGGCTCGCCCCAGCAGGGCGAGCTGCCGGCCAAGTACCGCACGGCGTCGAACGGCGAACTCGGCGACTGGATCCGTGCCGCCAAGGCCACCCTCGGCGACCGCGTCGTCGTGCTCGGCCACTTCTACCAGCGCGAGGAAGTGCTGCAGCACGCCGACTTCGTCGGAGACTCCTTCCAGCTGGCCGTCGCCACCCAGAGTCGCCCAGACGCCGAAGCCATCGTGTTCTGCGGGGTGCACTTCATGGCCGAGACCGCCGACCTGCTCTCCCGCCCCGAACAAGCCGTGATCCTGCCCAACCTCGCCGCCGGCTGTTCCATGGCCGACATGGCCGACATCGACTCGGTCACCGAGTGCTGGGAACAGCTCGAAGATCTCTACGGCACGGCACCGGATGCCTCCGGCCGGGTCCCGGTGATCCCGGTCACCTACATGAACTCCTCCGCCGCCCTCAAGGGTTTCGTCGGCGAGCACGGCGGCATCGTCTGCACGTCGTCGAACGCCGAGACCGTGCTGGAGTGGGCCTTCGAACGTGGCCAGCGGGTGCTGTTCTTCCCCGACCAGCACCTGGGCCGCAACACCGCCAAGGCCATGGGCGTGCCGCTCGAGCGCATGCCGATGTGGAACCCGCGCAAACCCCTCGGCGGCAACAGCGAAGCCGAGCTGGAGGACTCGCAGGTGATCCTCTGGCACGGGTTCTGCAGTGTGCACCGCCGGTTCACCGTCGACCAGATCGACGCCGCCCGCGCCGAACACCCCGGCGTGCGCGTGATCGTGCACCCCGAGTGCCCGATGGCCGTGGTCGACGCCGCCGACGAGTACGGCTCCACCGACTACATCGCCAAGGCCATCGCGGCCGCTCCGGCCGGGTCCACCTTCGCGATCGGCACGGAGATCAACCTGGTGCAGCGCCTCGCCGCCGAGTACCCGCAGCACACCATCTTCTGCCTCGACCCCGTGGTCTGCCCGTGCTCGACCATGTACCGCATCCACTCGGGCTATCTGGCCTGGGTGCTCGAGGCACTCGTCGGCAACGACGGCGCGCCGGCCCAGGTGCTCAACCGCATCCAGGTCGCCGACGACGTGGCCGGGCACGCCCGGGTGGCGCTCGAGCGGATGCTGGCAGCCAAGCCGCCCGCCGCCGGCCCGGTGGCGCCGGTGTCAGCCGCAGCCACGACCGAGGTCTGACCATGACCACCACCGTGCTGATCGTCGGCAGCGGGCTCGCGGGCCTGCTCGCGGCTGTGCGGGCCACCGACGCCGGCCACCGGGTCACCCTGGTGACCAAGGCCGCCCTGCCGGACAGCAACACCCGGTACGCGCAGGGCGGCATCGCCGCGGCGCTGTTCCCCGACGACTCCGTCGATTCGCACGTTCTCGACACCCTGCGTGCCGGCGCGGGTCTGTGTGACCCGGCCGCGGTGCAGGTGCTCTGTGAGGAAGGTCCCGCCCGGGTGCGCGACCTGATCCGGTTCGGGGTCGACTTCGACCGGG
>Ga0247816_10001866_pt1 | contig 10103 bp, 5 predicted proteins | sample UWRJL209509C1_FD_179930 | JGI IMG/M metagenome (GOLD analysis project Ga0247816, IMG submission 179930) | Plant litter microbial communities from Arlington Agricultural Research Station in Wisconsin, United States - UWRJ-L209-509C-1 | ecosystem: Environmental > Terrestrial > Plant litter >...
TCATGCTGCTGTTTTCCTGGATGAGCCTGGTGGACGTGGTGCGCGCCGAATTCCTGCGCGGGCGCAACCTGGAATACGTGCGCGCGGCCAGGGCGCTGGGCATGCAGGACGGCGCGATCATGTTCCGGCATATCCTGCCCAACGCCATGGTTTCGACCATGACCTTCATGCCATTCATCCTGACCGGCGCCATCGGCACTCTCACCGCCCTGGACTTCCTCGGCTTCGGCTTGCCGGCCGGTTCACCGTCCCTGGGTGAACTGGTGGCCCAGGGCAAATCCAACCTGCAAGCACCCTGGCTGGGCATCAGTGCCTTTGCCGTGCTGGCGATCATGTTGAGTTTGCTGGTGTTTATCGGCGAGTCCGCTCGCGATGCCTTCGACCCGAGGAAATGAGATGAATCAGGACAATCTGATCGAAGTCCGCGACCTCTCTGTCGAGTTCGTCGTCGGCACCAGCCACCAGCGTGTGGTGAACAACGTCAGCTTCGACATCAAGCGCGGCGAAACCCTGGCCCTGGTCGGCGAAAGCGGCTCGGGCAAATCGGTGACGGCGCACTCGATCCTGCGCCTGCTGCCCTACCCGCTGGCCCGCCACCCTTGCGGGACTATCCAGTACGCCAACCACGACTTGCTGACGCTCCAGGAAAAAACCCTGCGGCACATTCGTGGCAACCGCATCGCGATGATTTTCCAGGAGCCAATGACCTCGTTGAACCCGCTGCACTCCATCGAGAAGCAGATCAACGAAGTGCTCGGTCTGCACAAAGGCCTGACCGGCAAGGTCGCCACGCGGCGTACCCTGGAACTGCTCGAACTGGTAGGCATTCCCGAACCGCACAAACGCCTCAAAGCCTTGCCCCATGAGCTATCCGGCGGCCAGCGCCAGCGAGTGATGATCGCCATGGCCCTGGCTAACGAGCCAGAGTTGTTGATTGCCGATGAGCCGACCACAGCCCTCGACGTCACCGTGCAATTGAAGATTCTGGAGCTGCTCAAGGAATTGCAGTCACGGCTGGGCATGGCCTTGCTGCTGATCAGCCACGACTTGAACCTGGTGAGGCGCATCGCCCACCGTGTGTGTGTGATGCAAAAAGGCTGCATCGTCGAACAGGCCGAGTGCGAAACCCTGTTCCAGTCACCGCAGCACCCCTACACCCAGGAGTTGCTGGCTGCCGAACCCAGCGGCGGGCCGGCCACCAATGAAATTGGCCCACCGTTGCTGGAAGTCGATGACTTGAAAGTCTGGTTCCCGATCAAGAAAGGTTTTCTGCGCAACACCGTTGATTACGTCAAGGCCGTGGACGGCATCAACTTCAGCCTGCCCCAGGGCCAGACCCTGGGCATCGTCGGTGAAAGCGGCTCGGGCAAATCCACCCTGGGCCTGGCGATTTTGCGGTTGATCGCCAGCAAGGGTGGCATCCGTTTCGAAGGCCATCAGATGGATAAACTGAGCCAGCAGCAAGTACGCCCGCTGCGCCGGGAAATGCAGGTGGTATTCCAGGACCCGTTTGGCAGCCTCAGCCCGCGCATGAGCGTCAGCGAGATCGTCGGTGAAGGCCTGCGCATCCACAAAATGGGCAACGAAGCCGAGCAGGAAACCGCGATTATTGCTGCCCTCAGGGAAGTTGGTCTCGACCCCGAAACCCGTCACCGCTACCCCCATGAGTTTTCCGGCGGCCAGCGCCAACGCATCGCGATTGCCCGCGCGCTGGTGCTCAAGCCACGCCTGATCCTGCTGGACGAGCCGACCTCAGCCCTCGACCGCACCGTACAGCGCCAGGTCGTCGAACTGCTGCGCAACCTGCAGGCCAAGTACAACCTGACCTACCTGTTCATCAGCCACGACCTGGCGGTGGTCAAGGCTTTGAGTCACCAATTGATGGTGGTCAAGCACGGCCAAGTGGTGGAACAGGGCGACGCGCCCGCGATCTTCGCCAACCCCCAGCATGCCTATACGCGGCAGTTGCTGGAGGCCGCGTTTCTGGCACCCGCCACCCGCCAGTAACCCGCAGCCCGCGCCCCTGAAAATCGGGGCGCGGCTACATAAGTACACCCTCACGCCATTCACGCTGTTGATACTGCCCGACTTCATCGATCACACAGTGAAGTCATCATGCTCCCACCAAAACCCGGTTCGCCCGCGACGTTTCGCCCAACTTACACGCCAGAATTCATCAGCGCCGAAGACGTCGCCGCCTACACCCATGCACTGATAGGCAAGCGACGACATCGAGAGTACGGCGGTTATATCTTCAAGCGCGGCGAGCGGTTTATTGCCACCGCACCCTTGAGCGGTTCGACCTTCAGTTTTGACCCGACCGAGGTCTATCCCAGGTCCGCTGCCGGGCACCCAACTCTGCCGCGCCATTTGGACTTGGTGGGTATCTATCACTCCCACCCCGACATCCTCACCGACCCGCTGGAAATCAACTCTTTTTCCACCACCGATATTTATGCGGCCATCAAGCTCAGCGAGCACACGCCGGGGGCGGCCTGTTACCTGTCGAACCCAGACGGTTCACTGCTCAAATTTACCCCTGCGGGCTCCGACCTCACCCAAGCCCTGCTGCTGGGCGTCACCCCAGATGAGCCCGACAGCAATAGCTGCCCACTGAGCCAGGCGCTTGCTGGCGGGACGATCAGCCACTTAAGCTTTGTTCAACAGGTGGCAGGCGCCGGGCGCCTGCAAGTCGTCCGTGCCAGTAAACTGTGGCAGTTTGTGGGCGGCGTATCGCCCAAATGGCAGCCCCTGCCCGAAGGTGGCGACTTGATCAACGCCGAGCGCCTGGGCCCGTCTTTCCTCAAGCCCGAAGAGGCGTTGAACTGGTTACTGCAACACCTGCCCCAGTCAACTACCCATGCACTCAGCGCAGGCCTGTTGCTGACCAACACCCTTGAAAAGCATGTGGTACCCACCTACCCACTGGCAATCAATGACCCGGGCTTTGCCATCGAGAGCCTGTTGCCGGGCAATGATGCGGGAGTCGTGGAATTACCCGCCGACCACACCATCAGCGGCTTCTATTTCGCACCGTTCAGCAACCGGTCCGACAGCAACATCCAGACGCTGAACAGCCAGCGTCTGTTTGTCTCGCCCGAACTGATATTCGCCCTGTTGTCAAAACTGCTCCAACACCCCGACCTGTCCGCCTACTTCTACACCCAGGAAGCCACACTTTTTCAATACACCTCCCTGGGTACGGCGCAAGAAAAGCAGCTGCTTGAGGCACTCACTCCGTTTGGCGGTAAACGCTGCCAGGTGCATCGTGCCCTGGCCAGCGGCACCCTGAGCCCCGAGGCGTTCATTCGACAAGTGGCTGCGGCGGGCGAATTACGCGTACTGCACCCCCACGGTTCATGGCCCAGTAGCGGCCGGATCCCAGCAGGCTGGGCCCCCGCAACCCCCACATTGATCAAGGATCGTCCCCTCGTCCCGAACATGCGACCACTGTTCTTCAACCGCGACGATGCCGTGGATGCTATCAGCCAAGAGCTTGAGGCCTACGACCAAGCCATCATCGGGATGGTTCTGGAGAACCCGCAGTGGGGCACCAGCGTTACGAGCGCCGAACTGTCCGCAAGCACGCTGAACTACCGCTACATCAACACCTTTGCCCCCCAGGCGGCTCGACGCCCGGTGCTACCCGAAGGGTATGTACCCAGAGGGATTTACTTCTATCCCCGACGCTCAGGCTCCACGCCAAACCCCTGGTCTTATCCGAACGCCGACGCTTTTTTCCACCCGCAGGCCTTTGAGTTTTTCTTCCAGCTCAGGCGCTATGGCCTGGATATAAATGAGGCCTACTGGACGACCACCGAAGGGGCCTTGATCAAGTACACCTCACGCAACTCCATTGAAGAGTTGGTGTTTTGCGACACGGTGTTATTCGATCAGGCTGACGGTATCGGCCAATTACAGAAGGACCTGAATACGCGGGATTTTTCCCTGGACAGTTTCATTTCCACCTGGGCAGAGGCCGGGGAACTCACCGTACTACGCACCGACAGGTATTGGCCGCAGCGCGGTGTGTATGTTTCCACCGCGCCCAGCTGGTTCACTATTGAGGACTAGAAGCTGAACGAGGCCATCGACAGTTGACGCACCCTGGCGCCCACCACGGCAGTTGACTCAAGCCACACAGCATCAGGAAGGTACATCTTTTAAGGCTTCACCCGGCCGCGGGACGATGCAGGCTCCCGCCGCCTGCATAACGCCAGGCGGCCTCAAACGGAGCACGAACGCCATGGACGACCAACCTTTCGCGGCCCATTTGCTGAAAAGCATTTCCCCTTCCGCCCTCGACCTTATCCGGCGTGAAGCCCTGCGCCTGAAAGACGATGAGGTATTGCTTGCCGAGCTCATCAGCAGCTTGTCGACGCTCGTCGAACAGCGCGCGGCGGCATCTGCCGAACTCCCGCTGCTGCGGATTCCCGACTACACGATGCTGGGCCAATGGCTGGAAATTTATTGCAAGGCCCTCCATCGTCCCGCGTTTATCCAGTGGGCAACCACCGAGCGGGTAGACCTGAGCACCCTGACCCTGCGCGGCGGCGTATTGCATGCCAGCACAGGCTCAGACGCCGGCCCCGTCTCAAGGGCATTTACCCTGGACGATGACTCGGGTTGGTGGGATTTCGCCGGCCCGCTGACTGAAGCGGCCAGCGTCATCGACACGGGCAATGCCGGTTTGCCGTATCTGCCACAGTTGGCCGAACACCAATACCGCGAGCTGCCGCTGGCCCTCGCGCTGCCGTTTTATGGGTACCCGGTACCGAAAAACCATTTCCAGGCCCAGGTAATCCTCGACGAAGTCATGACACTGAATACCTTGCCGGGCATTGATGACAGCGGCCAGATCAAATCCATCTTGCGGGACAAGCTGGGCGGCGAACACCAGGACTGTCAGACCCTGGCAAACGCGCTGGAAAACTGGCTGGCAAACCCCGCCGAGTCCTTCGACTGGTTGCAGGTCTATAGCCGGCGCCTGAAGCCGGACTCCAGCTCTATGCTCTCGATCACCCTCAGGGACGCTGCTCAATTATTGAAAGCCGTGACCGAAGAAGCCGAGTTCCTGAGCCTGAACCCTGACGATCCGGATGTTACCCCCACCTACATCTACTCCCTCTACGAACAGGCAATCGTGTCGGACAACTTCGGTCGCCGGACCCTCACCGTTCCCATCGACCGCACTACAGACTCCGAGCTCAATCGGCAATGGGATGAGTTGGGCCGGCTTGCCACACTATTGCAGACCGATATCATGCTCGACGCCAGCCTCAGCTTCGCCGCACTGATGAGCGCCTATGGACACTCAAGGCCGGCCACGGCCACCGAAACCAGGGCATTGATCGATCAGTTGCGCCAGTCGCCGCAACCGTCATTCCCCTATGTCAACGAAGTCGCTTACTCGCTCTTCGCCGCCGACCAACAGCACAAATACATGGCCGTGCTCAACGACCGTTTCACCCTGCAACAGGGACTCCACTTATTCCTCCCGGCCCCGTTGAACCACAGCGCCCTCGATACACTGCTGCAGCTGGACACGAACTCCCCCTTTCGCGAATTGGTCGACAACGGTACAAACCAGTTACTCGATATCCTCCAGAACCCGGAGTTCGCTCAGGCGCGGGCAGAACACGGCGTCAACACCGACCACCGCGTGGTGGTAACGGCCAACGGGAAAATCATCATCCATGATGCCGACGGCAAGCCCACAACCTTGACAGCGCGACTCAAACAAATCACCACTGCCATCAATCGCAGTTTGCTGATTAGACTGGCCGCAAAGGCCGGCGGTGAGGTCAGCAGCGATGGCCGGGTCAGCCTGCGGCAGATGCTCAATCTGTACAAGATCGACATCCCGAACAGCGTTGATAAAGCGCGTACCACTGCCCGCCTGCTGGCCATTCCCACCCTCAAGCGCCCCGCTTATGGCAATTACTGGACCGCCCTGCAGGTATTGCCTTTGCAGCCCAGTCAACGACGCAAAATCCTGCAGGTGGTTGCAGCCTTTCTGCCCAATCAGGATGTCACGCTGCTCGATTACCTGAGCCAGGCGCTTATCGGCGAAAAAACCAAAGCGACCGTGCGCGCCGAGGCCGACCTGTTGCTGGCCCAGCTCCTGGCGTCGCCCCGCGCCCAGACACTGGCGAGAACCCTGTCCCACAGCATCGCCTGGTACGGCGAACACGCCAGCGCGGCCAACACCCGCGCCAGCCGCAATGCGCTATTGCTGGCGGCGCTGATCCTGAGTATCGACCCCCAGGCAGGCGTCAAACGCGCCCACATCCTGACCTATGACCTGACGCATCAAGACAACTGGGGCTTGAGTTTTAGCGAAGTCCGCGCGGTGGTCGAGGCGATGATCCAAATGCTACCGATGCAGTCGAACGCAACGCCGCTGGCCGCGCATTTGCTATTGGCGGGCGTTGCACCGGAGTTTCTGGTACGCGGCATTCCCGACGAAGTGCCTTATATGAGTTCGCACACCTGGGTTCACTTCAAGCAATACGTCGACCTGCTGGAAGGTGAGACACCCGGAGCATCCCGTGCAATGACCTTCACTGACTTCATCAGCCTGATTTATTTTGCGCCCCCTTCCGGTCGTATCCGCCGGGGCAGCGTGCCGATTACTGACTGGGCGGTGGCCAACGGGGTGCTGCCAAAAAGCGAGAATGCCCATAGTCATGCCGAAACCAACCTCGCCATAGCAACCCTCAACCAGCAGATCAGCCTCCTGCACACCACGGCCGAGACCATCATTGACACAGCGCTGACCTCGCGGGAGATCGCCTTGCAGGATCTGCTCAAGGTCTACCCCGACAACCAGCACTTACAGGAACCGATATGGCAATGGACACCCGACGACCGTCTGCCGCAACCGAGCCCGGTCGACCGTATCGTGATCGGCCGGCCGCTATCGCTGGTGGAATTACATATGGCCGGTCAACTGGACAAAACTTCAAGAAATTGGCAGTCGAACAGTCCGGCACTCAGCTACGCAACCCTGGCGCAACGCTTTGCCCAACTGGCCTCCCTCCCGGCAGTGTTGGGCGCAGCATTCGATAACCGTGTCGCAGCATTGCGCACCGCCCATGTGCTCACGATCAAGTATTGGCTGTCGCAACTGCCTAGCGCCAGCCGTGAAGCGCTGGAATATGGCGAGCTGGAATTTCTCTGTGTGCGCCAACCTGGTGTACCGGCAACGGCAGGCAACGATGGACGTGAGGAGCCTGGAACTGTCGGCCGTTTCGGCGTGCTGGTGGGCTGCCGATACCTGGGCGACGTGCGCTTTTATGAGGTTTTCCCCAAAGCACTGTTGATCGTCTTTCGCCGGGACCTGACACCTGAGGTCATGCGCACCGCCTCGGGCCCGGAATTCGACTGGACGGCCTATAGCACAGGGCTCGCCCCCACCGCCAATCGCCAAGCGGGATTGGTTGCCGAGCGATTCGCCCATCTGCCCCGCGTGTTTGGTGACCATCCGCAAGTACCCAGTACGTTTATGTCGGCCAGAAGCCTGGCGATTGCGACCACCATCGTCGACCAACAATTAATGCGCGGCAGCAGCGATTTGAGCGACGCAGCCAGGCGGCCGGTGTCCCTGGCCATGGCCGTCAGTGGGCGCGACCCATGGGCGGAGTTTCTGTCCCGGTTGGCCGCAGCCCCGATCAAATGACTGATTGAGCAAGCGTTCTGTGCAATCATCGCTGATACCGCGCGCAGCGCATTACCCGGTAAACGGTGGATCATGTCACTGCCCCCCCACAGCACGGCCCCCGCCTTCTGGCGCGACGAACAGTTGCCATTTATCGAGGCGCGCACCATCGCCGACGGACGCAAGGTCTGCTACACCCGTCACTCCCATGAGCATTTCTCCATAGGGGCGATCACTGCGGGGCAGAGTTTGTATATCCATGGCCCGTCCACCTTCCAGATCAGCGCCGGCACCGTAGTGCTGATGAACCCTGGCGATGTTCACGCCTGTAACCCCATCGACGATCAGCCCTGGTCGTATCACATGCTGTACATCGATACGGCCTGGCTGACCGACCTGCAACATCAACTGGGTTTCAGTACCGAACTGGATTTTCGCCGGTTTAGCGCCACGCATACCCGTGACGTCGTGTTGTATCGCGGCTTGAAGGAGCTGTACGGCGTGTTGGTGGACAACCACGCCGAACACCTGCAAAAACAAAGTGCGGTCGTGAGTTTTTTCACCGAGGTGCAACAACGCCTTAACCCGTGTGCGACACCGGTGCGCGAGGTCAATCACAAACTGGAACGGGCAGCCGACTACATCCGCGAACACTGCACCGAGGCGCTGAAACTGGAAAACATTTGCCAGGCTGCGCAGCTGTCGCCGTCGTACCTGATCCGCGCGTTCAAGCAGTATTACGGCATGACGCCTCATGCATTCCTGGTCAACCGGCGCATCCAGTTTGCGCGTACTCAACTGCGCAATGGCGAGCTGATCGCCGACGTGGCGCTGGCCGCCGGTTTTGCCGATCAGGCGCATTTCCAGCGCGCGTTCAAGCAGCACTTGGCAGCCACGCCGGGGCAATATCGCGGCTGACTCAGGCGAGCAACAGATACCCCACGCTGGCCACCAAAAGCGCGGCCATCGAACGATTGAACAGCCGCACGCCCTGAGGGTTGCTCAGGTAGCGCCGCAGGAACGTCCCGGCGTAGGCCCAGCACGCAACCGACAGGTAGCAAATCACCAGGTAGATCAGCGCGAACAGCCACACCTGCCTTGCATCGCCATCTGCCACAAACAATCCCATCCCGGCCACACAGGCCAGCCAAGCCTTGGGGTTGAGCCATTGCATAATCGCGCCATACAACAGCGAGGGCGCGGTGGCCGTGCCTTCCGCGTCCAGCCGGCCATCATCCACGGCGAGCTTCCACGCCATGTACAGCAAAAATGCCACGCCTCCCCACTGAATCAACTGCGTCAGTATCGGCCAGCGCAACAGCACCTCATGCAGCCCCAGGCCAATCAGCACCAGCAGCAAGGTGAATCCCACGGCAGCCCCGACCACATGCTTTTGACTGGCCAAAAAACCAAAACGCGCACCGGTGCTCAGGGCCACAACATTCACAGGTCCGGGCGTTATTGAGGTGGCCAGGGCGAAGGCGGCCATGGAAATAATCAAGCTCATTGCAGTTCCTTTTTTATTCTGGCGGGTGAATATGGACCCACGGTAAAGGGCGCGCGCCTGGGCGTATTGAAGAAAATGACCCTGGGGTTAACGAGCCCGCGGCCAGATCAGGCATTGATCGCTTTAGATGATTTTATTCCATTGATATAACTGCATTTTTTTCTTTCTCAGGGCGATTCCTGATAGGTAAAAATGCGTTTTTGGCGGGCCAGTGCAGTGCTAGATTCAACAGCCCGATTGATCAATCAAATAAGGAACCGCCATGTCACGTCGCTTATTGGCCGCTGCCTGCCTGTTGCTGTCCTTCTCCACGGTCCAGGCTGCTGAGCGCTGGGAAACGCTGCCGCCCACCCCGGCGCCGATTGCCGGTGCAAAAACCGGGTATGCCGCTGTCAACGGCATCAAGGTCTACTACACCAGGACCGGCCATGGCTCCCCGGTCATCCTGTTGCACGGCGGCTTGTCCAACTCCGATTATTGGGGCAACCAGGTCAAGGCACTGGCGGCCAAGCACACGGTGATCAGCCTCGACAGCCGTGGCCATGGACGCAGTTCGCGAGACGAAAAACCCTTCGGCTACGACCTGATGGCGGACGATGTGGTCGCGGTGCTCGACACCCTGAAAATCCCCCACGCCGATATCGTTGGCTGGAGCGACGGCGCGATCATCGGTATCGACCTGGCCTTGCGGCATCCGGACCGGATCGGCAAGGTATTCGCGTTTGCCGCAAACACCCATGCATCCGGGGTGAAAGACGCAGTGGAGAAAAATCCGACCTTCGCCGCATTCATCGAACGCGCCGGCAAGGAGTACGGCAAGCTGTCGCCGACGCCAAAAGAGTACGACGCGTTTGTCGAGCAAATCAGCCATATGTGGGCCAGCCAGCCGAACTGGACCGACGCGCAGTTGGCGACCATCAAGACCCCGATCCTGAT
>Ga0247816_10001868_pt1 | contig 10097 bp, 10 predicted proteins | sample UWRJL209509C1_FD_179930 | JGI IMG/M metagenome (GOLD analysis project Ga0247816, IMG submission 179930) | Plant litter microbial communities from Arlington Agricultural Research Station in Wisconsin, United States - UWRJ-L209-509C-1 | ecosystem: Environmental > Terrestrial > Plant litter >...
GGCGCTGCAAATGCGGTCTTGCAGGTCGAGCAGGTAGGCTTTAACAGCCTCGGTGCGGGTAGTCATGGCATCACCTTGAATCGGGCAAAGCTACACGAGGCCACTGGGCGTCGGCGGCAAATGGGCGCACAGGATACCACTGCACTCAGGTACGCCGCTGTTGACGAAGATCAAGCTTAGGAGTCCGATAGGGGGCTACGCGAATTGACTTAAGGAGAGTTCAGATGGCCAAACGTATCCAGTTCCGCGCCCATGGCGGCCCCGAAGTACTTGAGTATGTGGACTACACCCCGGCAGAACCCGGCCCACAACAGGTTCGCGTGCACAACAAAGCCATTGGCCTGAACTTCATCGACACCTATTTCCGTAGCGGCCTGTATGCGCCGCCGGCCTTGCCATCGGGGCTGGGTGCAGAAGGCGCTGGTGTGGTGGATGCGGTGGGAAGTGAGGTCACTCAATTCAAGGTTGGCGACCGTGTGGCCTACGGCAGCGGCCCACTGGGCGCCTACAGCGAACTGCACGTATTGCCTGGCGCCAACCTGGTGCACCTGCCGGACGACATCAGCTTTGAACAGGCCGCCGGCGCAATGCTCAAGGGCCTGACCGTGCAATACCTGTTGCGCCAGACCTATGAGTTGAAGGGCGGCGAGACGATTCTGTTCCACGCGGCGGCCGGTGGTGTCGGTTCGCTGGCTTGCCAATGGGCCAAGGCCCTGGGTGTCAAACTGATCGGCACGGTGAGTTCGCCCGAAAAAGCCGCCCTGGCTAAATCCCTGGGTGCTTGGGAAACCATTGACTACAGCAAGGAAAATGTCGCACAGCGCGTGCTGGAACTGACTGATGGGAAAAAATGCCCGGTGGTGTATGACGGCGTGGGCAAAGACACCTGGCTGACCTCGCTGGACAGCGTGGCACCGCGCGGGTTGGTGGTGAGTTTTGGGAATGCGTCGGGTGCGGTAGATGGGGTCAATCTTGGGATTCTGGCGGCCAAGGGCTCGCTGTATGTCACCCGGCCGACCCTGGCGACTTATGCCAACAACCCGGAGAATTTACAGGCGATGGCCGATGATCTGTTTTCGATGATCATCAGCGGGAAATTGCAGATTGATATTAATCAGCGGTATTCGCTGGGGGATGCGGCGAAGGCGCAGACCGAGTTGTCGGCGCGGCGGACCACGGGGTCGACGATTTTGTTGCCGTAAGGCTTTGGGTCTCTGGCACCTGTAAGGGCCCCATCGCGGGCAAGCCCGGCTCCCACAGTTGATCTTCAGTGCACACAAAATATGTGTTCAACAGAGATACCTGTGGGAGCCGGGCTTGCCCGCGATGGCCCCGACTCGGCCTCAAGACGGGCGCACAACCTCGCCCGTCGCCAGGTCCCGAATCAAACTCGGGTTCTTGCGCCCGCCCAGGTTTCCACCCAACACCACATCCACCTGCCCACGGAAATACTGCTCCACGCGAATCCGCGTGCGCGCCGCCGGGCGGCCCTGCGGGTTAGCCGAGGTTGAGATCAACGGCCCCACCAACGAACATAAATCCCGCACTTGTGGATGATCACTCACCCGCAGCGCCACCGTGTCGTGTACGCCAGTGATCCATTCCGGCAACAAATCCTGATGGGGCACCAGCCAGGTATTAGGCCCCGGCCAAGTGCTGGCCATGCGGTCGATCCACAGGTCGGGGAAATCCTCGAAGAGAAAATCGAACTGGCGGATATTGTCGGCGACCAGAATCAGCCCCTTATCCACCGAGCGGCCCTTGATCGCCAATAACCGATCCACCGCCTCCTCGTTCCAGGGGTCACAGCCCAGGCCCCAGACCGCCTCGGTCGGATAAGCAATCACCGCACCTGCGCGAATTTCTCGTGCGGCTTCTCGCACACGCCACCTGTTGACCATTGCTCACTCTCCGGACTAAAGCTCTGCGCAGTTTACCGATCTTCGTTACAAAACCTAGCCGCGTGCAAGCCAGCGTCCGCTTTCACAGATGACCCGGCCTTCAAGCTCCAGTTCGGTGAGGGTTGCCAGCACCTCGGACAAGGTACGCCCGCTGGCAATGGCGAGACCTTCGCTGGTATGCGGCGCGGCGTGCAGCAGCGCCACCAGCGGGTGCGGCACCGGAATCGGCGCCGGGCGCGACAACGCTTGCCAACCGCGCAGGCCTTCAAGGATGTGTTCAATGGTTTCCACCAGTGTGGCGCCGTCACGAATCAAACGATGACAACCCCGTGCGCCTGGATGGTGGATAGAGCCCGGAATCGCATACACCTCGCGCCCTTGTTCCGCCGCCAGCCGCGCGGTGATCAGCGAACCACTGGCCACGCTGGCTTCCACCACCAGCACACCCAAAGACAAGCCGCTGATAATCCGGTTGCGTCGCGGGAAGTTACCGGCCTGGGGCGGGGCGTCCAAGGGGAACTCGGAAACCACGGCGCTGCCTTGGGCAATCATCGCCTCAGCGAGGCGTCGGTGGCGCTGTGGATAAAAGTTTTCCAGGCCCGTGCCGAGTACGCCAATTGTCTGCCCACCGACATCCAAGGCGGCCTGATGCGCGGCCCCATCTATGCCCAGCGCCAGGCCACTGGTGATGACAAAACCGGCACCTGCCAGGCTGCGGGAAAATGCGGCGGCGGTGTCCAAACCTGGCCGCGAAGCACGCCGGCTTCCGACCATCGCCAACTGCGGTTTTTCCAGAATGGCCGGGTTACCTGCGACAAATAATAGCGGCGGTGCATCATCCAATTCGGCGAGAAGCGCGGGATAGTCAGGTTGGTCCCACATCAGCAAATGCTGGGCCGGGCGCTCTAGCCAGCGCAACGCCGCGCTGGCGCCGTCCCGCACATCCTCGCTGCGTCGAGCGTCGGCACTGGCCGCCTTCAAACCCAGGGAACGCCAGGCACTGGCGGGCGCGCTGATGGCTTTTGACGCCGAGCCGAACGCCTCGATCAGTTTTTTAAAACCTTTGGGACCCATTTCCGGGAGCCTGTGCAAGCGTAGTCGAGCTTCCAGTTCTGACGGGGAAATTTCGCGGTCAATCGTCGGTAACATCTGATCATCCTTGATCGGAACAAGCTGTGGATAACTCTGTTGGTAACTTATTTAGCAGGCTATTTATTGCGTTTGTTCAAATGTCCCAAAACGGTCCATTACCGCCAGCGAGCGCGAGGCACTGAGGACCAATCCATAACTGAGCTTTTCATAGGTGCGAAATACCAGCAGCGTCCCGGAGCGCTCGTCGGGGATCTTCACCGGGGCGCCGGTAACCCTGTCGCGCAGGGTTTCTCCGGTCTTGGTCACGGCCAACAGATAACCTTCCGTCAGGCCGTCACGGTGGCCCTTGTTCAATACCACCACGTCGAATACGCCGACCTGAGTGACGCCACGGGGCACGTCGATGATTCGCCCGGCAATGGTTTGTGTCGGTGTTTTGAACGTCAGGTTTGCCAGGTCGGAAGAAGGTTGCGCGCTGAGCAGGCGGTCTCCAGGACGTACTTCCTGAGTGACTCGCAGCACTGCAAGGGTGGTGACGTCACCCGCCGTGATGAAGCGAACGGTACCGATATCATCCACGTTGACTCCCAGCACTTCCTGGCTCTCGGGATCCGTGTAGGCCGTACCGCGCCGGAACACCTCGTAGGTGGACTGCGCAGGGTCCAGGGCGCCCCGCGCATAAATACGCTCGCCATTGGCACCGAGTACCCGTCCGGCATCGGCGGCGACAATGTAAGGAGCGTTTTCAAGTTCCTGGGGGGTATCGAGGATCCGGTTGTGCAGTAAATGGCGCTGGATGGCCTGCTGGGTACGGCTGTCCAGCGGCTGCCCGGGCTGTGGAAAGTTCGCCGGCACCTGTGCAACGACGGCCTGGGCCCACAACAGCAAGACGAGTAGCGATTTCCTCATGGGGTGAATCTCCTTTATTATGTACGTTCGCGTGAAACGCCTTGGCCTTCGCGGCTTTTGGACGTTTTCCACCGGCACTGCCAGGGTCCATCCCCGCTGCCGACTTGCCTTTACCTCACATGTGCAGCAATTACGCTTATGGCTATTTTGAACATCCTCGAATTTCCGGACTCGCGCCTGCGCACTATCGCCAAGCCGGTGGCCGTAGTGGACGCCAAGGTTCGTCAGTTGGTCGATGACATGTTTGAAACAATGTATGAAGCCCCCGGTATCGGCCTCGCCGCGACCCAGGTCAACGTGCATCAGCGCGTCGTGGTCATGGACCTGTCCGAAGACCGCAGCGAGCCCCTGGTGTTTATCAACCCTGAGTTCGAAACCCTGACCGACGAGATGGGCCAGTATCAGGAAGGCTGCCTGTCGGTGCCGGACTTCTACGAGAACGTCGACCGTCCGCAGCGCGTCAAGATCAAGGCCCTGGACCGCGACGGCAAGCCGTTCGAGATGATTGCCGAAGGCCTGCTGGCGGTGTGCATCCAGCATGAGTGCGACCACCTCAACGGTAAGCTGTTTGTCGATTACCTGTCCTCGCTCAAACGCGACCGGATCAAAAAGAAGCTGGAAAAAAAGCATCGTCAGCAAGCTTGATTCCCTTCTTCCAAAGGCTTGCTGCGGCAAGCCTTTTTCTTTTGTGACTGCCTTTAACCGAGAACTCCCATGACCGAGCCACTGCGCATCGTTTTTGCCGGCACTCCCGAATTTGCCGCCGAACACCTCAAGGCCCTGCTCGACAGCCCGTACGAAATCGTGGCGGTCTATACCCAGCCGGATCGTCCGGCCGGTCGTGGGCAAAAACTGATGCCCAGCCCGGTCAAGCAGCTTGCGCTGGAACACAACATTGTCGTGCTGCAACCGCCGACCCTGCGCAACGCCGACGCTCAGGCAGAGCTGGCCGCGCTCAAACCCGACTTGCTGGTGGTCGTGGCCTACGGTTTGATCCTGCCCCAGGCCGTGCTGGATATCCCGCGCCTGGGCTGCATCAACAGTCACGCCTCGCTGCTGCCACGCTGGCGCGGCGCGGCACCGATCCAGCGGGCCGTCGAAGCCGGCGACGCCGAAAGCGGTGTCACGGTGATGCGCATGGAGGCGGGTTTGGACACCGGCCCGATGCTGCTGAAAGTCACCACGCCGATCAGCGCCGAAGACACCGGCGGCAGCCTGCATGATCGCCTGGCCAGGATCGGTCCACCGGCCGTGCTCCAGGCCATCGCCGGCCTGGCAGCCGGTACCCTGCAAGGCGAAGTGCAGGACGACAGCCTGGCCACCTACGCGCACAAATTGAACAAAGACGAAGCGCGCATCGACTGGAGCCGCCCGGCCGTTGAGCTGGAGCGCCTGGTACGCGCCTTCAACCCTTGGCCAATCTGCCACAGCACCCTCAATGGCGAAGCCTTGAAAGTCCTCGCAGCCACACTGGCCGACGGCAAGGGTGCGCCCGGCGAGATCATCGGCGCCAGCAAGGACGGTCTCCTGGTCGCCTGCGGTGAACAGGCACTGTGCCTGACTCGTCTGCAATTGCCCGGCGGCAAGGCGCTGAACTTCAGCGATTTGTTCAACAGCCGTCGTGAGAAATTTACCCCTGGCATCGTCCTGGGCACTGCGGTGGACGCCCAATGAACCCACGTCTGGCCGCCGCCAAGGCCCTGGCCGCCGTGCTCAACGGCAAGGCTTCGCTGAACAGTTCGCTGCCAATCCAGCTGGATAAAGTCGAAGACCGTGACCGCGGCTTCACCCAGGACCTGGCCTTCGGCACCGCCCGTTGGCAGCCGCGGTTGTCGGCGCTGGCGGCCAAGCTGCTGCAAAAGCCGTTCAAGGCGGCGGATGCCGACGTCGAAGCGCTGCTGCTGGTGGGGCTCTATCAGCTGCTCTACACCCGCGTGCCGGCCCACGCCGCCATCGGTGAAACCGTCGGTTGCGCAGACAAGCTGAAAAAGCCCTGGGCCAAGGCCCTGCTCAATGCCGTGCTGCGCCGCGCCCAGCGCGAAAGCGAGGCGCTGCTGGCCGAGCTGGAGCACGACCCGGTGGTGCGCACCGCTCACCCGCGCTGGCTGCAAAAATCCCTCAAGGCGTTCTGGCCAGAGCAATGGGAAGCCATTTGTGCCGCCAACAATGCGCACCCGCCAATGATCCTGCGGGTCAATCGCCGGCATAACAGCCGTGACGCTTACCTCGCCTTGCTGAGCGAAGCCGGCATTGCTGCCACGGCCTGCGTCTATAGCCAGGACGGTATCGTGCTCGAAACGGCCGGCGATGTACGCAGCCTGCCGGGCTTCACAGAAGGCTGGATCAGCGTGCAGGACGAAGCCGCACAACTGGCCGCCGACCTGCTGGACCTGGCTCCCGGCCAACGCGTGTTGGACGCCTGCTGCGCGCCTGGCGGCAAGACCTGCCACATCATGGAAGTCGAAGCCGGCCTGGCCGGTGTCGTCGCGGTCGACCTGGAAGCCAAGCGCCTGGTGCGCGTGCGGGAAAACCTCGCCCGCCTGGGCCTGAGCGCCGAGCTGATTGCCGCCGACGGCCGCGACACAGCCGCCTGGTGGGACGGCAAGCCGTTTCAGCGCATCCTGCTCGACGCACCGTGTTCCGCCACCGGCGTAATCCGCCGCCACCCGGACATCAAGCTGACCCGCCAACCCGACGACATCGCTGCCCTGGCAGTCCTGCAAGGCGAGCTACTGGACGCGTTGTGGCCTACCCTGGAAGTCGGCGGCATCCTGCTGTACGCCACCTGCTCCACCTTGCCCACCGAAAACACCGAAGTCATCGAAGCCTTCCTCGCCCGCACCAGCGGCGCGCGTGAACTGGACCTCGACATCCAGGCCGGGATCAAGCAGCCTCATGGCCGCCAGTTGCTGGCCCAGGAAGGCGGCCACGACGGGTTTTACTACGCCAAGCTGATCAAGATTGCCGCCGCTCGCGGCTGAATGGTTTTAAGGGAGTGACCGGATGAAAATCATCATCCTCGGCGCGGGGCAGGTCGGCGGTACGCTGGCCGAGCATTTGGCCAGCGAAGCCAACGACATCACCGTGGTCGACACCGACGCCGAGCGCCTGCGCAATCTGGGCGACCGCCTGGACATCCGTACCGTACAAGGCCGTGCGTCTTTTCCTACGGTGCTGCGCCAGGCCGGTGCCGACGATGCCGACATGCTCGTGGCGGTCACCAACAGTGACGAAACCAACATGGTCGCCTGCCAGGTCGCCCACACCCTGTTCCACACCCCGACCAAAATCGCCCGTGTGCGTGAAGCGGCCTACCTGACCCGCGCCGGGCTTTTCGACAACGACGCAATTCCGGTCGACGTGCTGATCAGCCCGGAACAAGTGGTGACGCACTACATCAAGCGCCTGATCGAACACCCAGGCGCCTTGCAGGTGATCGACTTTGCCGAAGGCAAGGCGCAACTGGTGGCCGTCAAGGCTTACTACGGTGGGCCGCTGGTGGGCCACCAACTGCGCCAATTGCGCGAACACATGCCCAACGTCGAAACCCGAGTAGCCGCCATTTTCCGTCGTGACCGGCCGATCCTGCCTCAGGGCGATACGGTGATCGAGGCTGACGACGAAGTATTTTTCATCGCGGCCAAGGCGAACATTCGCGCCGTGATGAGCGAAATGCGCCGGCTCGATGAGACCTACAAACGCATCGTCATCGCTGGCGGCGGGCAAATTGGCGAGCGCCTGGCAGAGGCGATTGAAAGCCGCTATCAGGTGAAGATCATCGAGATGAACCCGGCACGCTGCCGGTATTTGTCCGACACCCTCGACAGCACGGTAGTCCTGCAAGGCAGCGCCTCGGACCGCGATTTGCTGCTGGAAGAAAACATCGCCGATGCCGATATCTTCCTGGCGCTGACCAACGATGACGAAGCCAACATCATGTCCTCGTTACTGGCCAAACGGCTGGGGGCGAAGAAAGTCATGACCATCATAAACAACCCGGCCTACGTCGACCTGATTCAGGGCGGCGATATCGACATCGCCATCAGCCCGCAACTGGCGACCATCGGCACCTTGCTCGCCCACGTGCGGCGTGGCGATATCGTCAGCGTGCACTCGTTGCGCCGGGGTGCGGCGGAAGCCATCGAGGCGATTGCCCATGGTGATTCGAAGTCGAGCAAGGTGATTGGCAAGGCCATCCGCGATATTGGCCTGCCACCGGGCACCACCATCGGCGCGATCATTCGCGATGAAGAAGTGATCATCGCCCACGACGACACCGTGATCGCCACGGGCGACCATGTGATTTTGTTCCTTGTGGATAAAAAACATATCCGCGACGTGGAAAAATTGTTCCACGTGGGGCTGAGCTTTTTCTGATTAAACGGAGTGACCGGTATGCTTGAGTCCCTGGAAAAAATGCTCGCCAAGGGTGTGGATAATTCGCTGCTGCGGTTTGGGCTGGGCAAGGGTTATCTGGACTTGAAGGACAATGCCAGGGCGGCCGAGCATTTGCAGAAATGCGTCGGGTTTGATCCGAAGTATTCGGCGGCGTGGAAGCTGTTGGGCAAGGCGCAGGCGGGGTTGGGTGACAGCGCTGCAGCGCGGTTGGCCTGGGAGCAGGGGATTGCAGCGGCCCAAGCCCACGGCGACAAACAGGCCGAAAAAGAGATGACCGTATTCCTGAAGAAACTCGACCGCCAAGCCTGACGCGCCCCCTGACAATGATCGTTCCCACGCTCTGCGTGGGAATGCAGCCCTGGGCGCTCTGCGCCTGCCCTTAAAACCGTGACGCGGAGCGTCACAGGCGGCGTTCCCACGCGGAGCGTGGGAACGATCACGCGGTCAGTACCACCGCGCCTCGCCCGGCGGACGTTTCTTGAAGCGCTTCATGCTCCACATGTACTGGCTCGGATACGCCGCCACATAGCGCTCCACCACCTTGCTCATCGCCGCGCACGAAGTGGCGGCGTCAGTGCTGTACATGTCTTCCGGCGCCGCTTCCAGAATCACTTTATAGCCCGAGCCGTCCGGCAATCGCAGGGCATGCAGGAACACCCCAACCGCTTTGTGCCCCGCCAACATGTTTGGCACAAACTTGCTGGTCAGCGCCTGGGTGGCGAAGAACGGCACAAAGATCCCGGCCGATTCGGCAGGCTCCGGGTCAGCAGGAATCCCCACCTGGCCACCTTTGCGCACCTCCTTGATCACACTGAGAATGCCTTCCTTGGTGGACGCCGCCACGCGGTTGCCCAACTGCACGCGCTGTTTGCGCAGCAGGTCGTCCACCGCCTTGAGCTTGGGCGGACGGTAGAAAATGATCGGCTTGCACTGGCTGCAATAGAAGTGGTTCAACACCTCCCAGTTACCCAAGTGGCTGGTGATACCCACCACGCCTTTCCCGGAAGCCAGGGCCTCGTGCAGCACCTCAAGACCTTCGACTTCGCGCACCAGATCGATGGAGCGCTGGGCCGGCCAGATCCAGGCACAGGCGCTTTCGGTCAGGGACTTGCCGATGTCCATCAGGCTGCGGCCTACCAGGCGCTCGCGCTCGGCGGGGTCCATGTCCGGAAAGCATTTTGAGAGGTTGATCCGCACCGTCTCGCGGGAGCGGTTGGGGGTTTTCCACATGATCCAGCCAATGGCCGTACCCACGGCTTGCACCGCGCGCCAGGGCAGCAGGGCAAACAACCGCAGAGCGCCTACCAGCAAGGCGCCTTTAAACTTTTCCACAGGTCACTCCTGTTCGTGTGTGATGCGCAAAGCGGCCATTCTAACCGGCGTTGGCCAGGTCCGCGTAACGGTCGCAGTCACGGGTGTGGTCCATGACCATGCCCGAGGCTTGCATGAACGCGTAGCAAATGGTCGGCCCGACGAACGTGAAACCGGCCTTTTTCAGGGCTTTGCTCATGGCTTCGGCCTCGGGAGTAATTGCCGGGACTTCGCTGCGATCCTTGAAATGATTGACCTTGGGCACCCCGCCGACGAACGACCAGAGCAACCCAACCGGGTCCTCCAGTGCCAGCCAGGCGGCGGCATTGCGCCGGGTAGCATTGAGTTTCAGGCGGTTACGCACAATGCCCGGATCGAGCATCAGCGCCTCGATCTCGGCATCGCTCAACTGCGCCAGGCGCTGGGCATCAAAGCCAAACAGCACCTTCCGATAATGCTCGCGTTTGCGTAAAACGGTGATCCAGG
>Ga0247816_10001870_pt1 | contig 10089 bp, 10 predicted proteins | sample UWRJL209509C1_FD_179930 | JGI IMG/M metagenome (GOLD analysis project Ga0247816, IMG submission 179930) | Plant litter microbial communities from Arlington Agricultural Research Station in Wisconsin, United States - UWRJ-L209-509C-1 | ecosystem: Environmental > Terrestrial > Plant litter >...
TGGAGTTTGGTCAGCAATGCCAGCGTGGTTGTGCAGTTGGTAATGCTGATCCTGGTGGCCGCCTCGGTCACCTCGTGGATCATGATTTTTCAGCGCAGCGCCATGCTGCGCGCCGGGCGTAAGGCCTTGGACAGCTTCGAGGAGCGCTTCTGGTCAGGCATCGATCTGTCCAAGCTCTACCGTCAGGCTGGCAGCAACCCGGACCCTGACTCCGGCGTAGAGCAGATCTTCCGCGCGGGCTTCAAAGAGTTCTCCCGTCTGCGTCAGCAGGCCGGCGTCGATCCGGATGCGGTGATGGAAGGTGTTGCCCGTGCCATGCGCGTTGCCATCTCCCGTGAAGAAGAAAAGCTCGAGCAGAGCCTGCCGTTCCTGGCAACCGTCGGTTCCACCAGCCCGTATATCGGTCTGTTCGGTACCGTGTGGGGCATCATGAACTCCTTCCGCGGTCTGGCCACTGCGCAGCAAGCCACTCTGGCCACGGTTGCACCGGGTATCGCCGAAGCACTGATCGCCACCGCTATCGGCCTGTTCGCAGCGATCCCTGCGGTCATCGCTTACAACCGCTTCGCCGCTCGTGGCGAGAACCTGATCGGTCGCTACTACACATTCGCCGACGAGTTCCAGGCGATCCTGCACCGTAAAGTGCACACCAGCGAAGAATAAGCAGGTATTTCCCAATGGCTTTAATCGCTCGCGGCCGACGCAACAAGCGCAAGCCGGTCGCCGAAATGAACGTGGTGCCGTACATCGACGTGATGCTGGTGCTGCTGGTCATCTTCATGGTGACGGCTCCGATGATCAACCAGGGCGTGAAAGTTGATCTGCCCAAGGTCTCCAGCGAGGCTTTGCCGCAGGACAACAACAACCAGGTCCTGACGATCTCGATCAAGGCTGACAAGACCTATTACTGGAACCTTGGCAGCGAGGTCGACACCGACAAGCAAATGGACAAGGCGATGACCTTGCCGCAACTGACCAGCGCAGTGACCAAAATCATTGCTGCCGGTCGTGACGCTGGCAAGCAGACTCAAGTGTTCATCCGTGGCGACAAGACAGTCGACTACGGTGCCGTCATGGGCACGATGGGCGGGTTGCAGAAGGCCGGGGTCGGGAACGTTGGTTTGATTACCGAGGCCCCCTGATGCAGCCGATTCGAGAGCCGTCCGCCTCGGAAAGCTACTTCTGGCCGTCCGTCTGGGCGGTAGGACTGCACGTCCTGATTTTTGGTTTGTTGTTCGTCAGCTTCGCCATGACGCCTGAGCTTCCTGAAGCCAGGCCGATTGTCCAGGCCACGCTCTATCAGTTGAAATCAAAAAGTCAGGCAACCACCCAGACCAACCAGAAGCTTGCCGGTGAGGCGAAGAAATCCGCTGCGCGACAAACCGAAGTCGAGCAGATGGAGCAGAAAAAAGTTGAGCAAGAGGCGGTGAAGGCGGCGGAACAAAAGAAAGCCGATGCCGCTCAAAAAGCCGAAGAACAAAAGGCCGAGGAAGCGAAGAAAGCTGACGACGCCAAAAAAGCCGATGACGCTAAAAAGGCTGCGGAAGACGCCAAGAAAGCCGAAGCCAAAAAAGCAGATGACGCGAAGAAAACCGCCGAAGAGAAACAATTGGCTGATATAGCCAAGAAGAAAGCCGAAGACGACGCGAAGAAGAAAGCCGAGGAAGACGCCAAGCGTGCGGCCGCTGAGGAAGCCAAGAAACAGGCTGCCGAGGACGCGAAGAAGCAGGCTGCGGACGACGCCAAGAAAAAGGCTGCTGAAGACGCGAAGAAGAAAGCGGCTGAGGATGCCAAGAAGAAGTCGGCCGAGGACGCGAAGAAGAAGGCCCAGGACGCTGCTCGCAAATCGGCGGAAGACAAGAAGGCGCAAGCACTGGCCGACCTGCTTTCCGATAAGCCGGAACGCCAACAGGCGCTGGCCGATGAGCGTGGCGATGAAGTGGCTGGCAGCTTCGATGACTTGATTCGCTCTCGAGCCGCTGAAGGCTGGGCACGTCCACCTTCTGCGCGCAAGGGCATGACGGTCGTCCTGCAGATCAACATGTTGCCGGACGGCACCTTGACTTCGGTCACGGTGAGCAAGTCCAGCGGCGATGGTCCTTTCGACAGTTCAGCAGTAGCGGCGGTCAAGAATATTGGTCGTTTGACAGAGATGCAGGGGATGAAGCCTTCGGACTTCGCGCCTTACCGTTCATTCAAGATGACATTCACACCTGAGGACCTAGCCTTGTGATTAACCTTCTTCGAGGAATGCTTGTCGTTCTGTGTTGCGCAGCGGGTTTTGCCGCTGCCGACGAAAAGAACATTCTGGTAACAAGCGGCAGTGACCGCGCCACGCCTATCGCGGTCGTACCGTTTGGCTTGCAGGGCGGCAGCGTCCTGCCGGAAGACATGGCCAAGATCATTGGCAACGACCTGCAGAACTCGGGCTACTACTCGCCGATTCCAAAGGAAAACATGATCAGCCAGCCGAGCCAGGCCAGCGAAGTCATCTTCCGCGACTGGAAAGCACTGGGCGCGCAGTACGTGATGGTCGGTAGCATTGTTCCTGCCGGCGGTCGCCTGCAGGTCCAATACGCACTGTTCAACGTGGCCACCGAGCAGCAGGTTCTGACCGGCAACGTTTCGGGCACAGCTGACCAGCTGCGTGATATGTCGCACTACATCGCCGACCAGTCGTTCGAGAAACTGACCGGCATCAAGGGTGCGTTTTCGACCCGTATGCTGTACGTGACTGCTGAGCGTTTCTCCACTGACAACACTCGCTACACGCTGCAGCGTTCGGACTACGACGGCGCCCGTGCGGTGACACTGCTGCAATCCCGTGAGCCGATCCTGTCGCCACGCTTTGCGCCGGACGGCAAGCGCATTGCCTATGTGTCGTTTGAGCAGAAGCGTCCGCGTATTTTCGTTCAGCACATCGACACCGGTCGCCGCGAGCAAATCACCAACTTCGAAGGTCTGAACGGCGCGCCTGCGTGGTCCCCGGACGGCAGCAAGCTGGCGATGGTCTTGTCGAAAGATGGCAACCCGGAAATCTATGTGATGAATCTGGCGTCGCGTCAATTGTCGCGAGTGACCAACGATTCCTCCATTGATACAGAACCGTTCTTCGGTAAAGACGGCTCGACGCTTTACTTCACGTCTGATCGCGGCGGCAAGCCACAAATTTATAAAACCAATATTAATGGCGGAGGGGCAGAGCGCGTTACTTTCATCGGTAACTACAATGCCAACCCTAAGTTATCGGCGGATGAAAAGACTCTGGTGATGATCCATCGTCAAGATGGCTTCACCAACTTCAAGGTGGCGGCTCAGGATTTGCAGCGCGGTAGCGTAAAAATCCTCACAGACAGCAACCTTGATGAGTCGCCTACTGTTGCGCCTAACGGCACCATGGTAATCTACGCCACCCGCCAGCAGGGCCGGGGAGTCTTGATGCTCGTGTCCATTAATGGACGCGTAAGGCTCCCGCTTCCTACCGCTCAAGGCGAAGTCAGAGAACCTTCCTGGTCCCCTTACCTGAACTGACGCGGCGCTTTACGTTGTACTTAACACACTTGGGGTTCATTAGGAGTTTTACGATGGAAATGCTGAAGTTTGGTAAATTTGCTGCGCTGGCTCTGGCCATGGCCGTAGCTGTAGGTTGCTCGTCCAAAGGCGGCGACAATGCCGGTGCTGGCGGCGCTGCTGTAGATCCTAACGCTGGTTACGGCGCTAACTCTGGCGCTGTTGATGGCAGCCTGAGCGAAGAAGCTGCTCTGCGCGCTATCACTACTTTCTACTTCGAATACGACAGTTCTGACCTGAAACCAGAAGCCATGCGCGCTCTGGACGTTCACGCCAAAGACCTGAAAGCCAACGGCGCTCGCGTAGTTCTGGAAGGCAACACCGACGAACGCGGTACTCGCGAATACAACCTGGCACTGGGCGAGCGTCGTGCGAAAGCCGTTCAACGCTACCTGGTTCTGCAGGGCGTTTCGCCAGCTCAGCTGGAACTCGTTTCCTACGGTGAAGAGCGTCCAGTTGCTACCGGTAACGACGAGCAATCGTGGGCTCAAAACCGTCGCGTCGAACTGCGTAAGTAATTTGACATGCGAACGTGCCGACGTGCTTTAACCGTTTTGGCTCTCACCCTTCCTCTTGCAGCGATGGGTGCGGTTCCTGTGGTCGATGACAACTCTGGCTCTGCTGGTAGCAGTTATCCGCCATCGGGTTATGGTACGTCTGGCGCCTACGCCGGAGGTGCGGCTACGGCCGCGCCTTCGGCGCAAGGTCAGCTGTTCATGCAATTGCAGCAAATGCAGGACGAAATTTCGCGCTTGCGTGGAATGGTGGAAGTCCAGCAGAACGATATCCAGCAGATGAAGCAAGAAGCGCTGGATCGTTACAAGGATCTCGACTCCCGAATCGGAGCTGGAGGCGCATCTGCCCCATCAGCTGCCAACAATTCTGCTTCCGACGGCGGCAGCAATGCCGGCGGAGCACCCGCGTCATCAGCCGCTCAAGCGCCTCAGGCGAGCAGCGAGCCCGGTGACCCTGCGAAAGAAAAGCTCTACTACGACGCTGCTTTCGACTTGATCAAAGCGAAGGATTTCGACAAGGCCAGTCAGGCCTTTGCGGCATTCCTGCGCAAATACCCGAACAGCCAGTACGCGGGCAATGCCCAATACTGGTTGGGCGAAGTGAACCTGGCCAAAGGCGACCTTCAAGGTGCCGGTCAGGCCTTTGCAAAGGTCAGTCAGCTCTACCCAAAGCACGCCAAAGTACCTGACTCCCTTTACAAGCTGGCGGACGTCGAACGTCGCCTGGGTCACACCGACAAGGTGAAGGGTATCCTTCAGCAAGTTGTTGCTCAGTACCCGGGCAGTTCAGCCGCTCAGCTGGCACAGCGGGACCTGCAGCGTCTTTGATTGCCAGGCAATCTGACCGCTGATTCAAGAAAGCCGCGCATTGCGCGGCTTTCTTCGTTAGAATTCCGCCCCCGAAATTCCGGTATTGATTACGCTTCTGTGGATTCTGCGTGTGCAGGGTGTACAGAAGTGCCTGACGGAGGCGGATGGCCTGTTTAGCCGTTACGCCCGTGGCCCTTATGCAAGACACATTACGCATCACCGAAGTTTTCTACTCTTTGCAGGGTGAAACGCGCACGGCAGGCTTGCCTACCGTTTTCGTGCGTCTCACCGGCTGTCCATTGCGTTGCGGTTATTGCGACAGCGAATACGCCTTCACGGGCGGAACCATCCAAACCCTCGACTCGTTGATGGAGCAGGTTGCCGGCTACCGCCCGCGCTACGTCTGCGTCACAGGCGGCGAGCCCCTGGCGCAGCCAAACGCCATCCCTTTGCTTCAGCGGCTGTGTGACGCGGGCTACGAGGTTTCGCTGGAAACCAGTGGCGCGCTGGACATCTCCAAAGTCGATCCCCGCGTGAGCCGTGTCGTCGACCTGAAAACCCCGGGTTCAAAAGAGGTGGCGCGCAATCGATACGAAAATATCGAGCTGCTCACGCCTAACGACCAGATCAAATTCGTCATTTGTTCGCGGGAAGATTACGACTGGGCCGTCTCGAAGATCATTCAGTACGGTTTGGACCGTCGTGCCGGCGAAGTGCTGTTTTCCCCTGTCCACCGCGATCTGAACGTCAGAGACCTGGCCGACTGGATCGTGGCCGACAACCTTCCGGTGCGTCTGCAGTTGCAGTTGCACAAAATCCTGTGGAACGACGAGCCGGGGCGATAAATGAGTGAGCAACCGATGACTGAGAAAAGAGCGGTAATCCTGCTGTCCGGCGGGCTGGACTCGGCCACTGTGGTGGCGATGGCCAAGGCCGATGGCTTCAGCTGCTACACGATGAGTTTTGACTACGGCCAACGGCATCGTGCCGAGCTGCAGGCGGCGGAGCGTGTAGCGGCGGATATGGGCGTGGCTGAACACAAGGTCATCGGCCTTAACCTCAATGGCATTGGCGGTTCCGCGCTGACCGACAGCAACATCGCGGTGCCGGAGACGCCGGGCGAGGGCATTCCGGTGACGTACGTGCCGGCGCGCAATACCGTTTTCCTCTCTCTTGCGTTGGGCTGGGCGGAAGTGCTTGGTGCCCGGGACATCTTCATTGGCGTCAACGCAGTGGATTACTCTGGCTACCCGGATTGCCGTCCGGAGTTCGTCGAGTCGTTCGAGCGCATGGCCAATCTCGCCACAAAGGCTGGTGTCGAAGGTGAGGGCTTCACGATACAGGCCCCGCTGCAGATGCTAAGCAAGGCCGATATCGTCAAAACCGGTACGCGTCTGGGGGTGGATTACGCATTGACGGTTTCCTGCTATCAGGCCGACGACCAGGGGCGTGCGTGCGGAAAATGCGACAGCTGCCGGTTGCGCGCTGAAGGCTTCGCGGCGGCTGGCGTGACGGACCCAACGCGTTATTTTTAAATTATTTTCGCTTGGGTGTTGAATTACTGTGAAATATCAGTAATATACGCGCCACAACGAAGCGGGTCGTTAGCTCAGTTGGTAGAGCAGTTGGCTTTTAACCAATTGGTCGTAGGTTCGAATCCCACACGACCCACCATTTCGAAAATCTGGAAGGCCCATGAAAATGCGGATTTCCAGATTTTTTTTTGCCTGAAAGGCAGTGGCCGGGCCTGACTCAATAACTCAGCGCCCCTCGCGTTCATCTCACGCCTTCCCGAAAACCACGTCCAGGGACATCGAGTCAGTGTGCCGCATAGGGTTATTGCCCTGGCCCAAGGTGTCGTCATTCGGATGCTGATAGGTCATTCCAGTGCCCAGTGCTTTGGTCAGGAAATCGCCTCCCTGTCTCATCTTCTCCGTGGACCCGTCATACCATCCGGCGATGGTTTTGTTCCCGGCGGAGTCCAGGGACGTGATGCTGTCAGGTGCCTTGTCAGCAATGCTTTGCTTGTCGCCGACCTCAAACCCTTTGCCGTCGGTCGCATGGATCGCTGCGTTGCGGCCATCGATGTCGCTGGTATTGATGAAGCCATTGTAGAACTCCAGGCGGCTCGCATCAGGCTTGTAGTTGCCGTCCGCGTCGGCCTGTTTGAGCAGGCCCGTCGTGTCTGCCTCGTACTTCATCGTCCCTCTCTGCCCAGGCTCGAGTGACAGTTCGCCTACCCGTTTTTCATTCTTGTCGAACTGGCCAATCTTTATCGCATGGTCTTGAGTGTTGGTGATGTTGAGCGAGTAAGGCCCGCTGCCAGCGGTGGCGGCGTCGGCCACAGTGCCAGGCTTGCCTACGGACTCAGGCGCAGTTGCGGGCTTGGAGGCGGACAAAGTGTCCGGCGCAGGTGTGGAGGTATGAGGAGCGGACGATGGCGGTTGGGTTACCCCTGGCGTTGCTGCCGGCTGTTGGGACACAGGGTTCGCTGCCATCGGCTGATCAGGTGCCAAGACTGCCGCTGACTTGCCTTGCTGACCGCCACCGCTTGGGGAAGATGCGCCCGTATCGCCCCGACTTTGCTGCATGAACTGTGCGAGCGCCTGCATGATTTGCTCGACCAGACTACGTACCGATGCAGCGAGGTCCTGATCGGTGGGATTGGCCGCGCGCTCGCTGGCATTCACTCGGCTGTCACTGTGGTGCGGCGAGGGGCCGCCGAAGCTCACCGACTGCGCACCTGCACCGGGCGAGGCGCCAAAATCGATGTCTCCACCCGCTTGCCGTTGATCAGCGAAACGCCCTTGGGGCGAGCCAAAATCGCTGTTATGCAAGCCGAAGAGCTGATCAACAGGCCCACTCACTTTCGTCGACATACGCCACCCGCTCTGGACTTTATACCGCGTGTGTGGCACCGGATCCGCTTTGGTTCCATCGTCCCACTCTATGGGGCCGAGGCCGTTTCTTTTGACGCGCGGCGTATGAGCGTTCGCTTAGATAAGGGAGAGCAGCATTTCCAGCTGACCGAGTTCCCAAGTGCTCAGCAGCTCAAGCGGATCAGTGCCGTAGCGTTGGCGGGCGTCAAACATGTAGAGACGGCCTTCGGGGCTGAGGCAGCGGTCGCAGTGGTCCAGCGCGTGGTCCTCTTTGTAAAATGTGATCAGCCAGCCGTCAGCCTCGACGCTCACCAGACCGCTGTCGATGTCGACTTGAGCGTTGCTGTCCACCCGACGCATCACCCGAATGCCGAGGGCGATGTCACGCAGGACCTGACAGGTTTCACGGGCAGTAAGAGGCTTTGCTGTCAAATGGACTTTCCTTGATGGCTCAGCTTGAAGGGCGTTTACTTGAAAATGTCTACCCAAGGTACGTGCCAGTGGCATCGTTTTGATAGCTCCGCGTCATTTTTTGGATTGTCCTCCATGACTGATGCAGAGCTCAGCGTCAGTGCGGCGGGCAGGAAGTCGTTTCAACCGTTGAAGCGATGAGGTCGCGCAGCCACATGTGCGCGGGATCGCGGTGCAGGCGCTCCGGCCACAGCATCAACATTTCAAACCCGGGGATAACGAGAGGAGGATCCTGAACATGCAAGGCAGCCTCGTCTTGCACCATCCTCTGCGGCACGACTGCCACCAGATCACTGTGCATCAGGGCCGAAATAAGTGAGTTGAAGTTGGGCACCGACAACACGACGCGGCGTTGCAGGCCTTTGATCGCCAATGCCTGATCAGTGATGCCAGTAAAGCCTGCGCCGTTGGGGGACATGATGGCGTGTTCAAGGGCGCAAAACGCTTTGAGGGTCAGCTTTGACTGGAAGGCAGAGTGCCCTTTCCGTCCGGCCAGGACGTAGCGTTCGTGGACTAACGAGCGTTGACGCAGCTTCGGCGGAGCTTCGTCGCGAGTGTGCAGAGCGAGATCGAGACGACCGCCTTCCAGGTCACTTGCAAGGTCGAGAGGGTGCTTGTTCAGAAGCGCCAACCGAGTGTTCGGCGCGATGCTCCTGATCCGTCGCAGCGACGGCCAGACAAGGGCGGTAGTGGCGTAGTCGCTGGCGGCTACTTTCCAGGTTTGATTTGAAGATCCGGGGTCAAATGCATCAGCAGGGCTCAATGCACTGTTCAACGCTGCCAGCGCTTCGCTCAACGGGTTGCGCAATTCGCGGGCGCGTTCCGTGGGCAGCATGCCTCGTGGGCCTGGCAACAGCAGAGGATCGGCCAGCATCTCCCTGAGCCTGCCCAACTGCAGGCTGACAGTTGGCTGCGATAGGTTGAGGACGCGTGCCGCGCGCGTGACATTCAGTTCAGCCAGCAAGACATCCAGCGTCAGCAGCAGATTGAGGTCCAGTCGGCGCAAGATATTGTGCATGCAAATACCAGCTGTTTCGGGAATTCATTTCTAGCATAGCGCGATCGCCGCTACGGTGAGGCATCCATCCCATCCGGAGCCTCTTGTGAACATACTGTTGATCTACGCCCACCCTGAATCTCGCTCTCTCAATGGCTCGCTGAGGGACTTTGCGATCGCCCATCTCAAGGCGGCTGGCCATGACGTGGAAATATCGGATCTCTACAACATGAAGTGGAAGGCGGCGCTTGACCCTGACGACGCACCTGGTTACGACCCCAGCACGCCTTTCAATCCCGCCGTTGAGTCACACCGAGTGTTCTCCGCCGGTGTCCAGCCCCACGACATCGAGATTGAGCAAGCCAAGTTACAGTGGGCTGATGCCGTGGTGTTCCAGTTTCCACTGTGGTGGTTTTCGATGCCGGCGATCCTCAAGGGCTGGGTCGATCGAGTGTATGCCTATGGTTTTGCCTATGGTGTGGGCGAGCACAGCGAAAGCCATTGGGGGGATCGCTACGGCGAGGGCCGGATGGCGGGGAAGCGCGCGATGCTCGCGGTCACTATGGGCGGATGGGAGTCTCACTACAGCGAACGCGGGGTGAACGGTGCGTTGAATGACGTGCTCTTTCCGATACAGCACGGGGTGCTGTTTTACCCCGGGTTTACAGTTCTGCCGCCTTTCCCGATCTATAAAACCGGCAAGGTCGACGCTGTCCGTTTCGACCAGCTGTGCGCTGAATATGCGACGCGGCTGGATAACCTCTTCACCGATCCGCCACTGCCGTTTCGTCGACAGAATGCCGGCGATTATGAGATCCCGGCGCTCACGCTCAAGCCGCACCTCGCG
>Ga0247816_10001872_pt1 | contig 10087 bp, 6 predicted proteins | sample UWRJL209509C1_FD_179930 | JGI IMG/M metagenome (GOLD analysis project Ga0247816, IMG submission 179930) | Plant litter microbial communities from Arlington Agricultural Research Station in Wisconsin, United States - UWRJ-L209-509C-1 | ecosystem: Environmental > Terrestrial > Plant litter >...
AAGAAGGTGGCGGCCCTGGCCCCGCTGATTCGCAGCACCGCTGTAGCGCCCAAGCCCGTGCCCAAGCCGACCGTGCCCAAGCCAGCAGTGCCGAAGCCGGCGGTGCCGAAGCCCAAGCCCGTGGCGCCCAAGCCTGTGCCCAAGCCGACGGTTGCACCCAAACCGAAGCCGTCACCGGCTCCCCAGCCGGGGTCGACCAAGGCCGCCATCGCCTGGAAGCTGCAGAGCGCCTGGAGCGGCGGCTACGTCGCCGACGTCGTCGTGACCGGCGCCAAGGCCGGCACGAAGTCCTGGACGGTGACCTGGGCGGACCCGATGGTCACCGGCGTGGCCAGCGCCTGGGGGATGACCTGCACGGTCAAGGTGAAGAAGTCGGTGACCTGCAGCGGCACCGGTTATGCCAAGGCGGTTCCGGCCGGTCAGACCATCCGGGTGGGGTTGCAGGTCCTCGCCCAGAAGGCGCCGAAGGCACCCAAGGTCACCGTAAGCTCCAAGTAACCGTTGAGCGACTGCGGCTCAGTACTCGGTCGCGCCTTCGGCCTCTTCGCCCCAGCTGGCGATGCGCGGCGGGTGCGGGTACTCGTGGCTGCCACTGGCGGCGAGCACGGTCAGCTCGTTCACGCGGGGCGCTCGGGCCCCGGACTGGCTGAGGAACCAGCCACCGACGAGCACCACGTCGCTGACCGTGGAGGCCACGGCCACCCCGGTGACGGTGAAGCGGCCGTAGGCCGGGTCGATGAGCACCGCTGACACCAGGTCGCCGTGTTGCAGGGGAGCGTCGGTGGCGGTGACGATCGGTGCCGGCGTTGACGCGTCATCCAGGGTCACCGCACCCGTGGTCGGTTCGGCGTCGGCGACGAGCTCGGTGTCGGTGTCGGCGATGTCGACCGGTTCGGCCGTGTCGCTACCGTCGGTGATCAGCACCTGCAACGACTTGTGCGGCTTGAGGTTCTGTTCGATGGAACGTCCACCAACGGTGAGGGTCTTGACCGACGCCGACACGAAGGCTGTGCCCTCGATCGTGAACGCGCCGTAGCGCTTGGTGACGAACACCGCGCTCACCGGGGTTCCCGATTCGAGGGATGCGATGGCATCCGTGAGCGCCTTGACGTTGCGCCTGCTGGGCACATTGGGCATAGCCGGGCCGGGCATAGTTCCTCCTGAAGACGTGACACGCAACTCTAACGTTCGCGTGGCCGCTGAGCGGAATGCAGACCACCGGCAAGCAGCCACGGTCCACCGACGACCCGGATCGGCAACCCCCTAGCGACCATTGTCGGCAAGGCATTCAGTGGTGGTCACGCGGCGCGCTACCGATGCAGGCAGCGCGCTGAGCATGCGGGTGGGAGGACTCGGCTGATGACGGTGCACGGCTCGAACAACGCCAACGGCAGCAACGGCCAGAACGCGGGACTGGCCCCGATACTCGTTCCGCCGCGCTCGGCCAAGGGGGTGCTCGGCGGGCTGCTCGGGCTGGTGGCCGGCAGCGCCATCGCCGGCCTACTGCTGACCGTCAGTCTCACCCCGGTCCTGGCGGTCACGAGCATCACCACGGCCGACACCCTGCAGATTTTCGAGACCCTGCCCGAGTACCTCGAGATCGACGACCTCGCTCAGCGCAGCAACATCTACGTGACCGGTCTCGACGGTGCTCCGGTGCTGCTGGCCACCCTCTACGAGCAGAACCGGGTGGAAGTGGGCTGGGAGAAAATCGGCCAGAACCTCAAAGACGCGGCCGTGGCAGGGGAGGACCCCCGGTTCTACGAACACGGCGGCGTCGACCTGCAGGGCACCATCCGCGGGGCCGCCACCACCGCCCTCGGCGGCACCGTGCAGGGCGGGTCGTCGATCACCCAGCAGTACGTGAAGAACGTGCTGGTGCAGAAGTGCGAAACCCTCGGCACCCCGGAAGAGATCTCGGACTGCTACAACAAGGCCACCATCACCACCCCGGCGCGCAAACTCAAGGAGATGCGCCTGGCGATCGGGGTGGAGAAGAAGTACTCGAAGAACACCATCCTGCAGCAGTACCTCAACATCGCCGGCTTCGGCGGCCGGGTCTACGGGGTGGAGGCCGCGGCGAATTACTTCTACGGGCGCACCGCCGCCGACCTCAGCCTGCCGCAGGCCGCGAGCCTGGTGGCGATCGTGAACAACCCGGAGAAGTTCCGGCTCGATCTGCCCAACAGCGAGACCAACGGCGCCGCCAACGGCTACCTGCAGAACCGGCAACGCCGGGACTACATCCTCGGTGCCATGCTGACGAACGGCAAGATCAGCCAGGAGGAATACGACACGGCCGTGGCGACACCGGTGGAACCCAGCATCCACGAACCCAGCACCGGCTGCCAGACCGCGGAAGACACCGCCTTCTACTGCGACTACGTCACCCACGTGTTGGCCACCGACCCGGCGTTCGGCGCCGACGCGGCAACCCGGCTGAAGAACTTCCGCCGCGGCGGTTACAACGTGTACACCACCCTCGACCTGGAACTGCAGATCAGCGCCGTCGGCACCCTCACGGCCAACGTGCCCAAGGCCGTGGCCGGCTGGGATGTCGGCGGCGTGATCTCCAGTGTGGAGGTGGGGACCGGGCGGGTGCTGGCGATGGCCCAGAACAAGGACTACAGCCAGGACCCGGCGGTGCAGGCGACTGGGGCCAACTTCACCAGCGTCAACTACAACACCGACTTCACCGCCGGCGGCTCCCGCGGATTCCAGCCCGGGTCGACCTACAAGGTCTTCACCCTGGCCGAGTGGTTGGAATCCGGGCACCGGCTCGACGAACGGGTCGATTCCCGCCGCAAGTCGAACTGGGGAACCTTCCGCGACCACTGCCTGGGACCGCAGAACTACGACCGGGAGGGCTGGAACCCGCGCAACGACGCCAACGAATCCGGCGGCAACTACAGCGCCCTGGAGTCCACGATCGGATCGATCAACACCGGTTTCATCGGCATGGCCAAGGAACTGGACCTGTGCAACATCCGGATGCGCGCCGAGGCGTTCGGTATGCACCGCGCCGACGGTGATCCGCTCGCCCAGAGCGCATCGGCGGTGATCGGCACCAACGAGGTGGCGCCGCTCAGCCTGGCCATCGCGTTCGCCGGCATCGCCAACGGCGGGGTCACCTGCAGCCCGATCGTGATCGACCGGATGACCGACTCGAGCGGTAACGACCTGCCGATCCCGCAGAGCACCTGCACCCAGTCCGTGCGGCCATCGACGGATCGGGACCTGATCACGGCCCTGAGCGACGTGATGACCAGGGGCACCGCCAGACAGTCCTACGCCGACACGACACCCCGGGTGCCGATGATCGGCAAGACCGGCACCACCGACGGCGCCAAGGACACCTGGATGAGCGGAGCGAGCAGCCGCGTCGCCACCGTCGTCGGGGTGGTGAGTGTCACCGGGGACGCCAACCAGCGCGCGATGAAGTTCGCGAGTGGGCCCGTCGCCACGGCGAGGCACCGAATGTGGCCGGACGTGATGTCGGTAGCGAACCGCAAGTACGGCGGCAGCACGTTCCCCAACCAGCAGCTCGAACCCGAGAAGCCACCCGCCGGCAACAACAACGACGACGACGACGGGAATGACAACAACAACGACGGGAACAACGGCGGGACCGGCGGGAACGACTAGCCACCTCAGGATGCCCTCCCGCCGCCGACTTCGGGCAAAGTGCCCCTTCGGGCGCCCTGAAGGGGAGCTGTGCGGCAACTCGCGAGCGGGTGTTCGACGGGACTAAGCGGTCCGGCTGGACCACAGGTCGAAGGGCACGGTGCCGGCGGCGGCCCGGCGAGGCGCCGCGTGGCCGGCATCGCCGCCCACGGTGCCGGCCGCCGCGGAGCCCGTGCTCCCGCCGGCTTGGCCGCCGGCCTCGACCCCGGCCGCGGCCGCCGCACGGGCAGCGGCGCGCGCGGCAGCTGCCCGCTGCCGGGCGACATCCACCAGGTCCCACATGCCCTCGCCGGTGACCGACACCCCGCGTGCGCCCGACCGCCGGGTGCGACCGTGCACCAGCATCAGTTCGGTCTGGAACACCCCGCCGCCGATGCGCTCCTGGGCGTCGTGGAAGAACACCACGTTCGCTACCGGGCCGGTGCCGTCGTCAAGGCTCACGAACACCACCCGTCGGCCGTTGCGCATCGGCGGGGTGTTGGTGGCCCGGCGCACCCCGGCGAGCAGCACCTCGGTGCCGCCGGGCAGCAGCGCCAGCTCCGACGCCGGGGTGACCTTGAGCTCGGCGAACAACGGATAGTACTTGCGCATCCGGTGCCCGGCCACGGCCAGACCGGTGCCCTGCAGTTCGAGGTCACTCTGGGTGCGGCCGCGCAGCTGCAGCGACGTGACGGCGTCGAACCGGGGGCCCTCGTAATCGAGCACCGGCAGCGGAACCTCGAAGGCGAGCTGGTCGTCGGAGATCGTGACCGCGGTGCCGCGCAGCGACTGGATGTGCGCGAGCAACTCGTGCCGCCGGCCGCGGTCGTGGCCGATGAAGGCATCCAGTGCGCCGATGCGGGCAAGCGACTCGAAGGTACGGCGACGGGGATGCACCCGGTCGCGAAAATCCTGTAGCGAGCTGAACGGCTGGTGCCGCACGATGCGGGCCCGTTCCGCCTCGCTCGACCCGGACAGTTCGGGCAACGGCATGCGGATGCCCTGCGCCTCGCCGACGGACTCGACCCGGTAGTCCAGGCCACTGCGCTGCACATCCAGGCCGAGCACCGGCACACCCAGTACCCGCGCCTCGGCCACCAGCAGGTCTTTGGGCCACATGCCCGGGTCGTGGGTGAGCAGGCCGGAGAGGAACGCCGCCGGATGGTGGGTCTTCAGCCACGCCGACTGGTAGGTCGGCAGGGCGAACGCCGCCCCGTGCGCCTTGGCGAACCCGAAACTGCCGAATCCGGCCAGTACCGTCCAGACGCGGTCGACGGTGCTGTCGGCGAACCCGCGCTTGGCGGCGTGCTCGCGCACGTACGCCTCGATCTGCGGCAGCTGGTGCGGCTTGCCCAGGTGCCGGCGCAGTACGTCGGCGTGCCCGAGCCCGCAGCCGGTGAGCTCGTCGAAGAGCCGCATCACCTGCTCGTGGAAGATGACGACCCCCTTGGTCTCCCGCAGGATCGGCTCGAACCGGGGATCGATGTAGTCGGGGGCGACCTCACCGTGCCGGGCCTGGAGATAGGTCAGCGGCATGTTGTTCTGCATCGGGCCCGGTCGGAACAGCGAGATCTCCACGGTGAGGTCGTTGAACACCTCGGGCTGCAGCTTGCCGACCAGTTCCATCTGGCCGGGGGACTCGAGCTGGAAGATGCCCAGGGTGCGGGTGGAGCGGATGAGTTCGTAGGTGTCCGGGTCATCCAGCGGCACCCGGTCGAGGTCGATGTGCTCCCCGGTCAGCCGGTGGTGTTCCTCCACCGCATGCGCCATCGCCGACTGCATACGCACCCCGAGGATGTCGAGCTTGATCAGACCCATCGGGTCCATGTCGTGTTTGTCGTACTGGGACATCGGCAGCCCCATGCCGGAGGCCTGCACCGGGGTGCGATCCAGCAGGGTCGCATCGGAGAGGATGACCCCGCACGGGTGCACCGAGATGTGCCGCGGGAGGCGGTCGAGCTTCGCGGTCAGGTCCACCAACAGGTCCAGCTGCGACGACTCGCGCACCTCGGCGGCCAGCGCCTCCAGCTCGGGTTTCTCCGCCAGGGCCGCCCGAAAATCGCGGGCGTTGAACCGCCACATCTGCTTCGCGATCGCCGCCACCCGGTTCTCCTCCAGGCCCAGGGCCAGGCCGGCGTCGCGCACGGCACCACGGCCGCGGTAGGCGTTGGTCATCGACATCAGCGACACCCGGTCACCGCCGAAGGTCTCGAACACCTTGCGGTAGATGTCGTGCCGCCGGGCGGACTCCACATCGAGGTCGATGTCGGGCAGGGTCTGGCGTTCGGGGGAGAGGAACCGTTCCCAGAGCAGTCCGTTGCCGATCGGTTCGACCGAGGAGGTGTGCAGCGCGTAGTTCAGCACCGACCCCACGCCGGAACCGCGGGCCTGAATACGGATGCCCATGCCCCGCACGAGGTCCGCGACCTTGGCCACGGTGAGGAAGTAGCTGGCGAAGCCCAGCTTCTGCACCGTGTCCATCTCGTGGGCGAGCCGGTCGTGGGCGGCGGTGAGCCCGCGGGTGCCGGCGTCGGCGTAGCGCTCGTTGATACCACCGCGGGCACGTGCCCACAGCTCGGTGAGCGGGTCGCCGGTGATGCCGATCACGCTCGCCTCCGGCATCCGCGGCCGACCGAGACCGATGTCGGCGGACGGGTCGAGGGCGCAGCGCTCGGCGAGCTCGTCGGTGTCGCGCAGGAGCCGGTTGAGCGCGCCGTCGCTGTGCTGGCCGGCGTCGACGACCATGCGGGCCACCTGCCGCATGGCGCCGGCGGGCTTCAGCCAGGCCTGCCCGTTCGACTGCAGGTGCTCGAGCTGGGCGAGCGGGGTGAGGTGCCGGGCGGAGTCGGCCAGGTCGGCGGTGACGGCCTCGTCGGGGGTTCCGTAGCGCACCGCATTGCTCAGCACGGCGGGCAGCTGGGCGTACTCGGCCAGCGCCAACATGCGGGTGGCCGGGGCGACGCTGCCCGGGGTGCCCGGTTCGGCCAGATGACAGACCACCTCGAGTACGACCGAACCGGCGGGCATCAGCCGTTCCCAGACGGCCAGGTGGGCCTTGGCGGCGCTGCTGTCGCGGCGTTCGAGAGCGATGCCCACGTCGGAGGTGGGGCCGAGCAACACGGTGAGCGTCGCCAGCGCGGCCAGCTCGGCGAGCCGGTCGCGGGCGATGCTCGGCGGCTGACCGGCCGGTCGGCCGGAACCGTCGTGGGCGCTGGAGACCGCGCGGCAGAGCGCCGCATAACCCCGGCCGGTGCCGCCGCCGTGCGCCAGCACCACCACCCGGCCGAGCGGTTCCAGGTCATCGTCGTGCACCGCCAGGTCGGCGCCCAACCCCGGGCGGATGCCGACGGCCGCGCAGGCGCGCACGTGCTTCACCGCACCGTAGAGGCCGTCCCGGTCGGTGACGGCCAGAAAGCTGGCGCCGTCGGCCGCGGCCTGCTCGGCGAGAGCCTCCGGCAGGGTGACGCCGTAGTGGGTCGAGTAGGCACTGGCAACGTGCAGGTGCGGGAACGTCATGGTCGTGCTCAGCCCCAGTCCAACGAGAGCACCCAGGAGCCGTCGGCGTCACGGCGCAGGTCGTAGCGGTGCTGTTCTTCGTCGCCCTTGGCGGCATCCACTCGCCACAGTTCGGTATCGATCCGGGTGGGCGTGCCCACCCCCTCCCACCAGCGGGTGCGGGCGAAAACGGCCTGTGGCTGGCCGATGATAGTGTGCTCGAACCGGTCCCAGACGAAGACCAACGGGTCGCCGTCGACGGAGAGTTCGACCTGAACGGCGGCATCGATAACCTGCGGCATGGGCCCGCCTTCCGGATTGTGCAGTGAGACTCAGTTCGAATAAATGTTCGACATTCGGACTATACGTCAGACTCCCGACACACGCCAACGCGAATGTCTGATCGGGCGGGGATGCGCCGGCGGGCCCGGGAGGGGTAGCCGCCGGCCGCGGGCGGGTCCAGTCTGGTGTTCCATGTCGACGAATCCGGAGTTCCTGCAGATCAACCCGCTCTTCGCCCGACGCGGTGAGGAAACCGTAGCTCCCCGCTACACCCTGCCGGCCGGTCAGATGGGGCCGGAAACGGCCTATCAGATCATTCACGATGAGATCATGTTGGACGGTAATTCCCGGCTGAACCTCGCGACCTTCGTGGGGACCTGGATGGACGACCACGCCAAACGGCTCTACGCCGAAGCCTTCGACAAGAACATGATCGACAAGGATGAGTACCCGCAGACGGCGGCGATCGAGGACTACTGCTGGCACATCATCGCGGACCTCTGGCACGCGCCAGACCCGCGCAGCACCATCGGCACCTCCACAATCGGGTCGTCAGAGGCCTGCATGCTCGGCGGCCTGGCCTTCAAGCGCCGCTGGCAGCACCGGCGCCGCGCGGCGGGCCTCTCCACCGAGAAGCCCAACCTGGTGATGAGTTCGGCCGTGCAGGTGTGCTGGGAGAAGTTCTGCAACTACTGGGATGTCGAGGCCAGGCTCGTGCCGGTCAGCGACGAGCATCCGTGTCTTGACGGCAGTGACCTCGCGTCGTACGTGGACGAGAACACCATCGGCGTGGTGGCGATCATGGGCGTCACCTACACCGGCATCTACGAGCCGGTGCGGGAGATCGCCGAGGCGCTCGACGCGATCCAGGCCGAGACCGGCCTCGATGTTCCCATCCATGTGGATGCCGCCTCCGGCGGGATGGTCGCGCCCTTCCTGCAACCCGACACGGTGTGGGATTTCCGGCTGGAGCGGGTCTACTCGATCAGCACCTCCGCCCACAAATATGGTCTGGTCTACCCGGGCCTGGGCTGGGTGGTGTGGCGCAGCCCGGAGCTGCTGCCGGAGGACATGATCTTCAACGTGAGCTACCTGGGCGGCAACATGCCCACCCTGGCGCTGAACTTCTCCCGGCCTGGCGCGCAGGTGCTGCTGCAGTACTACCTGTTCCTGCGCCTCGGTTTCGAGGGTTACCGGCTCGTGCAACAGGCGGCGCAGGACGTGGCGCTCTACCTGTCCCGCGGGATCGCGGAGCACGGCGCTTTCGCGCTGGTCAGTGACGGGTCCGACATCCCGGTGTTCGCCTGGACGCTGACGCCGGAGCACACCGCGCACTGGAATCTGTACCACCTCTCCGACCGGTTGCGGGCGCGCGGCTGGCTGGTGCCGGCGTACCCGCTGCCGGACAATCTGTCCGACCGGATCGTGCAACGCATCGTCGTGCGCAACGGCCTGAGCATGGACCTGGCTTCCCGGCTGCTCACCGCGATCCAGGAGGAGACCGCCTACCTCGACCGGCTGGAGGGCCCTATGCCGACGGAGGAGCATCAGCCAGGCTTCACCCACTGACCTGCCCAATCCGGATCGGGCGGGTCGGCGGACCAATTCGTCAAATTCTCCCACCAACCGGCGACTGAGCGTAGCCTTGCCCCAGGGGAGCATTTGCCCGTTGTGTCCCCGTGAGAAGGTACTGATGGAACTCGAATCGGAGTTGCAGATAACGTCACCGGACGCTGAATTGCAGCACACTGACCTGGCCGTCGACGAACCGGCAAGGCCGGTGGCGCTGGTCACCGGGGCCGGCTCGATCATCGGTCGGGCGGTTGTCGCCGAGCTTTTCCGGGCCGGTTACCTCGTGGCCGGGATCGACGCGAGGAAAACCGACCCGTTGAACGACGACCACCTTGTGCTTGTCGGTGACGTGTCCGAAGAATCCCAGTCCCGCATGGCAGTGGCTCGCACCCTCGAGCGATTCGGCCGGCTGGACTCCGCCGTGCTGATCGCCGACATCGGCGGCTGGCAACCATTGCGCGTGCTGGGCACCGCTGCCGAGGGGGAACACCTACTGGCCCGCAATCTCAGCAGTATCGCGCTTGGCATCCAGTCTGCGGTAGAGGGTCTGTCCATCGACGGCCAACGCAGCATCGTGGCGACGGCATCCGTTGCCGGGCTGCTCGCCGACCCCGGCAACTGGGCGTACCACGCGTCCAAGATCGCGCTGATCGACCTGGTGCGGTCGTCGGCTGTCACCTACGCCGCCCGGGGAATCCGGGTGAACAACGTAGCCTCCGGGGTCATCCGCACCGACGGTGAAGACGAAGGCACCGACCAGTCCTTCGGTCGCGACTTCTCCCGCCGCATCCCGCTCTGCCGGCTGGCTGACGCCAGGGAGATCGCGGCGGTGATCGTGTTCTTGTTGTCCCCGGCGGCGTCCTATGTCACCGGCAGTGCCCTCGCGGTCGACGGCGGTCTGACCGCCTCGGCCCGGCTCACGTTTTAGTCGCGCGGTTGCCGACTTCAGTCAACCTGCCAATGCACTGACCAAACCGGCCCGGCCGGGAGTGTGACTTGTCGGCATGGCAGAATGTGGCTTCGGGGAAAGCAGGCAATCCATCGTCGGCAGGGCCCCGAACCAGAAACGGGCCAT
>Ga0247816_10001873_pt1 | contig 10087 bp, 9 predicted proteins | sample UWRJL209509C1_FD_179930 | JGI IMG/M metagenome (GOLD analysis project Ga0247816, IMG submission 179930) | Plant litter microbial communities from Arlington Agricultural Research Station in Wisconsin, United States - UWRJ-L209-509C-1 | ecosystem: Environmental > Terrestrial > Plant litter >...
TTATTATTTTATTATTTTATTGGTATTAAAAAAACATATAGTGTATTTTTTGTATTAATAAAACTTGTAAAATTAAAATATTATGTTAATTTCGTCATGCTAATCTAACCAAACCTATTACTATGACTAAAAAATTACTTATCCTACTCGTTTTTTTTGGATCATTTATGTTACATTCTCAAAATTTAGTCTGGAGAACAAACATGACTGATGCTATCGCTATAAGCAATGAGCAAAATAAACCAATGCTGATTTTGTTTACTGCCTCTGGTGTGCCGGATAATCTTCAAAATGAAATCTTCAAGACGCCTGATTTTGCGGTATGGTCTCGTGATAATGTTATTCTTGTTAAATTGGATTTATCCGATATTAATGCTTCTGATAGCGATAAAGAGCAAAACGTAAGACTTAAAAATGCTTTTGGTGTTGTTGAATTACCCGAAGTTTGTTTTGCAAGTGCTTCTGTTAGAAAAAACAAAACGACTTTTAGTGCGTTAGGAAAACTTGCCTACAAGCCCGGCGGTGCAAAATCCTGGATTTCTGAGTCAAATTCGATTTTGCATCCCAGCGAAAGCGAATAATAAAACTTTTTAATTACTTTCTAAATTTAATTTGTAGTAATCCCTTTTCACGACAGGTGAAAAGGGATATTTTTTTGCCTGTTCCGGCGATTTAGTGTAATGACATTTGCTATTTAAAGCTCGGTTTTTTTTCAAATTGCTATTTTTTTATCAATTTATTGGTGATTTCCTTTTTATTAAGACTTCGTTAACTTTTTAACTCCGTCAGGATTGTTTTTTAGCGTATTTATGTTAAATTGGTTCAATTATTATAACCAAACCTTATTTTTTATGACCCAAAAATTACTTATCCTACTGTTTTTTTTAGGTTCGTTTTTTATGCGATCACAAGGTCTTGTCTGGAGTACAAATCTGACAGATGCGATTGCAATAAGTAATGAACAAAGAAAACCATTATTGATTTTTTTTACCGCCTCAAATGCACCGGAAAAAATTCAAACTGAAATTTTTAACACGCCCGATTTTCTAAATTGGTCGAATAAAAATGTTGTTTTAGTAAAACTTGATTTGTCTGATGCTTCAGCATCTCAGAGTGTAAGAGACCAAAATGTTTCCTTAAAAAATGCCTTCGGTATAGACGAGTTACCCCAAGCTTGTTTTGCAACCGCAGCGATGAGAACAGGAAAAACCAACTTTAATTCCTTAGGAAAAATTGGTTACAATTCAGGAGGTGTAAAAGCATGGATTGCCGAATCTAATTTGATTTTGAATCCGGAGGAATAGCAAGAATTTTAATTCAAAGTATAGTATCCCTTTTCGCGTGTTGCGTGAAAAGGGATATTTTTTATCAGGCAACTTGTTCTCCAGTATTTTTGGATAGAATTTGAATTTGTTGCATCTGCCACTACGACTTTTGGTTTTAATTTTTGTAAAATACGATCCAAATTTATTCTGGGCGATTGCGTTAGAATAATAATATCCGGTTGAATTTTATCTTGATAAATACCGGTACTATCTATTAAAAGGATTTTTTTGCCATTAAAAAACAAAAGATTCCTAACGGTTTTTATTTCTTTCAAAGTGGCAAAATTTCCAACTAAATAGGCGTCGGTAATGTTATTTTTTGTTTCTTTTTTTAGAAGGCTGTCATTTGTAAAAATGGAAACATTTTGTCCAGTTCTTTTTGTAATAATTGTTTTTTTTGCTGTATTAAAAACAATTAATTCTCTTTGGTTTTCGGTTTCTTTTTTAGTGTAAACAAATGAAATTTGCAGTAAAATAAAAGTAAAAAGAAACGCAATTAATTTACCGAAACTTGGTTTTTTGAACCATATTATCACTGTTATAGTTACTAAGGAAAATGTAAGCAGATAATAAGAATTGAAACAGATATTTATAATTACAAAAGAATCAAAAGATGCTACATAATGAATGATAAGATTTAAGAAATAGATGCTTTTTTCGAAAATTTGAACAATAAATAATGGACAACTTTGAAATACAGAAATCACCATAACAATTATTCCTGCAATCATTATAAAGGATAAAACAGGTAAAATGAGAATATTGGTCACAAAGAAAAGCCCCGGAAACTGATGAAAATAATACAAGCAAATAGGGAAAGTGCCTATTTGTGCTGCGAATGAAACGGTTAAGGCTTCCCAAAGATAATTAATGATTTTATTTTTAGGAGTCCATATATTTTTGAATAAAGGCTGAATCCATACAATAGAAAATAATGCAATGTAACTTAACTGGAACCCAACATCAAATAGGAAATAAGGTTCAAAAAGTAAAATCAATAACACGGAAACAAGTAAAGTATGATAAGTATTAGTACTTCTATGTAAATGATTGCCAATGGCAATAAAAGAAAACATAACAACTGAACGTAAAACGGGAGGTGAAAGTCCTGATACAATACCAAAAAGTGCGAGTGAAATTATAATGACAACTAGTTTTGTAAAAGAACCTTTTTTTGTATTGGGAATTGGTTTTAAAATAAAAAGAATGAATATCATTATAAATCCGACATGCAGCCCGGAAACTGATAAAACATGTGTAGCTCCTGAATATTGATAGTCCTTAATAATATCAGCTGAAATTTCTTGTTGCTGTCCTAAAATTAATGCCATTGCAACATCCATTTCGACTTTATTGAAATTTGCTTTTTCAAGATTGCGAATTATTCTTGTGTTTAATCGTGAAGCATAAAACCAAATATCTTTTTTGATTTTTTTGTTAATATTGATCGCTGCTTTTGATGTATAGATTTGTGCATATATTTGCTTGTTTGCCAAATATTTACTGTAGTCAAACTGATTTGGATTTTTGGATGGACTATTGTGGTGTAAAATTGTTTTTACCTTTATTTTGTTTCCAATTATAAGAAGATTTGGCAAACTGTCTTTTTGTACGTTTATGATAATTCTACCCGAATATTTTTTTTGATTAATGCTGTTTACAATGGCAATATATCTATCACTATAATCATTGCTTTTGATTTTTTCTCGAAGTGTCAGAGTTATGTAGTGCTCACTTTTAAAAGCGTTTTCGTAATGTGTATAATTTGATTGCTGAAGAGAATCGGTATTGATCAGGAGAGTCGTAATTCCAACACAAAATGAAAGATAACTAACGCTTATTCCAAAAATAATATTTGCTTTTTTGCTCTTTTTTGAGAGGAAATATAAGATTGAAATTAAAGATATGCCGATACTAAGAGCTATTGTAGCTATTGCAATTGAAGGTTGCCAAAAATAGCAAACCAAAATCCCTAAAATAAAGCTGATGGTAATTTTAATCAAAGGAAAATCTAATACTTTCATGATCTAAAAGTATTAAAAATTTGTAAGAAAAATAATATTTTTTTTAATACATAATATTAATCGATAATTCGATTAATCTGTGTAAAAGATTTTTGATAATAAGCTTCTTTGGTTGATGAAATTATTACGCCTTTTGAGGTTGAAGAATGCACAAATTTTATTTCGTCAGAATGGACTTCGGTAATTAAGCCAACATGATTTATTTGGCTGCTTTTATTGGTTTTGAAAAATATTAAATCACCTTTTTTTGCATCATCTAATCTAATTATTTTTCCAATTTTAGATTGCTCATACGAGCTTCTTGGTAGTTTAATGTTTTGAGAATCAAAAGTTGTGAAAACCAAGCCAGAGCAATCAAAACCATTTTTTGTTGTTCCTCCGGCTTTATAGCGTATGCCAATATTGTCTGTTGCAGTTTCGATTAAATTATTTACAATATATTTGTTTTCTCGTTTTGATTCAGTTTTATTTACTGCAGATGATGTCGATTTACAAGAAATAAACAGCAAAGACAACAAAGATAAAACGAGTATTTTTTTCAAAATAAAAAGGTTAAGATTTTAAATCGGCTACAATAAGTTTTGCAGTTTTTTTACTCGCGCCAATTCCGCCTAGTTTTTGCTCCAGAATGTCATAATTTTTCAACAGATTTTCGCGGTAATTTGGGTTCAGTAATTTTTGTAACTCTTCTTTGATACGTTTTGGATTGCATTCATTCTGAATCAATTCTGTTACAACTTCCTGATCCATAATTAAATTAACAAGCGAAATGTATTTTAAGGTAATAATGCGTTTTGCAATTTGATAAGAAGCCCAGCTTCCTTTATAACAAACCACTTCGGGTACTTTAAAAAGTGCAGTTTCTAAAGTTGCTGTTCCGGATGTTACCAATGCAGCTGTTGAAGAACGCAGCAAATCATAAGTTTTATTAGAAATAAATTTGATGTTTTTATTGGTAATAAATTGTTGGTAAAACTCATAATCCTGACTTGGTGCGCCGGCAATTACAAATTGATAATCCTGAAAATCATCAACAACACTTAGCATCAAACTTAGCATTTTGGTGATTTCCTGCTTACGGCTTCCGGGTAAAACAGCAATAATAGGTTTTTCATTCAATTGATTTTCTTTTCTAAAAATAACTTCATCAAAAGGCGGTTGATTTTGAATAGCATCAATTAAAGGATGACCAACAAAATCTACAGGAAAGTGATGCTTGTCTTCATAAAAGCTTTTTTCAAAAGGCAAAATCACAAACATTTTGTCAACATCTTGTTTGATGGCTTTGATTCTGTTTTCTTTCCAGGCCCAAATTTGAGGAGAAATATAGTAGTGCGTTTTGTAATTTAATGCTTTTGCCCATTTTGCAATACGCATATTAAAACCAGGATAATCTATAAAAATAATGACATCTGGCTGAAAATATGTAATATCTTTTTTGCAAAAAGCAATATTGCTAAAAATGGTTTTTAAGTTAAAAATAACTTCAACAAACCCCATAAAGGCCAGTTCACGATAATGTTTTACCAGAGTTCCTCCGGCTTTTTGCATTAAATCACCTCCCCAGAATCTAATTTCAGCCTGAGGATCTTCCTCATATAATGCCTTCATTAAATTTGAACCGTGTAAATCTCCAGAGGCTTCGCCAGCTATTATGTAGTATTTCATAAAAGTATTTTTGAGATGTGTTTTATTTTAAAAACACAACAAAATTTTGCAATGCAAAGATAGAATTTAAATAAACAAAGTAGAAATCGCCAAAACAATTACAGCAAAAATGACTCCTCTTGCCATAAATTCTTTATTGATTTTTAAAAGAATTGTAAAAACAACTAAATTTAAAGTGGCTCCTAAAGCAATTACTTTTCCCAAATAGCCATATTGTTTTATTGTCTTAATTCCAGTTGAAATTTCAAAATCAGTAAAGATTTTTATAAACAAAAAACTTCCCAGTAAGGCAACAAAAATTCCAATTAGGAAACCAATAATAATGTCTTTTTTATTCATTTAAATTCCATGTATTAAGTTGTTGCATAGTGTGATGCGCTGTTAAATCAAATTGCACGGGAACAACAGAAATGTATCCGTTTTCCAGAGCCCATTCATCAGTGTCTTCTCCCTGGTCTTCGTTTGTAAACTTGCCTGTTAGCCAATAATAATCTTTGCCAAAAGGGGTTTGACGTTTGTCGAATTTCTGGGCATAGTAAGCTTTCGCCTGACGACAAATTTTTACTCCCTTAATTTCATTTTCTTTTAATTTCGGAAAATTGACATTTAAAACCACACCTTTAGGTAGTCCGTTTGCAATTGTTTCCAAAGTAATTCTTTTGATAAAAGATTTTGTGGGTTCAAAATCGGCATTCCAGTCAAAATCTAATAAAGAGAAGCCAATTGCCGGGATTCCCTCAATTCCTGCTTCAACCGCGGCACTCATAGTTCCGGAATAAATAACATTTATAGAAGAGTTTGATCCGTGGTTAATTCCTGAAACACACAAATCAGGTTTTCTTTTCATGATTTCATTTACTGCCAGTTTGACGCAATCAACCGGAGTTCCCGAGCAGCTATATTCGGCAATTTCGTCGTCTTCTTTCGAAATTTTATCAAGATAAAGAGTATTGTTGATAGTAATGGCATGACCCATGGCGCTTTGTGGCTTGTCTGGCGCTACAACTATTACCTCGCCAATAGTTTCCATAACACTTATCAAAGCTCTGATACCGGGAGCCAGAATTCCGTCATCATTGGTAACTAATATAAGGGGCTTTTCTTGTTTCATAATTTAAATAAGTGTTGTTATACAGCTAAAAATGCTGCATTATATAACAAATGTAGTGACAGATTTTGTAGAAAAGTAACAATTAAAATAAAATTTGTCAACTAAAGTAAAGATGGCTTTGGTACTTCAAACATTTTTATATCTTTAACAAAAAATTATAGTGAGCTTGGCTTTGTTGGCACAGTTTTTACCGTAACTTAGATTAAAAAATTTGATGAATGCTATTATTATGTTTATGAAAAGAAATTATAAAATACTTATAGCCGTATTATGCTTGTCTTTAACCTTATTTGCTTTTAAAATTAATGCAGATAAGCAAGATGATCCGGATCCAAACAGAGATAAAACGCTTTTAGAATTACTTGCTTTTGTTATTGAAAAAGGACATTACAGTCCTGCTGAAATAAATGATGAGTTTTCTAAAGGAATTTTCAAGGATTATATTGATGCGCTTGACCCCTCAAAAAGATTCTTTTTGCAGTCTGATATTGATGAATTTAAGCAATATGAATTGATGCTTGACGATCAGTTTTTAAACAAGGATCTTACCTTTTTCAATCTTACATATACAAGATTGATGAAACGTATGGAAGAAAGCAAAAAACGCTATAAAACTATTTTGGCTCAACCTTTTAATTATAATGTTGATGAGACTTTTAATGCAGATTATGAGACGCTGCCTTATGCCAAAAATCTAACAGAAATTAATGAAAGATGGAGAAAGCAAATTAAATTATCTACACTTTCATCACTTGTTACAAAACAAAAGTTAGAAGAAGATAAGAAAAAAACAGATCCTGCTTATAAAGTAAAATCGTTTGAAGCTTTAGAAAAAGAAACGCGTGAAAGTTCACTAAAATCATTAGACGATAACTTTAGTCTTATTAAAGATTTAAATAAAGAAGATTGGTTTTCTGTGTACGTAAATTCTATTATGACACGTTTTGACCCTCATACAAGTTATTTTGCACCAGAGGAAAAAGATCGTTTTGATGTGAATATCAGTGGAAAATTAGAAGGAATTGGTGCAAGATTAACCAAGAAAAATGATTTTACTCAAATCGATGAATTAATTTCAGGAGGTCCGGCATGGAAAGGAAAACAACTTGAAGCGGGAGATTTAATTTTGAAAGTAGCACAAGGAAACGAAGAGCCTGTAGATGTTGTGGGAATGCGTTTGGATGATGTTGTGAAAAAAATTAAAGGACACAAAGGAACTGAAGTAAAACTTACCGTTAAAAAAGTTGACGGAAGTATCAAAGTTATTTCTATTATAAGAGATGTTGTTGAAATCGAAGAAACATACGCAAAATCAAGTATTGTAGAAAAGAATGGATTGAAATACGGGGTAATTTATTTACCTAAATTTTATATCGATTTTGAAAATAAAGATGGTCGCGATGCAGGAAAAGATATCGCTCTTGAAGTAGAGAGATTAAAGAAAGAAGATATTAACGGAATCGTACTTGATGTTCGTGATGATGGTGGTGGATCTTTGTCTACAGTTGTAGATATTGCAGGTTTATTTATTGAAGAAGGACCAATTGTTCAGGTAAAATCTGCTGGAAAAAAGAAAGAAGTTTTATACGATAAAGATAAAAAGATAGAGTGGGACGGACCGTTGGTAATTATGGTTAACAGTTTCTCAGCTTCGGCTTCAGAAATTTTGGCTGCTGCAATTCAGGATTACAAGCGTGGTATTATCATTGGAAGTAAACAAACTTACGGAAAAGGTACAGTACAAAACGTTCTTGATTTAAATCAGTTTGTTCGTAATGCAAGTTATGGAGATTTGGGTGCACTGAAAATTACAGGACAAAAATTCTACAGAATTAATGGAGGTTCAACTCAATTAGAAGGTGTTCATAGTGATGTTGTTATGCCAGATCGTTATGCGTATTTAAAAATGGGAGAACGCGATATTGATAATGCAATGCCATGGGATAAAATTGATCAGGCTGATTATAATACATGGACAGAAAACCAAAAATTTAATCAGGCAATTGCGAATAGTACAACTAGAATTGCTCAAAGTCCTCAATTTAAATTAATTGAAGATAATGCAAAATGGATTGATGTTAAAAACAAAGAAAACACTTATAGTTTAAACATAAACAGTTTTAAAGCTACGCAAGAACAAGTTGAAAACGAGGGTAAAAAATATAAACCAATTTCAGAATACAAAAACAATTTGGTTTTTAAATCATTGCCTTATGAAGAGCTTGAAATTAAAAACGATGCAACTTTAAAAGAAAAGAGAGAAGCCTGGCACCAGGCATTATCAAAAGATGTTTATGTAGAAGAAGCATTAAATGTTTTGGATGATTTGCAAAGTAAAGGTAATGTTGTAAAAGGTACTTCATCTAAAATGAAAAAAGATAAATTAGTAAAATCTTAATTTCTTAGAAAATTAATTTGTTATGAAAACGCTCCGAAAGTTTATATTTACGGAGCGTTTTTTTATGAACTTTAATTAAAATAATATGATAAAAAGTCTTGTGTTTAGTTTGGTTGGTTTTGCATTGTTTTCTTGTAAAAGTGATGTGAAAGAGAAAAATGAAATTATAATTGAGGAATCTGAAAAAGATAATTCAACATCTTTTGTTTCAAGTCAAAGCAGTACAGATTCGTTGTATAATGTTTCTTATTTGCCAACATCTACAACAAACCAAATTGTGAAACACAAGTATTACACGCTATCATATAATGAAAAATTTGAGCAGGCAGAATGGGTTGCTTATGAATTAAAGAAAGAATATTTAAAAAATAATGATTTTAAAAGACCTTATTTTGTTGAAGATCCAAATGTAACAACGGGTTCTGCTGATTGGAGAAATTATAAAAAATCAGGATATGACAAAGGGCATCTATGTCCGGCTGGCGATATGGAGTTTAATAAAGATGCATATAACGATACTTTTTATACCTCAAATATTTCGCCTCAAAGACATGATTTTAATAGCGGGATCTGGAATAGATTAGAACAAAAAACACGTTATTGGGCAGGGAAATACAATGATGTGTATGTCGTTACAGGCGGAATCCTGAAAGATTCGGATAAAAAAATAGGAACAGAAAAAGTATCTGTTCCTAAATATTTTTATAAAATCATTTTGGCTAAATCAGGGAAAGAACATAAAGCAATTGCTTTTTTAGTTCCGAATGAAGGTAGCGATAAGTCACTTTATGATTTTGTAGTTTCTATTGAGACTTTAGAAAAAATGACTGGTATTGATTTCTTTCCGAATTTGAAAAATTTAAAAAGCAGTAAGGACTTTTAAGTCAGCAATAGTTTGCGTTGGATTCTCGGCTTTAAAAACAAAGCTTCCTGCAACTAAAACATCAGCTCCGGCCTCTACTAATTGTTTTGCATTTTTATTGGTTACACCACCGTCAATTTCAATAATTGTAGAAGCACCTTTTCTTGTAATTAAATCTTTTAGTTTTTTAACTTTAGCATAAGTGTTTTCGATGAAAGATTGTCCTCCAAAACCAGGATTAACGCTCATAATACAAACTAAATCAATGTCATTAATAACGTCTTCTAATAAATCAATATTAGTATGAGGATTAATAGCAACTCCTGCTTTCATTCCTTCGGCTTTAATAGCCTGAAGTGTTCTGTGTAAATGTGTACAGGCTTCGTAATGTACACTTAAAATATTGGCACCTAAATCAGCAAAAGTTTTGATATATCTGTCAGGATCAATAATCATCAAATGTACGTCGATTGTTTTTTTTGCATGTTTGGAAATTGCTTCCAAAACGGGCATTCCAAAAGAAATATTTGGAACAAAAACTCCATCCATAATATCAATATGAAACCAATCAGACTCGCTGTTATTGATCATCTCGATATCACGTTGTAAATTGGCAAAATCAGCTGCAAGAACAGAAGGAGCAATAAGTGTATTCTTCATTGTGTAGTTGTGTGTGTTATTTTTTTGCAAAGGTAGATT
>Ga0247816_10001874_pt1 | contig 10086 bp, 5 predicted proteins | sample UWRJL209509C1_FD_179930 | JGI IMG/M metagenome (GOLD analysis project Ga0247816, IMG submission 179930) | Plant litter microbial communities from Arlington Agricultural Research Station in Wisconsin, United States - UWRJ-L209-509C-1 | ecosystem: Environmental > Terrestrial > Plant litter >...
TAAATGGAAACGCAACTAATTTATCTTCAGGATGGAAAATACAAAAAAATTCAATTGGTGGTTTTTCCGTATCTGACAAGCCTTACTTAGGAGTATTTCTTAAAAATGCAAGCGCTTATGAAATTTCTGGAAACACCATAAAAGGAGTTCTTAGAAATTCAAATGGCAACCCTTCTCCACATTCAGGAATTATCGTTACAGGAAACAGTAGTGGAAGTATTTTTAACAATGTTATTAGCGACGTTTTTCAAAATGATCCTTATTCAGAATGTGCAGGTATTTATATAGCATCAAGCAATAATTTGGTTTACAACAATATCATTTCAAATATCCGTTCAAATCAAGGATCAGGAGACGGAGCTTACAATTGGAATACAAGAGGTTTTGGTATCAACATGCGTGAAGGAGCCAATAACAAAATTTTCTTCAACACTATTGTAATGAACAGCACCGATGGAAATACGCAACGTTCTGCTGCACTTTATTTGCAAGGCGGTTCTGCAGTTACAATTAAAAATAACATCTTTTTTAATGTTCAAAATTCAGGAACACAATATGGTATTCTTTCCCAAATAAGCGCCTCACAAATCACATCAAACTATAATGATATTGTGGCCCCAATGACAGGATATTTTGGAGGTGACAGACAATCTCTAGCTGATTGGAAAACTGCAACAGGAAAAGATGCTAATTCTTTAAGCGTTGCGCCTTATTTTGAAGGTTCAGAATTAAGATTGAACACAACACACCCTAATAACCTATTGCTTGTTGGACAACAAGACACGCCAATAATCACTACAGATATTGACGGAGAAACAAGAAATACGCCAACAATGGGAGCGGATGAAATTGCTGCATGTCCATTGCAAGGTGACCAAGTAAGTTTTGGAAATGGTTCATGGTTAGGCTATGTCTATTCAAATTATACAAACTATAATAATCCAGCACCTCTTCCCGGTAATGCTAACTACAGAGGAATAGTTACTGAAACAGCAATCTTTGACAGAAATGTGGGGACTGATGTTATTACCGGAGGACCTGGATCAGCATTATGCGCAGCTCCTTTTGAAAACTTCTTTGTTAGATATAAAATGAGATTAACTAACATGGATGCTGGAAAATATTCTTTCAAAGTAGGTGGCGATGACGGTTACAAATTATTCATTGATAATCAAGCACAGCCAACAATAAGCAACTGGAACGAGCATGGTTACACAACAACTACTGCTTTAGTAACACTACCAGCCGGTACTCATGAATTTGTTATTGAATATTTTGATATTCCTGGAAGCGCACGCGTTTCTTTCTCTTACGGAAAAGTGGAAGGCGACCCAACAGTCTTTGGTGACAATGTTTGGAATGTATATGGATATAATGTAGAAGATATAAACGTACAGCCAACTTCAACTAGTTATGCAGGCTATTTTGTGGATCCAGCAGTAAGCATCAACTCTGAAGACAAATGGGGAAAATTACTGTCTCCATCAAGCGCAACAGGATGGATGGGAGCTCCAATCGGGATTGACAACTTTACAGTAGTTCACAAAAGACAAGGATTTCCATGCGGACTTTATGAAATTAGAATGGACAAATGGGATGACGGTGTGGAACTTTATCTTGATGGCACAAGAATATTTGACAGAACAGCATATAATGGCACAGAAACAAATGTAATTGTAGGAAACTACAAATTGAATGCTACCTCAAAAATAGAATTAAGATTAAGAGAAGGAGGCGGAGACGCATTGGTTAAAATGACATTGACAAATAAAGTTTCTGTTTATAATAATGGATGGAACATCCCAGATCCTACTAATACAGCAGTTAGAATCGACAGTGATTTCGTTTTCACAGGAAATCTTGACGTGTGTTCTTGTACTGTTACTGCAGGAAAAAAATTGACTATCAGCAACAACGCAGCTTTAAACGTTGAAAATGATGTAACTGTATTGGCAGATGGAAAAATTCTAGTAAAAGATACAGGTTCTCTTGTTCAGATTAATCCAAATGCAACATTCACAGGAAGCAATACTTCTTTTACAATGGAAAGAAACAGCACCAGAATGGTATTGTATGATTTCACATACTGGAGTTCTCCTGTTCAAGCACAGGTTTTAAGAACATTTTCTCCAAACACAGCTGCTGACAAATATTACAGCTTTAATGGTTCAAATTGGTTTGTAGAAAACCGTGAAAACCCAATGACACCTGGAAGAGGTTACATCATCAGAACGCCTCAAGGATGGAATACCAATATCACAAACGGAGGTGGAAATTATCCAGGTGAAACTTTTGAAGGCGGTGTTTTTAAAGGTGTGTTTACAGGAAAAGCGAACTCAGGAAACATTACAGTGCCAATTTTAGGAAACACTTCAACCGGTAATGATTTAATCGGAAATCCATATCCTTCGCCAATTAGCATTACTAAATTTTTAGCAGAGAATGTGGGGAAAACTGATGGGAATTTCTATTTCTGGACACACAAAACACGTGTTTCTAATGTTCTTGTAAACGGAGCTTATGCTTATAATGATGCAGATTACGCAACATTAAATAAAACTGGAGGCGTGGCTACAAGCCCAATCGCTAGAAAACCAGGAGAATACATTCCAGCTGGACAAGGATTTTTTGTAAACACAACAGGAACAGGAAATTATGTCTTCACAAACAGCATGCGTGTAAAAGGAGCTAGCAATAATATAGATTTTTTCAGAAATTCAAATAATGAACAAACTAACGAAGAAGAAAATCGTTATTGGTTAAGCATAGCAAGTGCAACAGGCCTTTACAGCGAATTTTTAGTTGGATATACTGAAGGAGCTACAAATGATTTAGACAATTCTTTTGATGCCGTAACTTATTCATCTGGTAACTTGATGCTTTATACTATTTTAGATGACAAACAAATGGCAATCCAAGGAAGACAAGCTCCTTTCAATAATGCTGACGTGATTCCAGTAGGTTACAAAGCAACAACGGCAGGTCAGTACACCATCAGCATCAATAAAAAAGAAGGATTATTTGAAAACGGACAAACGATTTATATTTTTGACACAACAACAAATCAATACCATGATTTGAATGCAGGTGATTTCATTTTCACAACTGCAGTGGGAACATTTGAAAACCGTTTTGAAGTAAGATATACAAGTGAAACTTTAGGAATTACCAATCCTGTGGCTTCTGATTCTGATGTGATTGTTTACAAAAATGGAAACCAAATTGCCGTAAAAGCTAAAAATTTCACATTAGAAAACATGCAAGTTTACGACATCACCGGAAAATTGCTTTTCAACAAAAAAGGAATTGATAACAATGAATTCAGCACATCTTCTTTGAATGTTGCCACTCAAGTTGTAGTTGTAAAAGTAACTTTAGACGGAGGACAAACGATCTCTAAAAAAGTGATCATGAACTAAGATAAATTCTTTATAAATAGAAAATCCCATAAGCAAATTTGTTTATGGGATTTTTTTATGCCAATCCTGCAAGGTTTTTAGAACCTTGTAGGTCTAGGAACATTTTATACAATTAATCTTTCGAAATCAAAATACTAACGGCATTGCCACCAAAACCTACTGCATTCACCAAAACCTTTTTAATGATTTTTCTTTCTTGTTGCATTTCTGTATAAGGAACTCTGATAAACTTTTGATTTTGCATCATTAAAATAGCAAGCTCAATATTCAGCATTCCCGAAGCGCCAAAAGTATGTCCGATCTTCCATTTATTTGTAGTAAGCATTGGAAGCTTTTCTCCAAAAACCTTTTGAATCGCTTTGTATTCAGAAAGATCTCCTTTGATAGTTCCGGGCGCGTGCATGACGATGGCGTCAACTTCACTCAAATCAATATCTTTTAAAGCCATTTTCATTGATTTCTGAAAACAGTCCGCTTCCGCGGAAATAGAAATGCTGTGTTCCAAAACTTCGGTTGCAAATCCTATTCCTTCTATATAAGCCAAAGCATTTTCAGCTTTGCCCATTTGCAGGCAAGCCATCGAAGCGCCTTCGCCTAAAACCATAGAATTTTGAGTTTTTTCCAAATCAAAAGCACGGCAAGGAAATGCAGTATTATCTTTTGAATAAATTTTCAAAGCATTCATTTGAGCAATGGTAAAAGGCGTAAGCGGTGCTTCACTTCCTCCTACCAAAAACTTTTCAGCCATTCCCGCACGAAGCCAAGCCACGCCGTTCAAAACAGCATGCAAAGCAGTCGAACAAGTTATTGAATGTGAAATCTCAGGTCCTTGAGCTTTTAAATCATGGGCAACCCACGAAGAAATATTTCCCAAAGTTGTTGCCGGCGAAGCCAAAGTATGTGTTTTTCCCGTTTCTAAAAATTCCTGATGGTGTTTTTCAAAAAGCTGTGTCGCGCCTCTTGAAGAACCAATATTGATTCCAAAATCATCTCCTTTTTTCCAGCCCGCATTTTCAATCGCTTGGCGCGAGGCCAAAATAGCAAACAAGACAGAATCGTCTAAACTTTTATATTTTGGTTCTGAAACTTTAAGTTCTTCGACTTCTTCTTTCAAATTTTTCGGCAAAGACGCGACTAGTATTTTAGAATTGCCAATGGTTTTTTCAGCAATCAAAGTTGTATCCTCAAGATAGTTGTCCCAAATAGTTTCAGGAGAATTTCCTAACGGAGAAAAAGAGGCTATTGAAAGTATAGAGATTTTTTGAGACAAAATTCAGATGTATTTATTTTTTTAAACGCAAAGAAGGGAAGTTTTCGCAAAGTCAGCAAAGCTATTCTTAAAAAACTTTGCGAAAAACTTTGCTCACTTTGCGTTTAAAATCGTTTGCAAATTTAAACTATTTCCAAAGCTTCTTCCACAACCGAATACACTTTTTCCAATTGAGAATCTGAAATAATATAAGGAGGCAAAATGTAAACAATATTCCCAACCGGGCGCAAAATCACGCCATTGGCAATAAAAAAATCATAAAGCTTATTTCTGAAATCACCATAATAACTTTCTGCGCCTTCTCGCTTAATTTCTAGGGCAAAAATAACACCTAAAACTCTAGTTGTCGCCACTTTAGAATGTCTTCTGATTTTCTCCTGAAATTTCAAATGTTTTTGGTTAACTCTAGCAATATTTTGTTGCATTTCATCACTTTGAAGCAATTCTAAACTGGCCAAAGCCGCCGCACAACCTGTTGGATTTGCGGTAAAAGTATGTCCGTGAAACAAAGCTTTGTTTACATCATCGTCATAAAATCCATCGAATAATTCTTGCGTAAAAGTTGTAATCGCCATGGGAATTGTCCCTCCAGTCAACGCTTTTGAAATGCACATCATATCCGGTTGCAGTTCTAAATAATCGCAGGCAAAGTTTTTTCCGGTCTTACCAAATCCGGTCATGACCTCATCGGCAATCGCAAAAACCTGATTTTCCTTGCAAATTTTCAGGATTTTATCAAGCGCAAAAGTTTCATACATCACCATTCCCGCAGCGCCTTGAACTAAAGGTTCAAAGATAAATCCTGCAAATTCATTGGTTTTCGCCAAACTTTCTAAAGCTTCAAAACAGGCCTCCTCCTGCCCTTTCACAGGAACCGGAATGCGAACCACTTCAATTAGCGAACCGCGAAAAGCTTCGGTAAAAAAAGAAATCCCGCTTGCCGCCATTGCCGCAAAAGTATCGCCATGGAAGGCATTCTCAAAAGCTATAATTTTAGTGCGTTTTTCTCCTTTGTTATAAAAAAACTGAAGCGCTACTTTCAAAGCAATTTCCACTGCTGTTGAACCATTATCTGAATAAAACAGCTTTTTTTGATTACTCGGAAGAATTTCCATGAGCTTTTCAGAAAGCAAAACCGCGGGTTCGTGGGTAAAACCGCCAAACAAAACATGTTCCAGCGAAGTCAGCTGTTTGTAAATCGCATCAGCAATAAATTTATTACTGTGACCATAAGGATTTACCCACCAAGAAGCTATCGCATCAATATATTCTTTGCCGTTTTCATCCCAAAGCAATGCGCCTTTCCCTTTGGAAATTGCAATGGCAGGTTTGGATAATTTATGTTGGGTGTAAGGATGCCAATTGTGTTTTTGGTCTCTTTCTGAAAGTGTCATTTTTTTGTTGTTTTTTTAGAGAAAAGAAGAAAGAGGCAAGAAAAAAGAGAAATCTGAGTTCAAAAATCTTGCTTCTTTCTTCTTGTTTCTATTCTCTTTTTATAAGCTAATTAGATTTTCACGAAACAAATCGGCATATTCCTTAATCACATTTTTGTCAAAATAAGGCTCGTCTTCAATTCTTCCTATAAATTTTAGTCCGGTTTTGTTTAAAATTATTTCTTCAGAAGATTTGTTTTCATTGCCGTTGAAAATGATTCCGGCGCTATTTATTTTTCTGTTTTGCAAAGCTTCGATAGTCAATAAAGTATGATTTATACTTCCTAAATAATGCCTGGAAATTACAATAACCTTATATTCTTTTTTAATCAAATCTACAATGGTTTCGGTTTCATTTATCGGAACAAAAATACCGCCAGCACCTTCTATCACTAAATCATTCTCAGTTTTCGGCTCTATTATTTTTTTTAAATCAATGGAAATTCCGTCTAAAGTTGCTGCCAAATGCGGACTTGCAGGTGTTTGCAACAGATAACTATTGGGATGAATTTTTGTCTTCGAGTTAGAAAGATACGATTGAATTTTATGGCTGTCAGAATTGTCAACATCGCCCGCTTGAATGGGTTTCCAATAATCAGCTTGCAGACTTTCAGTGATAATTGCCGAAGCGATTGTTTTTCCAACGTCGGTACCGATTCCGGTAATGAATAATTTCATGGTAATTCTTTAAACCACAAAAGTAATGACAATGATTTGTTTTAAAGGAAGAATACTTTCAAAATTACAACTTGCGATTTTAATATAATATTTAGAATTTAAGGCAGAATTTATTCCTAAATTTGAGATACAACCTCCAAATTTAAAACCAACAAACACATGACAACCACTAAACTTCCACCTTATGTTAAGGCTGTTTTTATCTCATTGCTGATCATCATCATTATTTTTTTCATGATAATGGCCAAGCAGATTTTGGTACCGCTTTTGGTTTCGGGATATATTGCCATGCTTATGACTTCGTTTTGCAACAGATTAGAACGTTATAAAATCCCGAGATCTTTGAGTGCTTTTATCGCTTTGTTGTTGATTATAACGCTGATTAGCGGTATCTTATTTTTTATTTTTACCCAGTTAAAAGGATTTACAAATGACGTAGAGGCCAACATGGGCGAAAACTTAAATAAATTTGTAATCAAGATAAATGCTTGGCTTGACAGCACGATAGGTTTTGATATCGGGATGAGAAATGGTTTTGAAATGGAAAAAATTGTGGCATTGATTGAATCTGGAAACACTAATGTTTCTGAACTTTTGATGATGACTTTGGGCACTTTGTCTAACATTGTTTTGCTTCCTGTTTTTATATTTTTTCTATTAATATACAGAGACCATTTATTAGTTTTTGTAACTAAAGTTTTTGAAAACCAGCGAAATAAAGTTTTGATGCAACATATTGTTTCCATTCGAAGAATTGTTCACGCTTATATTGTTGGCGCTGGAAAAGTGATGCTGATTTTAGGGATCGTGAATACCGCCGTTCTTTTTGCCTTGGGAATTAAACACGCCATTTTCTTTGGAATGATTGCCGGATTGTTGAACATCATTCCTTATGTTGGTCCGTTTTTAGGCGCTTTAATGCCGTTCTTTTTTGCCTTGCTGACCAAAGACAGCCTGTTTTATCCATTTGCGGTTGTCATTTCTTTTACGCTGATCCAATTTGCAGAAAGCAGTTTTCTTACACCAAAAATCACTGGAGCCAATGTCAGCCTGAATGCTTTCATCACCTTTTTAGGATTGCTAATCGGTGGCGCAATTTGGGGCGTTGTGGGCATGATTTTGATTATTCCAACTATAGCAATTTTGAAAAAACTTTTTGAATTGAGTCCGGATACCGAACCTTATGCTTATCTTTTTGGGGAAGAAGATTCGCATTGGTTCAAACGCACAAAACCTAAAACAGAGAGTTAGAAAGCAATTCTAAAACCTGTGAAATTTCTTTTTTAGAAGTATAACTATGCAAACAAAACCGCAGTCTTTCTTGGCCTTCAGGAACGGTCGGCGACAAAATAGCCTTTACGTCAAAACCATTTTCCTGAAGCTTTAAGGCAATGCTTTTCACCCTTTCATTTCCTGGAATAATGGCCGATTGAATTGCCGATTTGTTTCTTACAAATAACTGTTTGAGTCCTAAAAGCTGTTTCTCTTGATTGAAATAAGCAATATTCTCACGGAGATTTTCAAGGGCAAGTTTTTCTTTGGATAGAAATTGATAAGCTACAAAAATAGAAGCAACCGAATGTGGCGACAAACCAGTCGTGTAAATAAAGCTTCGGGAAAAATTAACCAAATAGTCTTTTAATTGTTTTGTTCCTAAAATTGCGGCGCCGTGACAACCCAAACCTTTTCCGAAGGTCATGATTCTGGCAAAAACTTTATCCTGTAAATTCAAATGTTGGATTAGTCCTTCGCCGTTTGTTCCAAAAACGCCTAAAGCATGTGCTTCATCTACCACAAAATAAGCATTGAATTTTAGAGCAATTGACGCCATTTGTTCTAAATCAGGAGAATCGCCATCCATTGAAAAAACAGATTCTGTAACAATATAAATTAGGGAATCGCTAGCGCTATTTTTTTCCAAAAGCGTTTCTAAATCTTCTAAATCATTATGAACAAATTTATATGATTTGGCATGAGAAAGCTGGATTCCGTCGCGGATGGAAGCGTGGCAGTATTCATCATATAAAATAATATCGCCTCTTTGCGGAATACAACTAAAAAAACCCACATTGGCGTCATATCCAGAATTAAAAATCAAAGCCGTTTCTGACTTGTGAAATGTGCTTATGAAATCTTCAGCTTCCTGATATAACTCATAATTTCCGGTCAGAAGACGAGAGCCTGTTGCTCCGTTTTGAAAAATATTTCGGTTTTGTAAAAATTGGTGTGTTGCTTCAAATATTTCCTTTGATTTTGAATATCCTAAATAATCATTGGACGAAAAATCAATAGCATTTTTAGAAAAAGACAGTGATCGCAAAGAAGCATTTTCTTCACGCTTGTCTAATTTTTGCTGTAGCTTTTTTGGAAATTCAGGCATTGCCCAAAGATAGAAATTTTAGATGATTCATTTTGGAGAAAAACATTCAAGCGTTTTACCATATAAGACACATAAGAACATTCAAGGAAACTAATTATATGACCTTGAAATGCCTTATATGGTAATAAAATCTTATTTACAAAACTATTGGAATTGCTAACAAGTAAAAATTTTAGACGGTTTTTTTGAAGAAAACATCTTAGTGTTATTTACCATATAAGACACATAAGAACATTCAAGGAAACTAATTATATGACCTTAAATGCCTTATATGGTAAGCAAAACTTTATTTGTAAAGCTGTTGGAATTGTTCACAAGTAAAAATTTAGATAATTTTTTGAAGAAAACATCTTAGTGTTATTTTACCATATAAGACATATAAGAACATTTAAGGAGAACTAATTATGGCCTAAAATGTATTTTATAAAACTATTGATGGTATTCGCCGTGTTGTGAAAGATCAAGTCCCATATCTTCAGATTCTTCAGCCACGCGAAGCGGAATAAATAAATTGGTCAGCCTGAAAAGAAAATAAGCTCCGAAGAAAGTAAAAGACGAAACCAAAACCAATGCCATCATGTGGTGTGCAAAAACCGACCAGCCACCGTGAAGCAAGCTTGCATTTTCTCCTTGTGCAAAAATTGCGGTCAAGATCATTCCGGTAATACCGCCGACTCCGTGACAGGCAAAAACATCTAGCGTATCATCGATTTCTTTTAGTTTTTTCCAGTAAAGCATTTTATTTGAAATAATGGCAGCTGCAAAACCGAAGAAAATACTTTTTGGGATAGAAACAAATCCGGCAGCTGGCGTGATGGCAACCAAACCCACAACGGCACCGACACAAGCGCCCAAAGCCGAAACTTTTCTTCCGTTGATTCTGTCAAAGAAAACCCAAGTCAGCAT
>Ga0247816_10001876_pt1 | contig 10084 bp, 6 predicted proteins | sample UWRJL209509C1_FD_179930 | JGI IMG/M metagenome (GOLD analysis project Ga0247816, IMG submission 179930) | Plant litter microbial communities from Arlington Agricultural Research Station in Wisconsin, United States - UWRJ-L209-509C-1 | ecosystem: Environmental > Terrestrial > Plant litter >...
CGCGTCCGGCTTCGTGGTCTTCGCGCTGGTGCTGGCGTTCGGTCGGTACGGCAGCATCCCGCTCTCCCGTGAAGGGCAGAAAACCGAGTTCTCGACGCTGTCCTGGGTGTCGATGATGTTCAGCGCGGGCATGGGCATCGGGTTGATGTTCTACGGGGTGTTCGAACCGGTTACCCACTTGGCGTCGCCGCCGCCGTTCGTCGACGCTGAGCCGAACAGCCCGGAGGCCGCCAACGCGGCCATGGCGTACACCTTCTTCCACTGGGGGCTGCATCCGTGGGCGATCTACGCGGTGGTCGGCCTGGCGCTGGCCTACTCGACGTACCGGATGGGACGCGGCAACCTGATGAGTTCCCCGTTCCAGGCCATCTTCGGCAGGGACCGCATCGTCAACAAGGGCTGGGGCAAGCCGATCGACATCCTGGCCATCATCTGCACCAAGTTCGGCTCCGCGACGTCCCTCGGGCTGGGTGCTCTGCAGATCGCGGCCGGTTTCTCGCTGCTGACCACCGGCAAGTTCGCCGACGACCCGGGCACCGCCCTGCCGATCATCATTATCTGCGTGCTCACCGTGGGCGTGGTGTTCTCCGCCGCGAGCGGGCTCGCCAAGGGGATCAAATGGCTCAGCAACACGAACATGGTGCTGTCCGCCGTGCTCGTGGTGTTCGTCTTCGTGGTCGGCCCGACGGTGTTCATCCTGAACCTGCTGCCGTCGGCCGTCGGTGCATACCTGGCCGATCTTGTGCCGATGAGTTTCCACTCCGCAGTGTTCGGCGGTAGCGACTGGCTGGCCAGCTGGACGATCTTCTACTGGGCGTGGTGGATCTCCTGGACCCCGTTCGTCGGCACCTTCATCGCCCGGATCTCCCGCGGTCGCACCATCCGCGAATTCGTCCTCGGCGTGCTGTTGGTTCCGACAGCGGTCAGCATCCTCTGGTTCGTCGTGTTCGGCGGGGCCGGCCTGCACCTGCAGCTGGGCGGCATCGACATCGCCGGCACCGGCAGCGAGGCGGCCGGTTTCTTCGCCGCCTTGCAGCAGTACCCGTTCTTCATCGGCTCTGCCCTGGTGGTGATGGTGCTCACGGCGGTGTTCTTCGTCAGCGGGGCGGATGCCGGCGCCCTCGTGCTCGGTACGCTCTCGAGCCGCGGCCGCAAGGAACCGTGGAAGCCGTTGGTGATCTTCTGGGCGGTGCTCACCGGCGCCGTCGCCGCGGTGCTCCTGTTCGTGGGCGGTTTGGGCGCGCTGCAGACCTTCACGATCCTGGCGGCGACCCCGTTCGTGCTGATCATCATCGGCCTGTGCGTGTCTCTGTACGTGGACCTGCGCCGGGACCCGCTGCGGAAACGCACGGTCGGGCCGGTCCGCACGTCCTCCGAGGTTCTCGGCACGGTGCCGTTCACCAGGCCGGCCACCGACGGTGACGGCGACGGCACCCCGGCGGACGCCGCGTCCCCGCCCTCCGACGACAAACTGGACTAGCTCAGGCGGGCCTGGCGTTTGGCGCGGGCGGCGCTGGACACCTGGGCGGTCACCACGATCACCAGCGCGAGGATGAACACGGCCGAGGCGATCACGTTCGCCTCGGCCGGGATGCCGCGGGACGCCGAGATGTAGATGTACTTGGGGAACGTGGTGACGGCGCCGGAGTTGAAGTTGGTGATGATGAAGTCGTCGAAGCTCAGGGCGAACGACAGCAGCGCCGCCGCGAGAATGCCCGGCAGCAGCAGCGGGAACGTGATGCGCGCGAACACCTGGGCAGGCGACCCGTACAGGTCCCGGCCCGCCTCCTCGAGCGCCGGGTCGAGGCCGGCCACGCGGGCCTTCACCGTCACCACCACAAAGCTGATGCAGAACATCGTGTGCGCCAGGATGATCGTGAGCATGTCTTTGGGCACCCCGAGCGAGAGGAACTGGGCCGCCAGCCCGGCGCCGAGCACCACCTCGGGGGTGGCCATCGGCAGGAACAGCAGCAGGCTGGTGCCGGCCCGGAACTTGAACCTGTAGCGCACCAGGGCGATCGCGATCATGGTGCCCAGGGTCGTGGCGAGCACCGTGGCGGCCAGCCCGATGACCAGGCTGTTGCCGAACGCCTCGCAGACCGCCCCGTTCTGCACCGCACACACGTTCAGCCACTTGTCGAACGTGAAACCGCGCCAGGTGATGTTCGACTTCAGCGAATCGTTGAACGAGAAGATGAAGGTGTACACGATCGGCACCATCAGAAAGATCAGGGCCAGCGCCGTGTACAGCGGCAGCAACCATTTGCCAAGCGAGATCCGGGTCACAGCAGCTCCTCGGTTCCGCTTCGCTTCACGTAGACGCCCACGATCACCAGAATCACCGTCATCAGGATGATCGACAGCGCCGCCGCCGCCGGATAGTTCAGCAACACCAGGAAGTTCGCCTCGATCACATTGCCGATCATCTGGGTATCCGCCCCGCCGAGAAAGTCCCGGCTGGCGTTGATGTAGTCGCCGGCCGCGGGAATGAAGGTGAGCAGGGTGCCGGCCACGATGCCGGGCATCGACAGCGGGATCGTCACGGTGCGGAAGGTGTGGAATCCGTTGGCGTAGAGGTCGTTACCGGCCTCGAGGTAGCGCAGGTCGAGCCGCTCCAGGGTGGTGTAGAGCGGCAGCGTCATGAATGGGATGAAGTTGTAGGTGAGGCCGAAGATCACCGAGAACGCCGTGCCGGTGAGGTGCGCGTCCGGCGCCAGCAGCGACACCGCCTTCAGCGAGGTCACCAGGAACGACTCATCGGAGAGCAGCTGCTTCCAGGCCAGGGTGCGCAACAGGAAACTGATGAAGAACGGGGCGATCACGAGCACCAGCATCAGGCTCTGCAGCAGCGGCCACTTTCGCGCGGTGACTCCGATGAAGTAGGCCAACGGGTAGCTGAAGGCCAACGCCAGCACCGTGGCGATCAGCGCGTAGCCGAACGAGCGCAGGATGTGCGGCCAGTACTGTTCCATGACCACCACGTAGTTCTCCCAGCGGAACGCGTAGCTGTACATGCCGATGTCACCGAACTCGCTCGGCGCCTGCAGCGAGGTGAGGATCAACGAGACCAGCGGGGCGAGGAAGAACAGCACCAGATAGAGGATGCCCGGCAGGAGCAGCAGCAGGGCAACCGGGCTGCGGCGGCGCGCCGCGGCGTCGGTGGGTGGTGCGGTGATGCTGGCGAAGGCGGCGAAGGCCATTCCTAGGCCTCCTCGAGCTCCGTGACGAGAGCGGCGCGGCGCTGGGCGGCGATGCTCTTCGTGCTGGTGTCGGCGACGAATCTGGGGTCGGGGGCGACGGGGTCGTCGTCGAGGCCGAAGCCGTGTTCAACGTTCCAGGTCACCCAGACCTCGTCCCCCTCGCCCTCGACGGGACCGAAGGCACGGTTCTGTGCGAAGACGATGAGGGTGCCGACGCCGGGCACCAGCACCAGGTATTGGGTGCTCACCCCGGTGAAGGAGACGTCCGTGACCCGGCCTGGGCCCATCACGTTGTGCGAGGAGTCGGGCACCGGCTTCTGCTTGTGCAGGGTGAGCTTCTCCGGGCGCACCCCGATGGTGACGTCGCCGGAGTGCCGGTGCGAACGGGTTTTGGGAACCACGATGCTGCGGCCGGCGATGTCCACGGCGATGGCGGTGCTGGTCTCCCCCAGCACCGGCCCGGTGAACAGGTTGGACTGGCCGAGGAAGTTCGCTACGAACGCGGTCTTGGGTAATTCGTAGAGCTGCTCGGGCGCGCCCAGCTGCTCGATTCGGCCCTTGTTCATCACCGCGATGGTGTCGGCCATGGTCATGGCCTCCTCCTGATCGTGGGTGACGTGCAGGAACGTGAGACCGACCTCCTCCTGAATGGTCTTGAGCTCGAGTTGCATCTGGCGGCGCAGTTTGAGGTCGAGCGCGCCGAGCGGCTCGTCGAGCAGCAGCAGGGCGGGCCGGTTCACGATAGCGCGGGCCAGGGCCACTCGCTGCTGCTGGCCGCCGGAGAGCTGCACGGGTTTGCGGGCGGCCAGGTGATCGAGTTCGACCAGCCGGAGGGCCTCATGGGCCTTACCCTGGGCATCCGCGATCTTGCGCCTGCGCAACCCGAAGGCCACGTTCTCGAGCACGGTCATGTGCGGAAAGAGCGCGTAGCTCTGGAACACGGTGTTCACCGGCCGCTGATAGGCCTTCTGGGTGGTCACGTCCTCTCCGCCGATCAGGATGCGCCCACCCGTGGGATCTTCCAGGCCCGCCACCAACCGCAGCGTGGTGGTCTTGCCGCAGCCCGACGGCCCGAGCAGGGCGAAGAACGAACCGGCCGGGATGACGAGGTCGAGGTGTTCGATGGCGGTGAAACCGGGGAAGCGCTTCTGGATGCCGACCAGCTCGAGGTCGGCGCCCCGGTCGGCGAAGGCGCCGGAGGACACGGCTCAGGCTCCCAGCAGGATGCTCTGGAACTGCGCGCCGTAAGTCTGCTCCTCGGCGCCGGTGAGGGTGCGGAACACCTTCGCCTTCGCGAGGGTGGCGTCGTCGGGGAAGATCAGCTGGTTCTCGGCCAGTTCGGGGTCGATCTCCATCGCCGCCTCCTTGGCCCCGGCGACCGGGGTGATGTAATTCACGTAGGCGGCGACCTCGGCGGCCACGGCCGGGTCGTAGTAGTAGTTGATCAGGGCTTCGGCGTTGGCCTTGTGCGCGGAGCCGATCGGCACCACGAAGTTGTCATTCCAGATGGTGCCACCCTTGTCCGGCACCACGAAGCCCCACTTGTCGCCGTTCTCGGCGTTGAGCTGCACGATGTCGCCCGACCAGACGATCGCGGCCAAGCTGTCGCCGTTGACCAGGTCTTCCTTATAGGAGTTGCCCTTGATGTTGCGCACCTGGCCATCGCTGACCTGCTTCTTGAGCACCTCGATCGCGGCGGTGAACTCGTCGTCGCCCCAGTCGCCGGAGATGTCGACGCCTTGGTCGAGCATGATCAGCCCCATGGTGTCGCGCATCTCCGAGAGCACGCCGACCCGACCCTTGAGCTCGGGGGTGTTCCACAGTTCCTCGACCGAGCCGATGCCGTCCGGGAGTTTCTCCTTGTTCCAGCAGATGCCCGCGAAGCCGCCCTGCCAGGGCACCGACAGCGCCCGGCCGGGGTCGAAGTCCACGTCTTTCAGCGTGGGCAGCAGGTTGGCCAGGTTGGGGATGTTCTTGTGGTCGAGTTCCTGCAGGTAGCCGAACCTGGCCAGCCGGCCCACCATCCAGTCGGTCAGGCACACGGCGTCAGCGCCGATGTCCTTGCCGAGGGCCAATTGGTCCTTCACCTTGCCGTAATAGGTGTTGTTGTCGTCCACGGCCTCGGTGTAGTTCACCGTGATGCCGGTCTCGGCGGTGAAGGCCGCCAGCGTCGGATAGTTCCCGGCGTCGTCCACGTCGATGTAGAGCGCCCAGTTGTCCCAGCGCAGGGTCTTCTCGTCGCCGGACACGTCGGCGGCCGCGGTCGGCTGCGCGGCGCTTCCGGTGGAGCACGCGGCGAGCGCCAGCGCCGCGGCCCCGGCACCCGCGCCGGTGAGCAGGGTGCGCCGGCCCAGCTGAGCCTGCCTGGCCTGGCGAACGAGCTGCTGGATCATCGGGTCTGCGGGCATGGGCCTCGGCGTCATGAACGATCTCCTTGCATTCTTCAGCGACTTCGGAAGCGTCGAGCGAGCCCGGCCCGCTGCGTGACGAGTGGACCGATAGTGGCACAGTCGGAACCAAACACGCCACAAAATGTGCAAAACGTTAACATTCCTGCAATTTTCAACCGATATCGTCGTTGGCCCGCGGTCGGCACCCTCGGAATCGGCGATCCGCTCGCAGTAGGCTGTGCTCCCAGGCTGTCCCCCACCAGGCAGGAGCGTCATGCGCGTCGCAATCCCATCCGAGATCAAGGACAACGAATTCAGGGTGGCGATCACCCCCGCCGGCGTGCACGACCTGGTGCTGCACGGCCATGAGGTACTCGTCGAGACCGGCGCCGGGGTGGGTTCGTCGATCACCGACGAGCAGTATCGGGCGGCAGGCGCCACGATCATGCCGGATGCCGGGTCCACCTGGGCCGGCGCCGAGCTGCTGCTCAAGGTGAAAGAGCCGGTGCCCAGCGAATACGGCTACTTCCGGGACGACCTCGTACTCTTCACCTACCTGCACCTGGCGGCGGAAGCGGCCCTCACCCGCGCGCTGCTGGCCGCGGGCGTCACCGGCATCGCCTACGAAACCGTGCAGTTGCCAGGCCGGGCGCTGCCGCTGCTGGCGCCGATGAGCGAGGTCGCCGGGCGCCTGGCCCCGATCGTGGGCGCGAATGCCATGCTCAAGCCCAATGGCGGGCCCGGTCTGCTCGTGCCGGGAGTGCCGGGCACCCACCCCGCCAGGGTCACCATTCTCGGCGGCGGCGTCGCCGGCACTGCGGCGATGCAGGTGGCGATCGGCCTGGGCGCCGAGGTCACGGTGCTGGACACCAACCTGTTCCGCCTGCGCGAACTGGATGCCCAGTATTACGGGCGGGTGAAGACCATCGCGTCGAACGCGTTCGAGATCGAGACTGCCCTGGTGCAGTCCGACCTGGTGATCGGGTCGGTGCTGATTCCGGGTGCCAGGGCTCCCAAGCTGGTCAGCAACGACCTGGTGTCGCGGATGAAGCCGGGCAGCGTTCTGGTGGATATTGCGGTCGACCAGGGCGGCTGTTTCGCCGACACCCACGCGACCACCCACACCGACCCCACCTTCACGGTGCACGGCTCGTTGTTCTACTGCGTGGCCAACATGCCTGGCGCGGTACCGAGCACCTCCACCTACGCGCTCACCAACGCCACCCTGCCCTACGTGCGCGCCATCGCGTCCAGGGGCTGGCGGGATGCCTTGCGGGGCGACGCCGCGCTCGCCCTGGGGCTGAACACCTACGGCGGCGCCCTCACCAACGCGCCGGTCGCCACCGCCAACGCGCTGCCGTTCAGGCCGGTGGCCGAGGCTCTCGCCTGACCACACCAATCGAACGAGGCGTGGTGTTAGATGGATGATGTGGCTACACCGACCGATCCGCGTCATCAGGACGACGAGGGCGCGCGGAGCGACCGGCATGAGCAGGATTCGGCATCAGCCCGCCAGGAGAGAACCCGGAAAATTCTGGCGGACGCCCAGCAGCGCGACGATGCGGCGAACCTCCGTGACGACGAGTCGGACAAGCGTTCCGAGGCTGCTGATCTGCAGGCCTTCCTCGATGTCGGCGAGACCTATTCCGGCCATGGGGAACGTCGAGCGGCGGCCATCGACCGGTCACTCGCCAAAGACGACCGGGAGTCCTCCGCTGAGGATCGGGCCAAACTCTCCGACGCTGGTTCTGATGCCGACGGAACCGATGATTCCGACGGAACTGATCACGCCGACGGCATAGATGTTGCCGACGGCACGGCAGACGCCGACCGCTAACCGGTCGGACTACGGCACGCTCACTCGCAGCACGCCGCCATCGGGCCTCACCAGCCAGCCGCGCGAGTTGGCCGGGGCCAGCGGTGGTGGCAGGTCGCGACGGCGCGTTACCAGCCTGTAGTCGGCCAGGCTCGCGCCGTCGAAGACCAGCGGCGCCAGCCCGCGCAGCCCGGCCAACAGTGACCAGTGCGCCTGCCAGGTGTCGGCGTCGCCCACCAGCACGGTTCCCGCGGCGACGTCTGAGACCTCCAGGCGACCGCCCTGCGTCCCAGCCGTCGGCAGCACCCCGAGCTCGATGACCTGAGAGAAGGCCGGGGAGCCGGCTGCCCGGAACGCGGCAGCGGAGCGGACGGGCGACCCGGCGACAACAAGCAGCACCGGTATGGACCCGGGCGCTGCGTGCAGCACCGACGGCACGGCGATCGGTTCGACCGGAGCGCCCTGCTGACGGGACCCTTCGTCCAGCACGAGTTGGATGCGCGAGCCCCGCCAGTGCCCTCCCCCGGGCGGCAGGGTCTGATCGAAGCTCGCCGCCGGTTCTCCAGCGGCCTGGTGCTCGTACACGGTGGGCAGCCGCAGCACCAGCCTGCTCGGGCACAGCGCCGGCAAGGCCTGTAGCGCGCCGGTGAGCCGTTGCGCTGTCAGCACGAGGCGCAGCCCGCTCTGGCCGCCGTCGCGCAGCAGGCCGGTGAGCAGGTCGACGGCCGCCGCACGGTGTTCCTCGCCCCAGCGGGCGAGCACCGCATCGATATCGTCGATCAGCAGGACCGGGCAGTGCGGATCATCGTCGTGATGCCGGCCGACCCGTCGTTCCGGCGTGTCCCGCCCGTCCAGTGCCGCCCTCGCCCTCACCAGGGCGTCCCAGGTGCCCTCGACGTCGCCGGGGATCAGGTCGAAGCGACCGGGGGCCTGGGCGGCCAGCGCCGCCAACAGGCTGGATTTTCCGGTGCCGGAGGCGCCCACCACGAGAAGGTGGCCGTCGGCGTCCGGGTCGTACCCGGCGGGGCTGTAACGCTGCAGCTCTGGTTCATCGAGCAGCCCCAGCAGCACCCCCGGCGCCGGCACCCCTCCCTCGGCGAGCGCGGCGGCATTCTCGGCGGTCAGCAGCCGAGGGAGCGGATCGACCCAGGGACGTCGCGGTGGCCGGGCGCCGACCGGCCGACCGGTCAGCACGCCCCGGATGTCGCCGTCGCTCGTGGTCGCCACCTGGCACGGTTGCGGCGCCGCTGGTCCCCGGCGCACCACGCAGCGCCCAGGTCGTGCGGCATCGATCCGGGCGGCGTCGTCGCACCCGATCACGGCCTGGCTGTCGGCCGTGTTGTTCACCCGCAGCGACAAACGCAGGCTGCAGTTCGCCAGCAGGGCGTCGCGCACCACCCCGGCCGGTCGCTGCGTGCAGAGCACCAGATGCACTCCCAGCGACCGCCCGCGAGCGGCGATGTCCACGAACAGGGCGTGCAGGGTGGGGAACGCGTCGAGCATGGTGGCGAACTCGTCGACGACGATCACCAGCCGCGGGAGGCGACCGGCGCTGCGGGGGTCGGCGACGTCACGGCCTCCAACGTCACGCAGCACCCGCTCCCGGTGGCGCAGTTCGGCGGCCAGGCTGGCCAGTGCCCGCAGGGCCTCGCGTTCGTCGAGATCGGTGATCAGCCCCACGCAGTGCGGCAGCTCCCGCACCGCGTCGAAGGCCGCCCCGCCCTTGAAGTCGACGAGCAGGAAGGTGACCCGGCCCGGCGGGTAGAGTGCCGCCATCGCCGTCACCCAGGTCACCAGGAGTTCGCTTTTGCCGCTGCCGGTCGTGCCACCGACGAGGGCGTGCGGCCCGTCGGCCACCAGATCCACGGAAAGGGGACCGCTTTCCCCGATCCCGATGGCACAGGAGAGGCCGTCCGGTGTGCCGACGGAGACGTCGGTTTCCCTGCCGGGTGCGGTCGTGCCGCCGGACGTGAGCGACGCGAACGAGACCGTCCCGGGCAGCGCGTCGCCGGTGCCGGTCAACCCGGCCGCCGCGGCGTCGCGGCGCAGCCTCACGTCGAAGCCGCGGGTCTGCTGCCCGGCCACGAGCTGCGGCACAAACCAGAGGCGCACCGGCTGCCCGTCCAATCGCACGATCTCCGCGCCACAGGCCCCGTGCACCCGCACGATGGTGGCGCAGCCGGGCGGAAGCGCCGCCCCGGCGTGGGCGAGCGCAATCCGGATGTCACTGCCGCCTCGGCCTGACCGCTCGGAGGGGTCGGCCTGACCGGGCTGTGCAGGGTGCCCGGGTTGGCTGATTGTGAGCCAGCGGGCCGGGGCGAGCGCCGAGCAGTGCGGCACTCCGCGCGCCCAGGCCCAGTCCTCGCCGGCCGGCGTTCTCACGCCCAGAGCGCGGGGGCTGAGCTGACCGAGCAGTTGCACCACCAGGCTGCGGGCGAGCGACCCGACAATGAGACCAGGTCCGATGATCCCGATCCCACCGGCCGGGTCCACCATGATGGGGGCGTCGCGGAGGACCGCCGCCCTGGCTCGCAATTCCCGTTGCTCGGGGCCGTCTCCGCCCTCCAGCCGCAGGCCGCTTGGCCGGGGTCCGGCCCCGAGCACGACAGACACGACCTCAGAATCGGCCCAGCGGGCCGGGTCGTGGACGTCGTCGAGCATCCGGTGCGCCGCTGGTG
>Ga0247816_10001880_pt1 | contig 10068 bp, 7 predicted proteins | sample UWRJL209509C1_FD_179930 | JGI IMG/M metagenome (GOLD analysis project Ga0247816, IMG submission 179930) | Plant litter microbial communities from Arlington Agricultural Research Station in Wisconsin, United States - UWRJ-L209-509C-1 | ecosystem: Environmental > Terrestrial > Plant litter >...
CGTGGTGGCGCACGGCGCTGCCGACGGCTTCAGCCTGGCCGCGCAGTTCCTGCCCGACGCCATCCTTCTGGACATGCGCTTGCCCGACGCCCCGGGGCTGAGCGTGCTGCAGCGGCTCAAGGACGATCCGCACACGCGCCACATCCCGGTGCACATCGTGTCGGCCATGGACCATGCCGAAACCGCCCTCCACATGGGCGCCATCGGCTATGCCATGAAACCGGCATCGCGCGAACAGCTCAAACAGGTGTTCCAGAAGCTGGAGGACAAACTTACGCAGAAGCTCAAGACGGTGCTGCTGGTCGAAGACGACGCATTGCAGCGCGAGGCCGTGGTGAAGCTGATCGGCGACGAGGATGTCGCCATCACCGCCGTCGCTTCGGGCGAGGAAGCGATGGAACTGCTGCGCACCCGCGTGTTCGATTGCATGATCACCGACCTGCGCCTTCCGGACATGCAGGGCAGCGAACTGCTCAAGCGCATGGCGAGCGAGGAGATCTGCTCGTTTCCGCCGGTCATCGTCTACACCGGGCGCAACCTCACGCGCGACGAAGAGGCCGACCTGCTGCGCTACTCGCGCTCGATCATCATCAAGGGCGCACGTTCGCCGGAGCGCCTGCTCGACGAGGTGACGCTGTTCCTGCACAAGGTCGAGGCCGACCTGTCGACCGAACGCCAGAGCATGCTCAAGGCGGCACGCGGGCGCGACCGCGTCTTCGAAGGGCGCCGCATCCTGCTGGTCGACGACGACGTGCGCAACATCTTCGCGCTCACCAGTGCGCTGGAGCAGCGCGGCGCCATCGTCGAGATCGGTCGCAACGGCCGCGAGGCGCTCGAGAAACTCGACCAGGTCGCAGACATCGACCTGGTGCTGATGGACGTGATGATGCCGGAGATGGACGGCCTTGAAGCCACCCGCCGGCTGCGCCAGGACCCGCGCTTCGAGAAGCTGCCGGTCATCGCCGTCACGGCCAAGGCCATGAAGGACGACCAGGAGCAATGCCTGGCCGCCGGTGCCAGCGACTACCTGGCCAAGCCGGTCGACCTCGACCGCCTGTTCTCGCTGCTGCGCGTGTGGATGCCGCGCATGGAGCGCATGTGATTTCGGCCGCACCCACGCCCCCGCCCGAGCCGCCGCAGCGGGTGCCGCCGCTGACGCCGCCCAGCGATATCGACATCGAGCTGCGGTTGCTGATGGAGGCGATCTACCTCAAGTACAGCTACGACTTTCGCGACTACACCGGCGCCTCGCAGAAACGCCGCGTGCTGTATGCGCTCGACCAGTTGAAGCTGCCCAACGTGTCGGCGCTGCAAGACCGCGTGCTGCACGACGCCGGCGTGTTCGCGCGGCTGCTGCAGTTCCTCACCATCCCGGTGAGCGAGATGTTCCGCGACCCGAGCTACTTCCTGGCGCTGCGCCAGCAGGTGGTGCCCGTGCTGCACACCTACCCGTCCATCAAGGTCTGGGTGGCCGGATGCAGCACCGGTGAAGAGGCCTGGTCGCTGGCCATCCTGCTGCGCGAAGAGGGCCTGCTCGAGCGCACGCAGATCTACGCGACCGACATCAATCCGGTGTCGCTCGACAAGGCGCGCCAGGGCATCTTCCCGATGGAGGCGGTGCGCAACTACACCGCCAACTACCAGCGCGCGGGCGGCACGCGGGCGTTTTCCGACTACTACACCGCCGCCTACGACGCGGCGCGCTTCGACCCCTCGCTGTGCGCCAGCGCGATCTTTGCGGACCACAGCCTCGCGACCGACAGCGTGTTCGCCGAAACCCACCTGGTGTCGTGCCGCAACGTGTTGATCTACTTCAATCGCGCACTGCAGGACCGTGCGCTCGGCCTGTTCCACGAGTCGCTGTGCCACCGCGGCTTTCTCGGGCTGGGCGCCAAGGAGAGCATCGACTTCTCGTCCTATGCCGGGCGCTTCGACACGCTGGCGCGCGCCGAGCGCGTCTTCCGCAAGGCCACGTGAAGCCGGCGATCGCCCTCCTGCACCGCGTCGAAGCGGTGGTAATCGGCACATCGGCCGGCGGCATCGACGCGCTCGCCACGCTGCTGGGCGGCCTGCCGGTGCCGTGGCACCTGCCGCTGGTCGTCGTCATCCACCTGCCCGAGCGCCGCGAGAGCCGGCTCGCCGAAGTGTTCCGCCACAGGCTGTCGATCCCGGTTCATGAGGCGGAAGACAAGGCGCCGGTGCGCGGCGGGGCGCTGTACTTCGCGCCGCCCAGCTACCACCTCTCGATCGAGCGCAACCGGGTGTTTTCGCTGAGCTGCGAACCGCCGGTGCTATGGTCGCGCCCCTCGATCGACCTGCTGATGAATTCCGCTGCCGACGCCTACGGGCCCTCGCTGGCCGGCTTTTTGCTGACCGGTGCCAACCCCGACGGCGCCGAAGGCATGCGCCGCATCCATCTCGCCGGCGGGCTGACCGCCGTGCAAGACCCGGCCGAGGCCGAGGTCGATACCATGCCTCTGGCGGCATTGGCCAGCCATGCCCCTGACCGCGTGCTGCCGCTGCGCGCCCTGCATACCTTGCTGGTGGAATTGAATGCTCTTCATGCCGATTGATGTCGAAAGCAAGTTGCTGATCGTCGACGACCTGCCCGAGAACCTGCTCGCGCTGGATGCGCTCATTCGCGGCCGCGGCCGCGTGGTATTCCAAGCCACCTCGGCCGAGGCGGCGCTGGCCTTGATGCTGGAGCACGAGTTCGCGCTCGCCATTCTGGATGTCCAGATGCCGGGCATGAACGGCTTCGAGCTGGCCGAAATGATGCGCGGCACCGAACGCACGCGACACATCCCGATCATCTTCGTGAGCGCCGCCGGCCGCGAGATGAACTACGCCTTCAAGGGCTACGAAAGCGGCGCCGTCGACTTCCTGCAGAAGCCGCTCGATGCCTACGTCGTGGCGAGCAAGGTCAACGTGTTCGTCGACCTGCACCGCCACCGCAAGGCGCTCAAGCACGAGATGGAAGCATTGGCCGCGGCCCACCGCGAACAGGCCGAACTGGTCGACAAGTTGCAGGTCGCTCAAGGCGACCTCGAGCGCTCGGTGCGCATGCGCGATGATTTCATGTCGATGGTCTCGCACGAACTTCGCACGCCGCTCAACACGCTTTACCTCGAGACCCAGGTGCGCAAGATGCATCTGGGCAAGGGCAACCTCGTGCCTTTCGCGCCCGACAAGCTCCCGGCCATGATCGAACGCGACCAGCGGCAGATCCAGAACATGGTGCGCCTGATCGACGACATGCTCGACGTGTCGCGGCTGCGCAGCGGCTCGCTGTCGATCCGTCCGAAGCCCTTCGACCTGGCGGCACTGGCACGTCGCGTGGTGGACAGCCTGGTCAACCAGGCCGAAGCCTCGGGTTCGCACATCGAACTCGACGCCCCCACCGTCATCGACGGCCTCTGGGACGAGTTCCGCATCGAACAGGTGCTGACCAACCTGCTCACCAACGCGATGCGCTATGGCCGCGGCAATCCGGTGAAGGTCACGGTGCAAATGGTCGACGGCCAGGCGCAGATGACGGTGCGCGACCAGGGCATCGGCATTGCCGCGCCCGACCAGGCGCGCATCTTCGAGCAGTTCGAGCGTACCGACGACAGCCGCAAGCATGCCGCGGGGCTGGGCCTGGGGCTCTACATCACGCGCGAGATCGTGATCGCCCACAGCGGCACGATCGAGGTCGAGAGCACGCCGGGCGAAGGGTCGCTGTTCCGCGTGACGCTGCCGCTGGCGGCACCACCGGCACCCGCCTGACGGCGGGCAAGCCTGCAGCGAACAGGTGCATGGCGGGCATGAGAAAATCCACGGTTTCCCCGAACACTGTCAGGACACCCCATGGACGCAGAGCAAATCAACCAAATCGGCGCAAACCTCGCAGACCTGAGCGTGCGGACGGTCGATTTACGGAGGTATCTTTGACTACGATGCCAAATCCGAACGTCTGAGGACGGTCAACGCATCGCTCGAAGACCCCACGGTCTGGAACGACCCGAAGAAGGCCCAGGAACTCGGCCGCGAGAAGAAGTCGCTCGACGACGTGGTCGTCACGCTCGACCGGCTCACCAGCGGCCTGTCGGACAACACCGAGCTTTTCGAGATGTCGAAAGAGGACGGCGACATGGACGGCCTGCAGGCCATTGCCGATGACGCCGCCACGCTCGAAGCCGACATCAAGCAGCTCGAGTTCCGCCGGATGTTCAACAACCCGGCCGACCCGCTCAACTGCTTCGTCGACATCCAGGCCGGCGCCGGTGGCACCGAGGCCTGCGACTGGGCCAGCATGCTGCTGCGCCAATACCTGAAGTACGCCGAGCGCAAGGGCTTCAAGACGCAGATCGAGGACGAGACGCCGGGCGACACCGCCGGCATCAAGGGCGCGACCATCAAGGTCGAGGGCGACTACGCCTTCGGCCTGCTGCGCACCGAGACCGGCGTGCACCGCCTGGTGCGCAAGTCGCCCTTCGACTCGTCGGGCGGGCGTCATACCAGCTTCGCCTCGATCTTCGTGTACCCCGAGGTCGACGACTCGATCGAGATCGAGATCAACCCGTCGGACGTGCGCACCGACACCTTTCGCGCATCGGGCGCGGGCGGGCAGCACATCAACAAGACCGACTCGGCGGTGCGGCTGACGCACATCCCGACCGGCATCGTGGTGCAGTGCCAGGACGGGCGCAGCCAGCACAGCAACCGCGACGTGGCCTGGAAGCGCCTGCGCTCGCGGCTCTACGACTTCGAGCTGCGCAAGCAGCAGGAAGCGCAGCAGAAGCTGGAAGACACCAAGACCGACGTGGGCTGGGGCCACCAGATCCGCAGCTATGTGCTGGACAACAGCCGCATCAAGGACCTGCGCACCAACGTCGAGGTCTCGGCGACGCAGAAGGTGCTCGACGGCGACCTCGACGTGTTCATCGAAGCTTCGCTGAAGCAAGGCGTCTGATGGCGACGACCGAAGCGCTCATCTTCGACATGGACGGCACCATGATCGATTCCATGCCCTGGCACGCCAAGGCATGGGTCGAGTTCGCACGCCGCCGCGGGTTGACGCTCGACGTGCCCGACCTGATGCGTCGCACCACTGGGCGCAATGCCTTCGAGTGCGCCTGCGAACTGATGGAGCGCGAGGTGACCGAGGTCGAGAGCGCCGAGATCACGCATGCGAAGGAGTCGATCTACCGTGAGATGTTCGGTGCCGTGTTCGCCGAGGTCGCGGGCTTCGGCGCCTTCGCCAAGGCGGCGGTGGCGCGCGGTCTGAAGGTCGCGGTCGGCACCGCCGGCGACCGCCACAACATTGCCTTCGTGATGGAGCGCCTGCGCATGGACCCGTTGCCGCTGGCCATCGTCGGTGGCGACGAAGGCTTCACGGGCAAACCGACGCCCGCCATCTTTCTCGAGGCCGCGCGCCGCATCGGCGTGGCACCCGAACGCTGCGTCGTGTTCGAGGATGCGCCTTTCGGCATCGAAGCCGCCCGGCGCGGCGGCATGCGCGCCGTGGCCGTGTGCACCACCCACAGCGCGGCCGACCTGGCCGGCCCGCACGTGATCGCCGCCGTGCGCGACTACGACGAACTCGTCCGATCGAAATTTCTGGAGACACTCGATGCTGCAACTGCGTGATGGACAAGAACAACCGCTGGCGATACGCCGCGAAGACTATGTCGCCCCGGCCTGGTGGATCGACACCGTCGACCTGACCTTCGACCTGGATCCCGCCAAGACGCGCGTGCTCAACCGCATGCGACTGCGCCGCAACCCCGACAGCGTCGGCGGGCCGCTGCGCCTGGACGGCGACGAGCTCAACCTGGCGCGCGTGCTGGTCGACGGCCAGGGCGCCTCGTTCCGCATGGAAGCCGACCAGCTGGTGATCGACAACCTGCCCGACAGCTTCGAGCTGGAGATCTTCACCACCTGCTGCCCGGTGAAGAACACCAAGCTGATGGGCCTGTTCGTGAGCGAGAACACCTTTTTCACGCAATGCGAGGCCGAGGGCTTTCGTCGCATCACCTACTTCCTCGATCGCCCGGACGTGATGGCGAACTACACCGTCACGCTGCGTGCCGACAAGGCGGCCTACCCGGTGCTGCTGTCGAACGGAAACCTGGTCGACAGCGGCGAGTTGCCCGAGGGCCGCCATTTCGCCAAGTGGGTCGACCCCTTCCGCAAGCCGAGCTATCTGTTCGCGCTGGTGGCCGGCAAGCTGGTGGCGCGCGAGCAGCGCATCACCACGCGCGCGGGCAAGGAGCATCTGTTGCAGGTCTATGTGCGTGCGGGCGATCTCGACAAGACCGAGCATGCGATGAATTCGCTGGTGCACTCGATCCTCTGGGACGAAACCCGCTTCGGCCTGCCGCTGGACCTCGACCGCTTCATGATCGTCGCCACCAGCGACTTCAACATGGGCGCGATGGAGAACAAGGGCCTGAACATCTTCAACACGAAGTACGTTTTGGCCAACCAGGCGACCGCCACCGACGCCGACTACGGCAACATCGAAAGCGTGGTGGGCCACGAGTACTTCCACAACTGGTCGGGCGACCGCGTGACCTGCCGTGACTGGTTCCAGCTCTCGCTCAAGGAAGGCCTGACGGTCTTCCGCGACCAGGAGTTCAGCATGGACCTGTGCGCCGACGCGTCGGCCCGTGCGGTCAAGCGCATCGAGGACGTGCGGGTGTTGCGCACTGCCCAGTTCCCGGAAGACGCGGGTCCGATGGCGCACCCGGTGCGCCCCGACAGCTACATCGAGATCAGCAACTTCTACACGGTCACGATCTACGAGAAGGGTGCCGAGGTCGTTCGCATGATGCAGACACTGGTCGGCCGCAAGGGCTTCGAGCACGGCATGTCGCTGTACTTCAAGCGCCACGACGGCCAGGCCGTGACCTGCGACGACTTCGCCCAGGCCCTCGCCGACGCCAACCTCGATTCCGAACTCTCGCGCCTGCTGCCGCAGTTCAAGCGCTGGTACAGCCAAGCCGGCACACCGCGGCTCGCCGCGACCGGCAGCTACGACGCCGATGCGCGTACTTACACGCTGCGTTTCACGCAGAGCTGCGCGCCGACGCCGGGCCAGCCGCTGAAGCTGCCCTTCGTCATTCCGGTGAACCTGGGCCTGCTCGCGCAGGACGGCCGCGAACTACCGCTGCAGCGCGACGGCGAGTCCGAAGCCACTTTGCACACCCGCACGTTGGTACTGACCGAAGCGAGCCAGCAGTTCACCTTCGTGGGAATCGATGCGGAGCCGGTGCCATCGATCCTTCGCGGCTTCAGCGCGCCGGTGGTGCTCGACTTCGACTACACCGACACGCAGTTGCTGACGCTGCTGGCCAACGACCTCGACCCTTTCAACCGCTGGGAAGCCGGTCAGCGCCTGGCGTTGCGCAGCGCCATTCAGGCGATCGCCGCGAGCAGCGCACCGACGGCCGTGCTCGACGACGCGTACATCGGCGCCATGCGCGAGGTGCTGCGCGACCCGAAGCTCGATGCCGCCTTCAAGGAATTGGTGCTCACGCTGCCCTCGGAAACGTACATCGCCGAGCAGCTCGACGTGGTCGATCCGCAGCGCATCCATGCGGTGCGCGAAGCCATGCGGGTGCAACTCGCCACGGCGCTGTTCGTCGAGTGGGAGCAGGTCTACGAACAGCACCACGACACCGGCGCCTACACGCCCGATCCGCTGTCGGCCGGGCGTCGTGCCCTCTCCGGCATGGCGCTCACCTTCTTGTGTCTGGCGGCCGGCGAGTCGGGCGACACCGTCTGGCCGGGCAAGACGCTGCAGCGCTTCAAGGACGCGGGCAACATGACCGACCGCTTCAACGCGCTGTCGGCATTGGTGTCGTCCGGCCACGCGTTGGCAGCACAGGCACTGGCGCGCTTCCATGCCATCTTCAAGAACGAGGCGCTGGTGATCGACAAGTGGTTCTCGCTGCAGGCCGGTTCGCCCGACCGCGGCGGCCACGTGCTGCCGCTGGTCAAGCAATTGATGAAGCACCCGGACTTCTCCGTGAAGAACCCCAACCGCGCGCGCAGCGTGATCTTCAGCTACTGCAGCGCCAACCCCGGCGCCTTCCACCGGCCCGATGCGGCCGGCTACGTGTTCTGGTCCGACCGTGTGATCGAACTCGATGCCATCAATCCGCAGGTGGCGGCGCGGCTGGCGCGCGGCCTCGACCGCTGGAGCAAGCTGGCCGAACCGTACCGCAGCGCAGCACGCGAGGCGATCGTCCGCGTTGCGGCCCGACCTGACCTGAGCAAGGACACGCAAGAAGTCGTCCAGCGCGCGCTGGCGGACTGAACTCCAAGGAAACCCATGGCCCAACAAAAAATATCCCTCACCCGCTACCTCGTCGAGCAGCAACGCGCCGACGGGCTGATCCCCGGGCAACTTCGCCTGTTGCTCGAAGTGGTCGCCCGCGCCTGCAAGAGCATCAGCATGGCGGTGAACAAAGGCGATCTCGGCGGTGTGCTCGGCTCCGCCGAAAGCGAGAACGTGCAAGGCGAGGTTCAGAAGAAGCTGGACATCATCGCCAATGAAGTGCTGATCGAAGCCAACGAATGGGGCGGCCATCTGGCAGCCATGGCCAGCGAGGAAATGGACAGCATCTACGTGGTGCCCAACCGTTACCCGCAGGGCGAATACCTGCTGCTGTTCGACCCACTCGACGGTTCGAGCAACATCGACGTGAACGTGAGCATCGGCACCATCTTCAGCGTGCTGAAGAAGCCCGAAGGCCATCCCGGCGTGCAGGAAGCCGACTTCCTGCAGGCCGGTGCGAAGCAGGTCGCCGCGGGCTACTGCATCTACGGCCCGCAGACCACGCTGGTCCTCACGGTCGGCCATGGCGTCGCGATGTTCACGCTCGACCGCGAGCAGGGTTCGTTCGTGCTGACCAAGGAAGACATCCAGATCCCGCCGGACACGAAGGAGTTCTCGATCAACATGAGCAACCAGCGCCACTGGGACGAGCCGGTGAAGCGCTACATCGACGAATGCCTGGCCGGCACCGAGGGGCCCCGTGGAAAGGACTTCAACATGCGCTGGATCGCCAGCATGGTGACCGACGTGCATCGCATCCTGATGCGTGGCGGCATCTTCATGTATCCGTGGGACAAGCGTGAGCCCAACAAGCCCGGCAAGCTGCGCCTGATGTACGAGGCCAACCCGATGAGTTGGCTGGTCGAGCAGGCCGGCGGCATGGCCACCAACGGACGCGAGCGCATCCTCGATCTGCAGCCGGGCAAGTTGCACGAACGCGTCAGCGTGATGCTGGGCTCGAAAAATGAAGTCGAGCGCGTGACCCGCTATCACGACCCGCTATAATCGCAGGCTTCGCCGGTGTAGCTCAGTCGGTAGAGCAGCTCATTCGTAATGAGAAGGTCGGGTGTTCGATTCATCTCTCCGGCACCAATCGCAGTAGAAAAGCCCGCCATCGTCAGATGGTGGGCTTTTTTTTTGCACGTGCAGCAACGTTCGATCTGCCGCGCCGATCCCGCCTTCGGCCGCCGCTTCGGGGGCTCGATGGCCGGCCATTCGGCGTAAGGTGTGTCCAGTCGCCTACGTGCAAGCGCGCCGACAATGCTGGACAGATCGTCGACGACTTCGAATACTTGCAGTTCGTCGGCTGGACGATCCCGCGCAACCACGCGCCACAACCTGTAGAGGCTACGCAATGAAAGAGATTCGCCTTTGCTGGACCCCCGACGTAGAGCATGAGCCGCGCGGCGTATTTAGAGACGGAGGCTTCTGGTTCGGAGACTTCGACGAGCCGCGCCGCGCGTTGACGCTCATCATGAAGTCCGAGAACGCTGTGCATGGCTCCGGCACGCACTGGATCGAAGAACGCGAGCTTGAAGAATCTGAGGACGATGTCGAGCCACTGGGGGCGGTCTCCGACATGCTATCGCTGGCACCGCACCAGCCCGACCTGAACCTTGAACAGAAAGCGGCGTTGCTGGCTTGGGCGGCCGCGTCCGAGCGCGTCAACGGCGGCCTGATCGCTTTCTTCAACGATCGCATGCCTTCCCATGAGGAGATGGACCATGCGTTGAACGGCGCCC
>Ga0247816_10001881_pt1 | contig 10059 bp, 6 predicted proteins | sample UWRJL209509C1_FD_179930 | JGI IMG/M metagenome (GOLD analysis project Ga0247816, IMG submission 179930) | Plant litter microbial communities from Arlington Agricultural Research Station in Wisconsin, United States - UWRJ-L209-509C-1 | ecosystem: Environmental > Terrestrial > Plant litter >...
ATCACAGTTTAGTTTTAAAAATATGCAATTGTAATAGTATGCATTGATTTATAATTAATTAAATATTTAAAGAATGAAATCATGCATATGCAAAAGAACAATTTGCCCAAAGCTACCCGCCAGGATTTTCCCATAGTTGGTATTGGCGCTTCAGCAGGAGGGTTGGAGGCTTTTAAACAGCTTATAGAAGCGATTCCAGCAGATTCTGAAATGGCGTATGTCATTGTGCAGCATTTGCATCCATTGAATGATAGTATGCTTACAGAATTGCTTTCGCGTGTAGCCAAAATTCCGGTAAACGAAATTACCGATGATATTCATCTGGCTCCCAATACCATATATGCCATTCCGGAGAATAAATTACTTACTTCTTTTGATGGTGTTTTAAAGTTAAGTCCTCGTCTAAAAGACACCAAAAATCAGGCGATTGATGTTTTTTTCAATTCATTGGCCGAAGTGCATCTGGATCTGGCCTATGGCGTACTGCTTTCAGGAAACGGATCCGACGGAACAATTGGCCTTAAAGCCATTAAAAAACACGGCGGAATTACTTTTGCTCAGGATATTGAAGCTGCTAATAACGAAATGCCACAAAACGCGATCAATGCCGGAGTAGTAGATTATGTGTTGTCGCCGGCCAAAATTGTCGAGAAACTTATTGAACTTACCCAAGCAAGAGATCAAATTAGTGAAGAAAATGATCCCAACGACGAAGATGTATTTCAGGAAATTATCAAAATTTTACGTCATCATAGCGGTGTAGATTTTACCTATTATAAACAAACTACCATACGCCGACGCATTGCCAGAAGAATGGCTTTGAGTAAAATTGTAAATTTAAGAGATTATCTAAAAGTACTTCAGGGAGATAAACTGGCGCCCGAAGATTTGTTCAACGATTTATTGATTCCTGTGACTGAATTTTTTAGAGATACCAAGATATTTCAGACAATGAGAGAAAAGGTTTTTCCCTTATTAACGAACAGAATAACCGAAGGAAATGCCATACGTATCTGGATTGCAGGATGTTCTACCGGCGAAGAAGCGTATACACTTGCAATTGCCCTTCATGAATTTTTAGGTGAAAATCTAGAGGGAAAAGAGATTCAGATTTTTGCTTCGGATATTTCAGAAGTGGCTATAGCCAAAGCACGAATTGGGTTTTACAGAAAATCTCAAATGCGAAATGTTTCTGAAACCATTCTGACCAAATATTTCACAGCCAATACAAACGGTTATAAAATTAAAAGGCAAATTAGGGATTTATGCATTTTTGCCGTACATAATTTTCTAACAGATCCGCCTTTTGCCAAAATGGATCTGATTACGTGTCGCAATGTATTCATTTACATGGATTCGTTTTTGCAGAAAAAATCGCTTACTACTTTTCATTACGCCTTAAAAGAAAACGGATTTTTACTTTTAGGAAAGTCAGAAACGGCTGTTCCCGCGGCAGAACTCTTTCAGCCTTTTGAAAAAGCAGGAAAAATTTATACCCGTAAACAGGTTTCAGGCCGATTTGTACATTCAGGTATGGGATCGAATGATAAATTGAAAACTTTAAAAACCGATATTCAAAGAAAAGAAATTATCAAAGAAGACTTTAGAAAAAGCGCCGAAGCTTTATTGATTTCCAAATATACTCCTGCCAGCGTTATTGTAAACGAGCAAATGGATATTGTTCATATCAACGCATCTATAGCCGAATTTATAGAACTTTCTACAGGAAAACCGACTTTTAATTTACTAAAAATGACCCGCGAAGGTTTGGCTTTCGAACTTCGAAATACCTGGCATAAAGCAAAAGAAACCGGAGCTTTGGTAAAAAAGGAAGGCATTCAGGTGAAGAACAAAGGGATTATTAGCGAAGTTTCAATCGAAATTCAACCATTAGAAGATACTTCAGAACCTTATTTTTTGGTCTTGTTTTATAAAACCGTGGTTCGAAAAGAAGATGTACTTTCGAATCAGTTTACGGCAGAAGAAATACGCGAAAATACTAATTTAAGAAGGATCGCACAGCTCGAGAAAGAACTTGCCAAAATTCATGACGATGTAAATGCTATTAGTGAGGAACAGGAAGCATCGAATGAAGAACTGCAGAGCGCCAATGAAGAATTATTGAGTGGGAGCGAGGAACTGCAAAGCCTGAATGAAGAACTCGAAACCTCAAAAGAAGAATTGCAATCCAGTAACGAAGAGCTTTTGCAGATCAATCAGGAACTCCTGAACAAACAGCAGCAAATAAATATTTCTAAAAATTATACCGAGGCCATTGTAGCCACACTTCGTGAACCTATAGTGGTATTAGATACTAATTTAAGAATAAAAAATATCAACAGGGCATTTTCTAAAAAATACAATATTACCAAAGAAGAAGCTACCGGAAAACTGATTTACGAAATACAAAATCATCTTTTTGATAATATCCCGATGCGCGCCATGCTCGAAAAAGTATTGCCCGAAAAAACACAGCTTGATGATTATCAAATATCTGTAAATCTATTGCCTTACGGCGAAAGTGTCATGCTGCTAAATGCCAGACAAGTAACCAATGAAACCAGCAAAGAGCAACTGATTTTGCTGGCAATTGAAGATATCACAGAACGCCGCATCATCGAAAAAAGATTGCAGGTACTGTCAAGCGGTTTCGAAGCGAAAGTAGAAGAACGTACTGCTGATTTATTAACAGCCAATAAAGAACTCGAAAGTTCTGTTAAGAACCTGCATGGTGCCAATGTCCAGCTACAGGAATATGCCTATGTGGCAAGTCACGATTTGCAGGAACCTTTGCGTAAAATATTAATGTTCATAAGCCGATTGCTGGAAATGAACGAAGATTTTTCTCCTCAGGTAATTGCATTAATAGAAAAAATCAGCAAATCATCACTAAGAATGAATACACTGATCAAAGATTTACTGGCGTATTCCTATCTTAACAACCCCGACAGACTCTTTGCAGTAACCGATCTCAATGTTATTATAGCTGATATTATGATCGATTTTGAGTTAATGATCGAAGAACGTGATCTTGAAATAAAAGTAGGGGAATTGCCTGTTATCAATGCGATTCCGTTGCAAATGAACCAGCTTTTTTATAATTTAATAAGCAATGCTCTTAAGTTTTATAAAAACGACGGTTCGATCTCTAAAGTCGAAATTAGCTCGCACAAAATGACCGCCAGTCAGATTAAAAAATATCCTACTTTAGATGCTAAATTGAGCTATTACGAAATCATTATAAAAGACAATGGCATAGGTTTTAACAAACAATACGAGAATAAAATTTTTACCATCTTCCAAAGGTTACACAACAACGAAGTCTACACCGGAACCGGAATTGGCCTCGCCATTGGCAAAAAAATCGTAGAAAACCACAAAGGTATTATCTTCTCAAAAGCCGAAGAAAATATTGGTGCTGAGTTTCATATTATTTTGCCGGTTTAAGAGTTTACAATTTATTTAATTATTGGAGAGACGATATGCTGAAAGGTTTATCGTCTTTTTTGTTAATCTATTTTACCATGTTATAAGATGCATTCACTAAAACCCGTAAAAATACCTATTGCCTAATCTTTCTTTATTGCTACTATTACCAAGACAACGATAGCGCGGATTTGCAATCCGTGCACGCAAAGTATATCATAAAATTTCAAGAACAATGATCTAAAAATTACTTTGATATTACAGCAGGCACGGATTGCAAATTATAAGTTTTAGAAACCTGTTGCTCTGAAAGAGCCATAGCAATAGCATGGTGCGAAGCACTATGAATAAAAAACGATTATAATTTTAAGCCCTGTAAGGGCGGAAGCCTATTTTCAAAAAATACGTTTATCTTATTTTACAAGAGGTTCTCCTGGAAACACCTTTTTCTTTGCCTCTATGCTCGATTTTCTTTTGCCCTTTCAGGGCAATTTCCACTTTTGATTTAGTTCATAGTGCGTTGCACTACGCTATTGCTATGGCTCTTTCAGAGCAAAAGGTTTCGAACACCCTTTTTCTTTGCTTATATGCTCGATTTTCTTTCGCTCTTTTATGGCAATTCCAGTTGTGATATAATAATTCGTAGTGGGTTGCACTACGCTATTGCTTTTTGCGCTTTCAGCCCGTTTTAAAAGTTTCGCATACTCTTGATTGCAAATCCGCGCTGTCTTTACATTGAGAATTAGTTTTAGGAGAAGCGTTATTCCTTTTGTTTTTTTCTTTAGAAAATAAAAGATATAGTCCCGAAGCTTCGGGAGTTGAATCATGCTCCTATTAAAACCCATAAGAATTTTGTATCTTAGTTTTTAGTAACCCAATTTTATTTGATTGCGAATTTTTCGGGATCGAATGAAATTATAAAATGAGACAAAATGCCCTGGAATCCGGAAATCTATAATAAGTTCAAAAATATTCGATATCAGCCTTTTTATGATCTGGCCGATTTTATTCAGCCTGTAAGCGGAATGAAAGCCATTGATTTAGGCTGTGGTACGGGAGAACAAACGGCGATTCTGGCCGATAAATTCAAAGAAGCCGATTTTCTGGGAGTAGATTCTTCGGTAGAAATGCTGGAACAATCGAAATCTTTAGAAACGGATAATTTGCATTTTAGAAAAGCAACTACCGAAGAAACATTAGCCTCGTGCGAAAAATGGGATTTGATTTTTAGTAATGCGGCTTTGCAATGGTCAAACGATCATAAAACTTTGTTTGCAGAATTGATAAAACTCGTAAACCCAAAAGGACAATTTGCAGTACAAATGCCGGTTCAGCCGGAAAACAAACTCAACGTGATTCTTGCCGAATTGGTAGATGAAGAACCGTTTAAATCATACCTGAATGGCTATAAAAGAGATTCTCCGGTTTTGAGTATTGACGAATATGCCCAAATTTTGTTTGATGGCGGACTCGAAGAGCTACAGATTCAGCAAAAAGTATATCCTATAATTGCGAACGATCATGAAACGCTTTATAATTTCATATCCGGTTCGGCTTTGATTCCGTATATAGAACGTCTCGAAGGCGAGCAGAAAGCGCTTTTTATTAAAACCTATAAAGAGAGAATCGCGCAGCATTTCCCGAAACTTCCGGCGATTTATTCGTTTAAAAGGCTTTTGCTTTATGGTAGGAAAGTATAGGCTTTTAAATTGATTTTTTACACTTATTTTGGTTTGTAAAAAGTAAATGCATTATCAAATAAAATACCTTTTAAAGTTTTTATAGGATTAGAATTTTTCTCTCGCTTCATTAACCCAATTGTTAATGTAAGCCAGGACAAATTAGGGTATTCATGGTGAATATCATGGTTGCCAATACCAAAACCCATTGGAAACCAGTAGGTATTGGTTTTAATATCTAAAGAAGTTCCCATGTGTTCGCACCAATTTCGTACTACCGAAATGATATTTAGCAGTAAAAGTGTAAGTAAAACAAAATAAAATGGGGGATTAATAAGAATAAACCAGATTATACTTAAACAAATAGAAAGTATAAAATAGATTTTATTAATTTTTAAAGACTTTGTAACCCTTTGTGTGTTTTCTCTTTTATTAAAATTAAGTATCAGATATGAGGTATACAAGACAGGAATTGATTCCATCAGCATATATAAATACCTGTTTTTATGGTATAATTTTTTTAATGAAGGAGAAGCAAGCGGATCTAATTCTGTATTGGTATATCCGTGATGAATTAAATGGTATTTTCTGTAATGCTCACCATAGAATGGGATGAAAATTAAAGCTGAACTTATATTTACAATTAAGCGATCGTACTTTGTTTTTGTAATTGCTTTGTGTGACCCGTCGTGAACTGTAATAATCAAAAATGAATGGGCACAAAAGCTTGCAGGGATGAATGCCCAGTAAAAACCTTGCTGAAATAAATGCATACAATATCCAATACAAAGTAATAAAAGTGACGCACAAAACATTGTTGTAAGGGGAATTAGAAAGGATTTTTTTCTAAGTTTTTTTTCAATAGAAATTTCTTGTATTAACTGTGTGTTTTTTTTCATGATTGATATAAGTGCATCTAAATAATTGTTCTATTGTTTTTTCTTTTTAATTAGAAGAATTTGAACAACGGGTGCAAACATACCATTACTCAAAAAAGCAAATGGTCCTTTTTAAGTTTAAATATAAAAGAATAAGACATTTTTTTACTGTAAGAAAATTAGATAAAGTTTAATGAAAGATAAAATCTTGTATTGGGCCAGGTAAAGTCATATTTGAAAAATCATTTTAATCCTTTAATCTGTGGCTATAAATTTTCACGCAGATTTTGAAAAGATGTAAGCAGATATGCGCAGATAATTATTTAAAATAAAATCTGCTTAATCTGCTGGATTTGCGTGGAAAAATCATTTTAATCCCGTAATCTGTGGCTATTAAAATTTTCACGCAGATTTTAAAAAGATTCAAACTATTTCTGCAATATAGTAAATGGTCGATGTTATGCTTTTTCTTGAAAACTAGCCCTTTATTGAAGTCGGTGCATAACCAAATTGCTTTTTAAAGGCATACGAAAAATGAGATAAGTTTTCGAAACCTACTTCGTAATAAATCTCGATTGGTTTCTTTTTATTTTCGGATAATTGATAATGTGCGAGTTCTAATCTTTTTTTGGTGAGCCATTTTTGCGGCGTTGTATTGAAGTATTTTTTGAAATCCCGGTTGAAAGTAGATAAGCTTCGGCCGGTTAGATAGCCTAATTTCTCCATTGGCATATTAAACATAAAATTGCGCTGCATAAAATCAATTAGATCTATCTTGCCGGGTTCGTCAAAATTGGCGAGAATATTATCAATTCCTTTGTCAATTTCTCTAAGAATACTAATGGCTTCGGTGATTTTTAATGAGGCAAGGTTTTCCGGAAAATCGCCTTCGATATCAAAGTAAGGGATTAACGAAGCCAAACAGCTTTCGAGTAACGGATGATTGTTATAACTAATAATTTTTTGCTCAGCAATTCTTTTAGCATCTAAATCAATATTTTGATAGAATTGTTTCAAAAGTTTGGTCGAAAGATGCATGACAACCGTTTTATGCGGCTGACCATTTTTAGGATAATTGATAATGGTGGCTAACAGATTTCTGGGTATCAGGAAAATATCTCCCGACTTGAACGTAAAAGTAGCATCGGCCTGAATGATTTTTGTTTCTCCCGAAATAAACCAAATCAACATATGATCATCAAAAACCAAATCTGATTTAAAGAACTTATCTTCATAGCACGAGAGTTTGATATCCTGAGTTAAATATTTTGAGACATGTTCCATTTGCAATAGTATTAGTTTAATGCCATAACCACCAGATTGTTTCTTTTCAGTCAATCAAAGATAAGAATCTCCGGTGGTATTTTGTTTTTCTTCTCAAAGCGAATTAAGAAATATCGAACGTAATTCCCGTCATTCTTTCGCTTAAATCCCAGAGTATTTTGGCGTTATCATAATCTAAAGAATAGGGTTGTACGCCACGAATTGTCGAGGGATCATCAAATCGGTGTTCTATATTGCCGAGGTCAAGTTCGGCGATATCTGCATCTTCGCAATATACTCCTCCAATATTATTTAGCATTGGGCTTGTGGCGCACCAGATGGTTGTGGCAGCTCCTTGCGGAATTGTTTTTAGCAAAGCAGCAACTTCAGGTTTTAGATTGCCATCCTGATCGTGCGTTCCCATTTGTTTGAATAATTCTATGGGCTCTTCTCTCCCTAAATCAGTTCCTAAAACACTTCCCGGATGCAAAGAATAAGCTCTTACATTAAATTCCTTGGCGCGATTGTCTAATTCTAAAGCGAATAAATTGCAAGCCGTTTTAGATTGCCCGTAGCCTTGTAGTGTATCATAATCGCAATGAATAAAATTAGGATCATCAAAATTAAAAGATGCCATTTGATGTCCGTATGAAGATACATTCAATACTCTGGCTCCGTTTGCTTTTTTAAGGGCAGGGAATAATCGGGAAGTCAATTGAAACTGTCCCAAATAATTGGTGACCAATTGCGATTCGTAACCGCGATGATCTCTTCGTAAAGGCACCCACATAATTCCGGCATTATTAATCAATAAATGCAAAGGTCTTTTTGACGCTAAAAATTTTAAGGCACAAGCATCAATCGAATCCGGATTCATAAAATCCAAAGATTCTAACTCTACATTTGCGATTCCTCTTAGATTTTTTTCGGCTTTAGCCAAATCTCTTGCAGCAACAATTACGGTGGCTCCAGCGTTCGAAAGTGTTTTGGTTGTTTCTAAACCAATTCCGGTATGTCCGCCTGTTACAATAACAATTTTTCCTGTAAGATCTATTCCTTTAATTATTTCGTCTGATGTTGATTTTGCATTAAATCCTGAATTTAAAGGATTTTGTAAAGCTCCCTGATAATTATTTGTTTCCATTTTTACTAAGTGTTATTTGTTATGGGAGCAAAGTTATAGCGGTATTAATTTTTGAGTTTTGTTTAAAAAGTCAATTTTACTTTGTTCAAAAAGTCATTTGAGACGATCTTAAAAAAGGAATATTTTTTAGGATCTAGACATTATGTATGTTCTTTTTTACCTAATAAAAATTTTACGTAATAAAATTCTTAAGGCCTTGCTATAGTGTATTTTTAATGTTTATCTAAATGCAATTATTTTGAAAAAAATTGCTTGATTACAGTTGATTGATAAGAAAAAATATTGTTCATTTGCGCCTTAATTTAGAATTGGTTTAAATAACAATAACATGAAAACAAAAATAATATCAACTTCCTCTTTCCTAAGAACTTCAGGAAGAATGATAGCAACTCTTCAACAGCAATTTAATTTCATTATTTTAGTCAGTTTGTTAGTGAGTGGAGGAATTCTTCAGGCTCAAACTACAGGAACAGGACAAATTTCAGGAACTATTATTACCAATGACGGAAATGCAAGTCAGGGCGTGATTGTGAAATTAATTGAAATTAATAAAAGCGCTGTAACGAATGCATCTGGTAATTATGAGTTTAAAAAAGTACCTTTTGGGAAATATACAGTAGAGGTTACCATGTCAGGTTACGCATCATCTACAGAAACGGCCGAGATAACAGAACAAGCTCCGTCAACTGTAGTAGATATCAGGGTAAATTCATCTGTTGAGAATCTTGAAGATGTGGTAATTCGTACCGGAGGAAATCGTTTTGCTAAAAAAGAGAGTATTGATGTGGCTAAAATGCCACTTAAAAACATCGAAAACTCTCAGGTGTATATCATTGTGAGCAAGGAGTTAATGAAAGAACAAGTCATTACAGATTATAATAGCGCGTTTAAAAATGTTCCGGGAGCCGGTATTGCAGAGGTACGAAATCAGGGGAGAACTACTTCTATTTCAAGAGGTTTTGCTACACCTCAATTGGTTCGAAACGGGGTTGGAAGTTTTACTTATACCACAATCGATCCTTCGAATCTGGAACGTATCGAGGTGATCAAAGGACCATCGGCAACACTTTTTGGAAGTACTTTATCTTCTTTTGGTGGATTGTTTAATCGTGTGACCAAAAAGCCCTTTGATAGTTTTAAAGGTGAAATATCATATTCAGCAGCTAGTTGGGATTTAAACCGATTTACAGCGGATGTGAACACACCATTAAATAAAGATAAAACAGCTTTGTTAAGAATGAATACTGCATTTCATAGTGAAAGAAGTTTTCAGGATGCAGGATTCAACAGGAATTTTTCTTTTGCTCCAAGTTTTTCGTATGAAATCAATGATCGTTTGACGCTTTTAATTGATGCTGAATTTAGTATGTACAAAGCGACTTCGCCAACCAGACTTGCGCCATTTGTGGTAAAAGGTACCGAAAGCAGTATTGAAGATCTTGATATTCCGTACAAATTGTCTTTTGCCAATAACACCATCAATTATACAAGTCAGCAATATAATATTTTTGCACAGTTAAAGTATAAAATGACTGACCAATGGACATCTCAGACTGTTATATCCAGAACACGATCTTCATCTGATGGCTATACGGTGGCGTTACAAATGATGTCTCCAACTACAATAAGACAACAAGTTACGTATCAGGAATCTCCTTTTTACGGAACA
>Ga0247816_10001882_pt1 | contig 10057 bp, 10 predicted proteins | sample UWRJL209509C1_FD_179930 | JGI IMG/M metagenome (GOLD analysis project Ga0247816, IMG submission 179930) | Plant litter microbial communities from Arlington Agricultural Research Station in Wisconsin, United States - UWRJ-L209-509C-1 | ecosystem: Environmental > Terrestrial > Plant litter >...
AAGTTCTTTAAAGAATTTACAAATAATCACAGATCATTTTGATAGTTATCCTTTAATAACTCAAAAGAGAGCAGATTATCTTTTATTTAAACAAGCTATAGCTATAATAAAGAATAAAGAGCATTTGTCTATAAAAGGTATATTGAAGTTAGTAGGAATTAAAGCTACGTTAAACTGAGGTCTATCAGACAAGTTTAAAGAGAGTTTCCCTACTGCAAAAGCTGTAGTGAGACCTTCAGTAATATATAATACTTTTAATGTTAAGATTAAGAACTTAAACTGAATTAGAGGATTTATAGATGCTGAAGGAAGTTTCCAAGTTATAATTCAAAATAATACAAACGTTAGTTTAAGATTTTCATTAACTCAACATACTAAAGATGAGGAATTGTTAAAGGATATAGCTACTTATCTAAACTATGGTAGATATTACAAATCACCAAGACGTGATGAAGGTCAATACTTAGTAACAGTCTTTTCAGATATAAATGATAAGCTAATACCTTTCTTAAATGAGTACCCATTATTAGGAACTAAAAAAGATGATTACCTAGATTTTGCACAAATAGCCGAATTAATAAAATCTAAAGCTCATTTAACGGATGATGGATTAGAAAAAATAAAACTAATTCAAAGTAATATGAATAGAAAGAGAACAACAATAAAAGAAGAATAAATGTTTAGATAATTGTAATATCATAGATAAATAATAATAAAATACAATAAATTTCACTATATGCTGGAAACTTCTAATGCCTTTAGGTATCAATTATATAAACATTGGTGAAAATCTTAAAGGATGAAACAATGAACAATCAGCAGAAAACCAAAATAACAAGCCATGTTATGAGTAGGTTCCTCAGAGACTACACGTGAAAGATCACTTAACGCTGTTTTACAATAACAACTAAGTGATTAAGATATAGTCCACCACGATAAGTCTATAAGGCTTACTGTGATGTCCTTACAGCTTTGCATCAACAAGTCACTTTGTATTAACATTTTCTCTTAGTTTTACAATAGTTTTAGGTGCAACTATTTTAGGGTTCTCCGTGCATGGATTAAAATTTTTTTCTTTACTTGTTCCCGCTGGATGTCCTTTAGGGTTACTCCCCTTATTAGTTCTTATAGAATTCATGAAATTAAAGTAGGCTAAACTACTATTGTGAACAAAAGCCAAACTCCGGGGAAACCCTAAGAGCTCCTGGTACCAAACTTAACGGCGAAAGTCTTAAGCGGACCAACTAATCACTGGTGTACGGTAATAAGCCAGGAGATTCTAGCAATAGGAATGGGTAATCGCGGATCTAAATCAAATATTCTATCTCTTACCTTCTTTAAGGCAGAGGGTAGCCAAACTAGTTCCGGGGGATATAGATCCCGCGCTGGCTTCGTAGGCGCGGGAACTAGTGATCCTTTGATAAGGTTCCCCGCCGCTATGTATACATGGCAATTCTTCTTTAGAGAGAAAGTATTTGTAAAAGAGCAACGAGTAGATGGTTTTTCGGTATTGTATTCAATACTGTAAGGTGTACTCTAGTCGCCATGAAAGTGGTTTTGAGTAGAATCAAGTAACTCAAATTAAAGTTTCTGTATAGTCTTGGCTATTAAATATTAAATCATGTTTTACAGCTTCACACACACAGAATATTTATTAGCCTATATTTTGAAGTTTGAATTCATAATTTAATATATATACTTTATTATAACTTTATCGCTGTGACAACTAAGTCTAAAGCTAGCCCTGACAAGATCCCTACGATTTGCCCCCGATCCCGTAAAGGTAGATCATCAAATCGGACTTATAACCCAGTTACTCCTACCTGTATAGGTAAAAGAACTATGTCCACATCATCTAAACTAGTACCAATTCGAACTTATCTTAATCCTGATAAGGAAAAAGAATCAATTATTAATGAAAATAAAGGACGAACAGGTATTTACAGGTGAGTATGCTTAGAAACTGGGAAAAGTTACATAGGGTCATCCGTTAACTTAAATCTAAGATTTAAACAATATTTTAATTATAATCATATATCAAACCCTAAACGTAATATGAGGATTTATAAGGCGTTGCTAAAATATGGTTATGCTGGGTTTAGGTTAGAGATTTTAGAATATTGCTCTCCTCAAGGATTAATTAAAAGAGAGCAATTTTATTTTGATAGCTTAAATCCCGAGTATAATATATTAAAAGTTGCAGGATCTTTTCTGGGTTATAGACATAGTGAAGCGACAAAAAAACTAATAAGTATAGCTTTAAAAGATACTAAAGTATCTGAATCTACCAGGGAGTTAAAAAGAGAAGCTTTATTAGGTAAATCTTTTGATAAGACGCGAATTGAAAAAATGCGTCTAAGCAATACATTTAGAAAACCTGTCATAGTCACTAATACGGAGACAGGGGAGGTACTAGAATTTGCTTCTCTTACAGATGCTGGTAAATATGTGGGGATATCTAGGATTTCGGTAGCTAAATATTTATTAAACAATCTAACTTACAATAAATATACATTTTCAGAGAAGGGTATAGCTCCTGGTTCCTCTTTAGTAGATAAGGAAGTTAGTGATAAATCTAAATCATCTAAGGGGGAAGGTAAAATATCACACCAGGCTATTTTACTGACTAACCAAGCAACAGGAGATAAAATAGAATTTTCTTCTATCTCAGATGCAGCTATATATTTGAGTGTATCAAAGGGACGTCTATGATATTTCTTTAATAAAACGGTAAAAACAGGAAATGAAACCTTAAAAGGATATACTATATCGAAATTATCTTCTATTCAAAATCAAGTTAATAAAACAAGAAAGAAGATAGAAGTTATAGACATAGAAACAAATGAAGTAACAACATATTCTTCTATTAGTTTAGCTGGGGAAGCTTTAGGTGTATCTCAGGCAAGCATATCCTTATATATATCAAGGAAGCGTAGTAGCCCTTTTAAAAAAAAGTATATTTTTAAATTAGTTTAATTGAGGGGTGCTGTTGCATGCCATGCATACTTCGTTAGCTAGCAGCAGCCTCCGTATAAGCTTCCGATTTCGTAATCCTGCATTAGTATAAGCCAAGAGTACAGTCGTTCATATTTAGCTAGAAATATATCTTTAGGATTAAGACTAGCAGCAAACATAAAAAGATGAGATTAGGTTCCTCATTCTTATTGTGTAAAAGAGCCAAATTCCGGGGAAACCCTAAAGCTCTAATAACTAAAGATAAGAGGGAAACTTCTTATCCGGCCTGATTAATGCCTCAGGGTATAGTAATATCATTAGAGATTCTAGTAATAGGAATGGGTGATCGCGGATCTAAATCAGTAATATATTTATTTTTACCAGTTGTTACTAGCCGATAGATTTATGTTATTACTGTAAAAGAGCAACGAGTAGACGGTTCTTCAATACTTATAATTATTGTAAGGTATACTCTAGTCGCCGGGAAATCCGGTTCTTGGATGAAATTAAGTAATTCAAGATTAAAGTTAACACAATAGCCTATCCTTATTTTTTTTTTAATTGAAAAGTATTGGTAATCATATTGTTATGTGTAAGTTGTTATAAATACTTATACTCTATTCGATCGAGTCAATAAATACCGATGGAATAAGTTTGTAAATACCTTTAGAGAAAGGATAAAGTTTATTATAAACACCTTTAAAGAAAGGATAAAGTTGTGTACGACTTATATTATCTATGATTAAAAATTTTATTAGAAAACCTTTATTATCACATAGCTTTAACTTAAATAACGTTAGATTACGTAGCTTATTTTATCAACCTAAAGTAAAATTAACCTATTTCAGACAAACAGCTGTTAGGGCGTTTTCAACCAGAAGAAATGATGATTCTTCTACAGATTTCTCCAGTGTAGTTGTTTTCTTTGATGCAGACAAAGAAAAACTTAATATCCTTAAATACATTAAAGGTAAAGCCGGTATTTATATGTGAACTAATAAATTGAATGGTAAAAATTATGTAGGGAGTTCTGTGAATTTAAGGCGTAGATTATTGGAATATTACAATGTTAATAGACTACTAAATGAAGAATCTATGCCTATTAACCTAGCATTACTAAAATACGGTTATCATAATTTTAGTCTTACTATCTTAGAAATTTGCGATATAGATAGTCTTATATCTAGAGAAAAACACTTTTTTGAAGTATACTCTCCAGAGTATAATATATTAAAATTTCCTGGAAGTCCTTCACGAGGTTCTGGTTGAAGACATTCAGAAGCAACAATAGAGAATATGCGTGCTGCTACTTACATAAGAAATCAATCTCCAGATAATTTAGCTAAAATATCTGCAGCTCAACCTAGTAGTATAAAAGTAGAAGTAACTGATTTAGAAACAAATAGTTCTACTGTTTATCACGCCATTAAAGCAGCTGCCCATGCTTTAGGTATTGATAGAAGATATATCGAACATTACATTTACTTGAATCAAGATAAACCAGTTTTAGGAAAATATATTTTTAAATTACTCAATTCAGATGACGCTAGCTCCGCACAAAATTTAGTTAATGTAGAAAAAGTCCAAAAAACTAGTTTGAAAGTGGAGGTTACTAATGTTGAGACTAAGGAAGTTACAATATACCCTTCTATTGGTGCAGCAGCTAGAGCATTACGTTATCGCCAGCCTAGCATATCTTTATATTTAAAGGAAAATAGAACTAAACCGTTTAAAGGTATATATTTATTTAAGTTAGTTTAAGATTACTTCGGTTAATTTCATGAGCTTTACAAGATAAAACAGTATTAGGTTTTAAGGCTAGGGCTGCTTCGCACGCCCTTGGATTTTAATTTTGAATATGATCTTATGTAGAAAAGTTTTCTAATATTAGACTTATACATAATCAGAGGATAAATTTGTGGATGCGATTATCGGGTCATATGCTATTAAATATATTAGCTGGTTTTACTTACAATATAATGACATCAGGTATTATATTCTTTTTTTTGGGGTTAATTCCCCTAGCTTTTATAATAGCTTTCTCTGGATTAGAATTAGGGATAGCTTTTATACAAGCTCAGGTATTTGTTGTATTAACAAGTGGATATATAAAGGATGCACTTGATCTACATTAAGAGAAATTATTATAATCTTTTTAAAATCTATAAAAGTTTTTGTTCATAACAATTTTAAAATTATATTAAGTATTATTTCACTATTTAGTGTACTATTTATATATATTAACTTTAATTTGTTTATAACAGATTATTGATTTATAGGTATTACCTTCCCATTATTTACTTTGTTTTTATTTTATTGGTTTAAAGAGGATTTCGTCGTAACTGTCGTAACTAATTTAGAAAATAGAATTACTTTTTTTATCTTTTTATCTATTTTAGGAGGTATATTTATATTTATATTAATTAGTCTATTTAATATAGAGCCAATGGAGGTTTTTAATTGTTGGAGGTCACTTTGTAGATATTTATTTTTATGAATAGCTGGAATTTTATTTATTGAATTCATTAATACACCTTGAAATAAAGATAGCTTATTAAATTTTGGAATTAAACTATGTATAACTATTCTATTTATCTTTCTATTTAGTTTTATTTCTACTGTTATACTAGCTGAGTGGCTTACTTTAAATATGGATGGAGGGGAAGGTCAACCTGTTGGTTCGCCTCTAGGAGGTAATGAAGGTAATGGTGGTAATGGTAATTTACCTAACCCAGAAAGATCTCCTTCTCCAATTGGAGATAATAGAGGTAATACCCCGAATTTAGTTGAAGATGATATGCTAGCAGCAGCAAACTCGGCTTTAAAAAAAATAACTGCCAAGCTAGATATATATACGATAGAAATAAAAGAGTCTTTTATAGCCGACCAAATACCAGGTGATCCACACAATTTGACCCCTCGTGAAGTGGAAGTGTCATTCTCTTTAAATAGACATATTGGTCATAATTTTTCTTATGTTAAGACTAGTAGAGGTGATTATGGTCCTCTTAAGAATTCTTTTTATTTAACTAAAGTGGGTCAAGATGCACCAAAAGGTGCGTTAATGACAAAATCTAATCACCCGCCTAATGATTATACAGCTATAAAATATCAGAATAGTAGTTGTAAAAACCAAATTATAAAAGCTTTAGAAGCATTAACAAAAGATCCAAGAACAGGAAAAAAGTAAAATGAAACTGAAACTGAATCTGAATCACCTTAACCTAACATCATATATGATGTAGGATAAAACTAATATTTAGTTAGTGCTTCGCTGCTTCGCTGCTTCGCTGCTTCGCAGCTTCGCAGCTTCGCAGCTTCGCATAGATAGATGTTATTTTCTTATCCTTCTATTTCTTTACTTACCTTTTTTTCCTTCCCTTTATTATGCCTTTCTCTGGATTAGATTTAGGAATTGCCTTTATAGAAGGCCAAGTTTTTGTAGTTTTAACTAGTGGATATATTAAAGATGCCCTAGATTTACATTAAAGTGAAAAAAAAATATCGAATACACTATCCTTTCTCATTCATGAGAAGGATAAAGTTAGAAAAGAAAAAGATATTAAAAAAAAACAACAAAGAACAAACAAGAGAGAGTATTTCACACAGATATTTTAGCGGACTAATGATATAGGGATGTGTTAATCAAAATGACAAAATGACAAAATGACAAAATGACAAAATGACAAAATGACAAAATGACAAAATGAGAGCCATTCATTTTTGCCAAGAATAATGATTTTTTTACATTTTCATTTCTTATTGCTCAAAATTTAAGGTTTAGGGAGTTTTATTTTATTCTATTATCATTTGTCAAATGACAAATGACAAATGACAAATGACAAATGACAAATGACGAAGGTAAATCTTATCTTCTTCATTGGATCTTTGATCAAAGATAAAACTCCGTTTAGTTTTTATAGCTTTTATTTTTATATATTTAGATATTTATTATGTATTATTCTCCTACCATTATTTCGTTAATTGAGGTTATTTTGGTATTAGTTCCTGCCCTATTAGGAGTAGCTTATGTAACAATTGCGGAAAGAAAAACTATGGCAAGTATGCAAAGAAGATTAGGTCCTAATGTCGTGGGTCAGATCAAATTTCATAGCACTTTTAAAAGATCATACTCTAGCTCAAATAATAAAGGAATAAGTGAATTATATCTTAACAGGAAAGCCCCTATTAAACCTTTCGAGGGAAAATCTGTAAGTGTTTGTAAAGATTTACTATCTTCAACTGCTCTTAATATATTCGGGTTCCCTCGCTCCATCGAACGTAGTGATGGAGCGAGGTGCAAAAGGTTTAAAATTTCTTCCCTTAAGCCTTTTCCTTCTTTAGTAAAAATAACGAGTGTTAGATACTTTAATACTTTGAACAATAATAGGGACGAGTTTAAAGAGTGACTATGTGGGTTCATAGATAATGAAGGAAGTTTTTATATTGAACCCAACAATAAAGGTCGCTCTTATAGATTTAATTTCCAAATTGTCTTACACATAGATGATATAGAAGTACTACATTTTATTAAGAGTAAACTTGGTATGGGAGAAGTTAGAGATAGAGGTTCGAATGCTATTTTTACTATAAGGGCTCAACAAGATATAGTCGAATTAATAGAAATTTTATCTAAATATCCATTAAACTCGGCTGCGCCCCTAAAAAAAAATCGCACCTTCTTAGTAGTTCGCTCAAAGACTCGCTCCATCACTACGTTCGATGGAGCGAGGCCACTTGTTTTTATGTGTGACCCCTTCTTGCTGTGCATCAAAATCTACGAGGGTAAAAAATATCTAGATTTTTCTGATTTTAAAAGAGCATTTGAACTATATACTAACTCTAAAACCAAAACCCCAGAGTTAATTCTAGATATTACCCTAATTAAGGACGGGATGAACAAAGGTAGAACCAATTTTTCTATGCCTACCGAGCATAAATATCGAATAACTCCTTATTGATTACTTGGATTTGTAGAAGGAGACGGTTCATTTTTCATTCGAAGAAAAAATTATCAGTTGTATTTTTCTATTGCGCAAAAACCAACATTCTAGGGATTTAGAATTAATAAATAAAATTGCGGACTTTTTATATGATTTACCTAGGGTAAATAAACAAATCATGCGTAAAAGCAGTCTAAGAATAAGTGAGTATTCCGCTCCAGCCATCTTACCCTTGGAATCATCACCATTATCTGGCAACAGTTCTAAAAACTCTGCTACTTATCTAATAGTTGACCATTCTGATTTAATAAAGTTCGTAATTATTCCTTTTTTTAGTTCTATGACATGATGTAGTAAAAAATATTTGGATTTCCAAGATTTCTCTTTAGTGTTTAAGTTGAAAGAAGAAGGTCACCATCATACTGATAAGGGAAAAATTTTAATAGATTCCTTTATAGGACAGATGAATAACAATAGACTTTCAACGTCAGCTGGGGCTAGTTTGCACCGAGAAGATAAGGAACTTTTAATTTCACAAGCCAAAAAAATTCTACAAGGTCCCTCTAACTACAAAAAAGAGAAAGGGAAAACTTTTATTATATCTGAAAATAAATGACTAACTTACAGAAAAGGCGTAGTATATGAGATTATTGATCTTAATGGTAATGTAGTTACGACATGTAAGTCAATAACTGCAGTTATAGATTTTTTAGAAGTGTCTCGTTATATAGTTTTAAAAAGATTAGAAGACGGTGAGTCAATTCAATGGGCAAAGGAAAATCGCTTAGTAACGATCCGAGAAGTAGAAATGTAGATTTTTTTATTTAGTGTAAGACAATTCTGTTATTTACAAGGTAGGATAGGGATGGGGTCGTATTGTATACACACAATGGTAGCCTATATGTTTTACTAATTAACAAAAAGTTCTATTTTGATCTTTTTGTATTGTGTTTACATCCCCCTGTCTATATGTTCACTTATAAGTCTGACCGTAATATTTATTACATAGGGAGAGCTAATGATTCCCAAAAGAGATTTAAAGCTCACTTTAATACTAACTTAAAAGATAGATTCCATGTATTTATTAACGCTGTAGGTTGAGATAAATTCGAATTTTCAGTTATTGAGATTTGTAGTTTAGATATGCATCGAGAAAGAGAGAATTATTATTTACAAAAATATTTACCGTTGTTAAATACTATTTTTAAAAGTAATTTAAGTGATACTCAAACTTTTGATTCCGTTTATGAAATATTAAAAGTTAGACAATTAGAGTCTAGCTTCGATAATAAGTCTAAAGGTATATTTATATATCTTTATGAATATATTAATGGACAACTTAGCACTAAGTATATTACATTTAACAGTATAAATCAGCTATCCAAATATTTAAATATAAGTAGAGAAACTATTAGTATATATTTAAATACATACGTTCCTTATAAAGGTTATTTATTTTTAACTGGTTGAGTATCCATCCTTCGGTCCTTCGGTCCTTCGGTCCTTCGGACAAAATTATAGAGAAATTAGTTAGCGATGCTACACAAGGGTTAGAATTAGACCGTACCATAGCTAAAATAGTCTGAATATACTATATAAAAGCAGATGGTACTGTAGTTAAAACTGCATATGAATCTATAGGTGCAGTAGCTAAAGCATTAAATGTACACCATACAGTTATAAATAATCATCTAGACAAATGAATTAAGGGCGGTATTGAAAATAATTATTTATTTAGTAGTGAATTGGATAGTTTAGAATTAGAAAAATTAATGGAAATATCTTTATTAAGAAAACATAATAATTTAAAAGTATGAGTTTATGATGCTTTAACTTTAGAATTAATATTGGATGTGTTTAGTAGTATGAAAAAAGCTGCTGATTATTTTAATGTAGATTACAGATCTTTATTAAAACACCTAGATACTAAAATAGCCACTATGAAAGGTGGTAAATTAATATTATTATTTAGTAATGAATTAACTGAATTAGAGAAAGAATCATTGTTAAATAAAGTTAAAAAAACAACAAATGAAACAACTCCTGTATGAGTATATAGAAATGTTGAGGGTGCATTAGTATTAATAGATAATAATAAACCTTCCTATAGTTCTAAATTTTTAGCATCTAAATCTTTAAATATTAGTACTATAACAATT
>Ga0247816_10001883_pt1 | contig 10056 bp, 7 predicted proteins | sample UWRJL209509C1_FD_179930 | JGI IMG/M metagenome (GOLD analysis project Ga0247816, IMG submission 179930) | Plant litter microbial communities from Arlington Agricultural Research Station in Wisconsin, United States - UWRJ-L209-509C-1 | ecosystem: Environmental > Terrestrial > Plant litter >...
TGCAAATCGTTGTCGTAAACAGCCCGATGGTAAACGGAGAAAGAGACAAAGTTTTTACAGAATGCTTAGAAAAGATAAAAAATTCGTTCAAAAATGAAAAAGTGAAACCAATCCAAATTTTCAAATTTACCGCAGTTACGCCACATGGTTGCACAACACATCCAGATGCCGAAGACCATAAAATTATGGCAAAACAATACGAGCCATTCTTAAAAAAGCTTTTCAAACAAAAATCATAGTTCCATAAATTTTTACAAATGAAAAAATATATTTTATTGCTTTTTTTGGTCTCAAACCTTGCATCAGCAAACGTCACGCTTCCAAATATCTTCTCAGATAATATGGTTTTGCAACGAAATTCTGAAGTAAAAATCTGGGGTTGGGGAAGCCCAAAAGAAGAAATTAGTATCACAACAAGTTGGGACAATAAAGAATACAAAACGGCACCAAATAATGAAGCCAATTGGAGTCTGAACATAAAAACTCCGGAAGCCGGCGGGCCTTTTGAAATCACGATAAAAGGATACAATCAAATTACCTTAAAAAATATCTTGATTGGTGAAGTCTGGCTTTGTTCAGGCCAATCCAATATGGAAATGAGCGCTTCATGGGGAATTAAAAATGGCGAAGAAGAAATGAAAATGGCCAATCATCCAAACATTCGTTTTTTCAGCGTACCCAAATTAACTTCCACTACGGCACAAGATAATTTGCCCGCAAATTGGCAAGAATGCAACCCAGAAACCATGAAATATTTCAGTGCAGTTGCTTATTTTTTCGCACTTCATTTGCAAGAAGATTTAAAAAATATTCCCATCGGATTGATAAATTCTTCTTGGGGCGGCACACCTGCAGAAATCTGGATTCCCGAAGAAACCATTAAAAGCGACCCAATTTTGACAGAATTGGCCAGCAAAAAAGAACCCACAGAATACGGTCCAAATTTGCCAGGACGCGCTTTCAATGCCATGATAAATCCGCTGACAAACTTTAAAATCGCAGGCACAATTTGGTACCAAGGCGAAAGCAACGTTGGCGCAAAAAATTATGAAAAGACTTTTTCTTCCTTGATAAAATCGTGGCGAAAAAAGTGGAATCAAGACTTTCCGTTTTATTTCGTGCAAATCGCACCTTATCAATATGGAGAAAATCATTTTGGTGGGGCCGAAGTACAAAACGCACAGCGAAAAACATTGGAATTGGTTGAAAACACTGGAATGGCGATGACTTCTGATATTTCCACGATTGATGACGTTCATCCAAAAGACAAGAAAACTGTAGGAAATCGCTTGGCAGAAATTGCTTTAAAAAACCATTATAAAACAAGAAATAATACCGTTGACGGACCACTTTTCAAGAATATTGAAATAAATAAAAACACCATTTCGGTAACTTTTGAAAATGCCGAAGGAATGTATTTCAAGAACAAAAAATCCACGCTTTTTGAAGTTGCCGGAAGCGACAATATTTTCCATCCAGCCGAAGCCAAAATAAAAAACAACAAAATCGAAGTCACTTCAAAAATGGTAAAAGAACCTAAAAAAGTACGTTTTGCTTGGAAAAATACGGCACAATCTGATTTGTTCAACCGCGCCAATCTTCCAGCATCCGCCTTTATTAGTGAATAGTTTTTTCATTTGAAGCAGGAAAGTAAGTAAATTATCAGCAAAAGACAGTCCCGCTGTCTGCAGTAGTTTTTCCTGCGAACCTCGCAGAAAAAAGCTACTGCTGCCCATCGGGGCTATGGGAGAAAGGCCAGTGATTTTTTGTAATCTTTCCGACCATTGCGCAAAAAAATGCCAACAAAAATAAACTTTGTGTCTTTGTGACTTTGCGAGATTATAAATTAAAATATCGAGAAATTACAAATTTTATCTTTCAAGCCAATTTAACATTATGTAAACCTCAGAAAAGCAATTCGTTACAAATAAAAAAATATGAAAAACAAAAATACAATCATAGCAGGAATTTTTTCCCTTTTTACAATCACAGCAATGAACGCACAAAACAAAGCACATCTCGACAAGAAAAAACCAATCGAAGAAAGAATATCACTTCTTTTAAAAGAAATGACTCTTGAAGAAAAAGTCGGGCAGATGAACCAATACAACGGATTTTGGGACGTAACCGGACCCGCTCCAAAAGGTGGTTCAGCCGAATTGAAATATGAACATTTGCGCAAAGGTTGGGTTGGTTCGATGCTTACCGTTCGTGGCGTAAAAGAAGTTCGTGCCGTACAGAAAATTGCTGTGGAAGAAACCCGTTTGGGAATTCCCTTAATTATCGGTTTTGACGTAATTCATGGCTACAAAACTTTAAGTCCGATTCCATTGGCTGAAGCCGCAAGTTGGGATTTAGAAGCTATAAAAAAAGCAGCACAGGTTGCCGCAGATGAAGCTTCTGCATCTGGAATTAACTGGACTTTCGGACCAAATGTTGATATTTCTCGCGACGCCCGTTGGGGAAGAGTCATGGAAGGCGCCGGAGAAGATCCTTATTTGGGAAGCAAAATTGCCGTGGCAAGAGTGAAAGGTTTTCAAGGCGATGATTTGTCAGCCATAAACACAATTGCCGCGTGTGCCAAACATTTCGCAGCTTATGGTTTTGCCGAATCTGGACGCGATTACAACACGGTTGATATAGGAAACGCGACTTTGTACAACACAGTTTTGCCACCGTTTAAAGCGGCAAATGACGCTGGAGTTAGAACGATGATGAATTCTTTCAATATTTTAAATGGAGTTCCGGCAACAGGAAATAGTTTCTTGCAAAGAGACATCTTGAAAGGAAAGTGGAAATTCGACGGATTCGTGATTTCTGACTGGGCTTCTGTTCGTGAAATGATTACGCACGGTTTTGCAAAAGACGGCGCTGAAGCGACTTTAAAAGCTGTAAAAGCAGGTTCTGACATGGATATGGAATCCAATCTTTATGTGTATGAATTGGCAAAATTAGTCAATGAAGGAAAAGTTGATGTAGCTTTGGTAGACGATGCAGTTAGAAGAATTCTTCGTGTAAAATTTGAACTCGGACTTTTTGACAATCCGTATAAATATTTGGATGAAAAAAGAGAAAAAGCAACCATTGGAAGCAAAGCCAATCACGAAGCCGTTTTGGATGTGGCTAAAAAATCAATCGTACTTTTAAAGAACGACGGCAATTTACTCCCATTAAAAAAATCAGGACAAAAAATTGCCTTGATCGGGGCTTTGGCAAATGACAAAAACAGTCCGTTGGGAAGCTGGAGAATTGCCTCTGAAGATAATACTGCCATTTCTGTTTTGGAAGGAATGCAAAAATACAAAGATAATAAACTGACTTACGAAAAAGGATCTGACTTGACTGTTGGAAAAACTACTTTTCTTGATGAATTGGTTTTTAATACAACGGACAAAAGCGGATTTGAAGCGGCTAAAAATGTAGCAAAAAATGCTGATGTTGTGGTAATGGTTTTGGGCGAACACGGCTTTCAAAGCGGAGAGGGAAGAAGCAGAACCAATCTTGACCTTCCAGGAAACCAGCAGGAATTATTAGAAGAAATTTACAAAGTCAATAAAAATATCGTCTTGGTTTTAAACAACGGAAGACCTTTGACAATTCCGTGGGCAAGTGAAAACATTCCAGCCATTGTGGAAGCTTGGCATTTGGGAACAGAGACAGGGAACGCTGTAGCGCAAGTTTTATACGGAGATTACAATCCGAGTGGAAAATTGCCAATGAGCTTTCCAAGAAATGTAGGGCAAGTTCCGATTTATTATAACCAACATAGTACGGGAAGACCAATTGACAGTGATAAAAACGTATTTTGGTCGCATTATTCTGACGTAGAAAAAACGCCTTTATTTCCTTTCGGTTTCGGTTTGAGCTATACTACTTTTGAATATTCCAATTTAAAAGTTAACAAAACAACTTATGCAAAAGGAGAACCTGTAAAAGTTACGGTTGAAGTAAAAAACACAGGAAATTATGATGGAAAAGAAGTGGTTCAATTGTACATCAGAGATATTTCAGGAAGCCTTTCAAGACCCGTCAAAGAGCTGAAAGGTTTTGAATTGGTCAACTTCAAAAAAGGAGAAAGCAAGACAATTTCGTTCACGCTTACAGACAAAGAACTAGGGTTTTATGACAATGATGGAAATTATCTGGTAGAACCAGGAACATTTAAAATCTTCGTCGGAACCAATTCTAATGATGTTTTGGAAACAGAATTTGAGTTGAAATAAAAAATGTAATTATAGATAAAACGGCTGTCAGATTTATTTTGACAGCCGTTTTTGCATTTGGATGAAACGATAAATTTCAAGATAAAAAAATGGAGTTGACTTCTTATCAATGTACTACTGTTTTTCGCTCTAAAAAACTTCTCAGACCAATCATTGAAAATGCCAAAACACCAAAAATAATTCCGATCCAAGGGTTGTAAACAACTCCTCTGGTTATGATTATCCAACCGCCAATGGTTGTTCCTAATGTTACGCCCAAATTTCCAAATGATGTAGCAAGACTGTTGGCAAATTCCAAGCTGTCAGGAACTGATGAAATCATATACGTGGAAGCGTTTAAAAAACTAGGAGAATATAAAAATCCCCAAATTCCTATGACAATCATTGTGGCAATTGTATTTCCATCTGAAAAGTATAGCAGAATTGGTATCAAAATAGTTCCCGACAGAAAAAAAGCTGTGGTTTTAGCTATGTTTTTGTTTAACATTTTACCAGCTATCCAATTGGCAAAAACGCCAACAACACCAAATAAAAACAACATATAACTTATCATAGTAGCATCCATTCCTTTAGCCTTATTCAAATATTCAGCAAAATAACTGTAGGTAGAAAACCAAGCAGTAATCATAAAAAAATTCATGAGCGTACTGATAATAAAAGTTGGCTTCGAAAGTATTTTCAATTGACTTCCATAGGTTTTCTTTTCTTTGACGGGCATTTTTGGTAGCACGAAATAAATTGCAGTCAAGGCAATAAAACTAACAACGGCCTGTACTTTAAAAGAATATTCCCAAGACCACAAACTTGCCAGCCAAGTTGCGAAAGGAACCGTTGTTACCATTGCAATCGCCACACCGCTAAAAACAATACTCATAAGTTCATTCTCTCTTTTTTTATCTGCTTGTGAAACGGCCACGGCCAAAGCAGTCGCGATGTAAACGGGCTGTAAAAAAGCCGGCAAAATCCTAACTAACATTAACAACCAAAAAGGAGGCGAAAAAGAAGATACTATTCCTGTCACGAGAAAAATGGAGATTGCAGCCAGCATTACTTTTTTACGGTCAAAACCAGATGTAAATAAAGTCATAAAAGGACCAGTGATTGCAATAATCAATGCAAAGGCACTCAGTAAATAACCTGCTTTATCAATGCTGATTTGATAATGTGTCGCAATTTCGGGCAAGATGCCGATGATTCCAAATTCTGTTGTGATAACTGCCAAAAAACCAAGACAACCAATATAAGCGTATTTTTTCATTGCTATTTTTTGTTAAGAATAGCAAAGGTATTTTTAAACAATTAAATTTGCACTGTACACATTCAAATGTATGGTACTAACAAATTTGTAAGTAATGGGAATTAGAAAAGAAAATTCGACCAATATGCAGAATGAAAAATCTATAACAGAAGGATGTAATTTGACGTACGCCGTTTGTAAAATAGGCGGCCGTTGGAAATTAATAATCTTGTGTAAATTAGAGGAAGGAAAGCTGAGATTTAGTGAAATAAGAAAACAAATTCCAAATATCACCGAAAGAATGCTCACATTACAGCTTCGTGATTTAGAGAAAGAAGGATTGCTGAAGCGCACGGTTTACGCTGAAGTTCCACCAAGAGTAGATTATGAACTCACAAAAATCGCAAATGATTTAATTCCAATTTGGAGAAAGTTAGAGGATTGGGGTGCAAAACATAGAGAATTATTGAAGTGATTTGACTGCTTGGTATTCCTGAAAAAGTGATGCATATTTTTTGTTTAATAAAAGCTACTCAAAACGCCACAGAATGAAAAAAATTGGTTTTTAGTACAACCCAAAAAGAATTAATTTAAGTTATAATAAATAATTGTTACTTAATTAATTTTGAGGAATTAGTGTACTTTTACCTTCTTTCCATTTTTTTGTTTTTGTGTCATATAGATATAAATTCTTACTAAATTGATACGCATTTGCGTGAACATAAGTAATAAGTATCTTCTTGTTTTTGTCTATCTCAGACGGAAAAAATTTCATTGTATTCGTGAGAAAGACATCCAATACGAATTTTTTATTTTTTTGAATATAATAATTATACAACGGTCCGCCATTTCCTCCAGATTCTTGTTTTATAGCTAAATCTTCAATTCCATCAAAATTAAAATCGCCAATAATAAGGTTTCCAAAATCATTGTCTAAATCTTTAGCATTTTTGTTAACTCCTGTAGAATAAGAGCGAACGTTAGCGCATTCTTTAAATTCAAATTGAGACAGGTATTCTGAATCAAAATTAATTTCTTGAAATATCTTCTTCGTAGCTTTTTGTGTGATAATTAATGAAATGGTTTTAATTTCATTTTTGCTTTTATAGCTAACACTAAAATCAAAATTTTTTGAAAGATTTTTGTAAGTGCAGGTTTGGGCATTTCCTGACGAAGCAATCAAAATAAAAAACAGCAAGAGAAAAGATTTTAGGTACATTGTAATATTTTTGAATGATGATTTAAGTGATACGAAGCTAAGAAATTTATCAAATAAAAAAACCGAAGCGCTCAACTTCGGTTTACTATAAATTTAAATTGGTTTTAAAACTTCGAATTAAATTCTTTAATCATTTCCATTGTGCTTTTGTCACTTGAAAAAACAGAGTTCAAACCTTGCGGTTCTTGCGGCGGATCAGCTGTGAAATCGTCGCCTGTTTTCCACTTTCCGTTTTCTGGATTATTTTTTCCGATTCCTCCGTATCCCCAGAAATTCAAAGCGGTAAAGTTTTCTTTGTTTTTTACGCTTGACGCTAATCTCTCAAAAATAGCCTTGTAAAAAGTATCCCTGTTTTCAATCGATGCTTTTTTAGAAAGGCTTTCTTTTTCTCTTGGATACCCAAATTCTTCTAAAACAATAGGTCTTTTTAAAGTTTTTGCCACGGCAATATGTTCGTCAATGTAAGCCAATGTTTTTTCAATAGCAATTGGAGTAGATCCTTTTTCATCTTCCAGCTTATACCAAGTCCAGTTTTTCGGCCAAATATGCATCGTCAAATAATCAATTTTCGAATTTTTATGTGTTCTTTCAAAAGCCTTAATATCATCATTTGAACCTGCTTTTCCTTCAGAACCTGTAGAAATCAAGTGATTTTTATCTAAACTGTCGATTAAATCCACTACAGAATTTAGCCATTTTGTGAAAGCAACTTCATTGTCTGCTGTAAAAATTCGTGGCTCATTTGCAATCTGCCACGACATGATTGCTGGATCTTCAGTATATTTTTTCTTCGTATAATTATTAGTTCTGCCCAAAATGAATTTGATGTGGTCATCAAAAGCTTTCATGCAAGGCTCACAGCTATGGAATTGTTTTACATAATCCATAAATTGTGGCCAAGTATTCGGCTTGATATTTGGATTTGGTAGTTTTCCTTTTCCGTTCCATTCTAAATATTGCGCCATCCCGCCAGACCATTCCCAGTTGTTATTTAGGTATAAAACGGCGTCCATGTTACGTTTTCCCATTTCTGAAAGAAGGTAATCCAATCCATCCAAAAGGTTTTCGTCATATTTTCCTTGTTCAGTTTGAAGGGCTGGAGTCACCGTAAAATCTTGTTTGCCACCTTCAGCGCCAACCAAAATTCGCAGGTTTGTGATTCCGTTTGCTTTTAATTCGTCAAGTTCTTTTTTCAATCGTTCTCTGTCGCCGTTTTTTTTACCAATCAAAGAACCATACCAATAATTGGTTCCGATATAATGATACGGTTTTCCGTTTTTGTAAAATTCATTTCCTTTCACGGTTATAAATTTCTGAGCATTTGAAGCACAGGAAATTAAAGAAAGAAATGCAACAAGTAAAAGTATTTTTTTCATAATTTATAGTTTTAATTTAATGGCTTGAAACAGCAATATCGTCAACAAATAGAGTTCCTGTAGCGAAACCCATCGCCACCATTACACGAAACTTTTTGCTTCCCGAAGGAATTTTTAAACTCTTTTTATAATTTGTCCAATCAGTAGTTCCGGTTACGAAAGTCACATTTTGGTCTTCTCCAGTTTTTGTTTTTCCATCGCTGGAAAATTCTACAGTAATAAGTCCGTTATTCCAAACATCTTTGCCTTGTTTGATATTTTCAGATTTAATCCAAAGAGAAATATCTAAAGTGGAAGCATTTTCAGGCAAATCGGCAATTTGGTCACTTCCAACCCAGTCATTTGTTGTAGAAGTTATTGAAATGCTATTGTTTCCTTCTTTTTTTATCGTAGAATTTACGGAAGCATTTCCTCTCCAGTTTTTCAACCCGTCCTCGAAATTTCCGTTACTGAAAAGCTCTTTTTTTGGTTCAGAAGCGGAAGTTACGACAGGTTTTCTGCTTTCTGTTTCTTTTTCCATCAATTTATTGAAACTTTCTTGAGAAATCGGAATCGCTTTTACTTCATCAAAATAAACGGAACCTGAAGTTTTTGCCAAAGCCAGCATTACCCGAAATTTTTTAGTGTCTTCTGTAAGTTTTACTGTTTTTTTATAGTGTTTCCAAGGACTGCTTCCCACCACAGAAGCAATGCTTTCATAAGAAATATTTTTTTCTGAAGACGTCATCAACTCAATGTTCATCAATCCTGAACTGAATTTATCTGCCAATTCTTCAATATTATCAGCTTTGATCCAAACGCTAAATTCAATCGCATACGTTTCTTTTGGAACGTTCACAATCTGATCGATTCCTTTCCATTCTTTGCCCACAAATTGATTGATCAAACAGCTATTATTTCCTGCTTTTTTATCATAAGGATTGATTACGGCAACGTCGCCGCGCCAATTAGCAAGTTCATTTTCAAAACCACCATTTTTAATCAAATTGGTTTGCGAATGAGCACAAAATCCAAATAGGAGCAAGCCGATTGAAGTGAATTTTTTCATCTGTAAATTTATAAATGAGAAGAAAGTCGGTCCATAATTTCAAGGCAAGCTCTGGAATTATGATATGGACATTTCCAAAAACCAGCTTTGTCTTTTTCAATCTTGGAATAATCAGCATTAATTCCCCAAATCCATTCGCCATTTTTAGTGTCCAGAATGTGTTTTTTGACGAAATTCCAATTGTTTTCAAAAATTTTGAAATAGGTTTCATCGCCTGAAATCTGCCAGGCATTTACCATTCCGATCCAAAGTTCAGCCTGTGGCCACCAATGTTTTTCGGCAATCATTTCGTTCTTTTCAGGATCAAATTCATACCATAATCCTCCGTCTGAGTCGAGTCCTTCTTTGGTTACTCGCGCCATTTCAACGGCATATTTTTTATAGTTCTGAATCAGTTTTTCGTTTTCAATAACTTCAGCGCACCAAAGCAGGAGCCAAGCCGCTTCAATATCATGTCCATACGAAATTACGTCAGGTTTTTCAATCCAGTTTTCATCAAAGAAAAGTTTCAAATGCCAATTTTCTGGATTGATAAAATGGGTTTCAATAGTTTCTAAAAGCTGTGCAATGGTATTCTTTAAAGCTTCATTTTTCCAAACTCTATAAAGATTGGCATACGCTTCCACGATGTGAAGGTGCGTATTCATTGTCTTTTTTTCGTTGGCGTCTTTTTCGCTCAAGCGCAAATCCTCAATCGGAGTCCAATCTTGGTTAAAGGCTTCAAAATATCCTTTATTTTCTTTGTCAAAACTGTGTTCTTCAATTTTGTAATAAAGGCTTTTGGCTAATTCCAACGCTTCTTCATTCTGAGAAATAGCATAAAATTCGGTCAAGCCGTAAATAACAAAAGCAATTGCATAAACCTGGTTTTTGGTATCTTTTGGAGTTCCATCGTGATGTAAACTCCAAAAAATACCACCATGCTTTTTATCGTAAAAATTATTTTTTATGTA
>Ga0247816_10001884_pt1 | contig 10049 bp, 14 predicted proteins | sample UWRJL209509C1_FD_179930 | JGI IMG/M metagenome (GOLD analysis project Ga0247816, IMG submission 179930) | Plant litter microbial communities from Arlington Agricultural Research Station in Wisconsin, United States - UWRJ-L209-509C-1 | ecosystem: Environmental > Terrestrial > Plant litter >...
GGCAGGAAGCGAGTACCGTAACCGGCTGCTGGGAACAAGCATTTCTTGATCATGTGAGTCCTTACAAAGGGCTGTGCGTACGAAATTCGGCGCAGTCTAATCAGGCCGCAGTCACCTTACAATGGGTCCTGCTGGCGTTGCATTGTCAACATAGAGAAATAATGTTGGCGATAGTTCCGCCCGCGTTCAAGCTGGCCCACTCAACGGTGTTAATAATTGTCGGCGGCCACTCGATGTTTCAGGGGGCTGTAAGCTTTTTAGCATGCTTTATAGGGATCGGCACTGACCTGCAACAACTTGCGCGATCCCACCCCGTTTGGCGCTATCATTGCGTCCTTGAACCAGACAACGGAACAACTATAGATGTCAGAACCAAAAGGCGTAAACGGATACCTGATCAAACAGCAGCCAGATGGCCAGTGGTGCTTGATTAATTTCCACGGCGAAAGCGTTGCCGGGTCATTTGCGACCGAGCGTGAAGCCATCGCGGTGGCCGAGGTATTTGTGGACGAGTCAGGCCACGCCTCGCAGGGTAAAAAAACCAAGCGATAAGCCCGGCTTGCAGCCCCGCGCACCTTTTTTGCCGAGGTGTTCGGGGCTTTTTTGTGTTTGTCTGTACCTAGATGGCCGTTCGCTATAATCTCGCTTGAAACGCCCCACGACAGTGTCAGCGCCCCCCTCCAACACCTTTGACGACGACCCACACATGAACAAAATCCTGGCACTGATTGCGGTACTGGCTCTCGCCGGCTGCACCACCACCTCTGACACCACCCTGAAAAATGGCGAGCAAGGCCTGACCATCGATTGCTCGGGCGAGGCCAACTCCTGGGCCAGTTGCTACGAAAAGGCAGATGCCTCTTGCGCCGGCACCGGTTACCGCATCGTCGGGACCGAAGGTACGCCCGCCTTGAATGAAAGCGACAAGACCCTGGGCAAGGATGTCGGCAACTTCAAAGAGCGCAGCGTGGTCGTGGTCTGCAAATAAGCTACATGTGAATCTCGGCGAACTTGATACCCAGCCCGCGAATGGTCTCGATCAATTCGTCGAGACTGGTGAAGGATTCGACTTCGTCCTTATCGTCCACCAGGAAGTAACTGCGCCCGGCGCTCTTCTTGAAGAACACGATCCACTCTCCAGTATCAGCCGGGTTTTGAATCACATGGGTTGCCGAAATATGGCCCCCTGCATGTCGTTCTCTGACTTGCTCACGCTTCATGACTATTTCCCAAAAAGACATTGCCGCCCAGCCCTTTGGGACTCGGCAGCACTTTGATGTGGATGGCCAACAGTTTAACGGATGCCCGGATCGCACCACAAAAAAGCCCGACGCTGCAGCGGCAGGTCGGGCTTTTTGATCGGATTCGATGGCCTGGCGGCTTGAACGCAAAGGCTCAGCCGGAAATACAGGCTTCCCCCGCCGCCTTCACGTCACCTGGACGAATAGGCACATTGGACATGCTCTCGTAGAGCTTGATGCTACTTCCGCTGGAGCGTTCTTCGATCTCGAAAATCGCGGACGGGTCAGCCGAAAACTTCTGCGGCACGATCACCTGGACGCCATCCTTGTGCGGTTCGATTTGCGACGGCCGGCGAGTCTTCGACAGTTTCTGGACCACACATGCCGCATATTCCTGCGGTTTTTTCCCGGAGATGACCACCAGGGTCGGCGGCGTCTGCTTGATGTCTGAAACCGAAGCACACCCACCCAACGCCAAGGCCAGAACCAATACACTCCACTTCATATAAAACCTCCGATAAAGACCCTACGACAGCGGAGATGGTAATTTTCTCCCGCCCACGTAGGATTTATCCCTGATAACTCGCCAAATAACTGTTTTAAATTGTCGAAGACGTCGACGACGGCGCGATAATAAACGTGCTGGGGCTGATAAACTCCATCTTAATCTACGTATCGTTCTGATTTTTCAGAAAAAGCCCTTCTGGAGACACCCCATGAAATTCATCCACCAGCGCGAACACCTCAATGAGGGAGACATCGTCGTAATTGAATGCTCACAGACCTGCAACATCCGCTTGATGAGTGATGCAAATTTTCGCAGCTTCAAGAACGGTGGCCGTCATACCTACCACGGCGGCGCCTTCGACAAGTTTCCGGCAAAAATCACTGCACCCAGTACCGGTTTCTGGAACATTACACTGGACGTCGTCAGCCGCCGGGCCATCAGCGTCACGCGCAAGCCGACGTTGTCCCACAAGATCCGTATCGTTCGCCGCACCAACTCCAAACTCAGCTGACAGGAACGCCCGTGACCATCACTACTAAATACGTCATCAAGTACAAACTCAACGGCGAGCGCCGCTTCGAATTCGCCCAATTGCAGGCCGGCAATATCGAAGAAGCGAAAGAAGCCCTGGCAAAGATTCATGACGCCAGCGACGAAATCACCGAGATCAACGTGAGCAAAGCCCTGTAATTCGGGCGCGAGCATCGGAGTGCCGCAGTGATTTTTCACGATGCGCAGTAAGCCGAGTTCCGGCCCCACCGCTGATTTGTTTGCCGAAGGGGCTTTGCAACAACCCCCAGGGCGCGAGCAAATCGGCGAACAGTCCTACGTTCTGAGGGGCTATGCCCTGCCCTGGATTGAGCGCCTGTTGCCGGAATTGAGGCGGGTGCTGGCGCAGTCACCGTTCAGGCAAATGGTCACACCGGGCGGCTTTACCATGTCGGCGGCCTTAAGCAGTTGCGGCGCTCTGGGCTGGACGACTGATCGCACAGGCTATCGCTACACTGCCCTTGACCCCAACACCCTGGCCCCTTGGCCCGAACTGCCCACAACATTGCGCCAGTTGGCGATGCTCGCAGCGGCAGACGCGGGATTCGATGACTTTGCTCCCGACGCCTGTTTAATCAACCGCTATGTGCCAGGTGCCAAAATGTCCCTGCACCAGGACAAAAACGAACGTGACTATGCCGCCCCCGTCGTTTCGGTGTCTCTGGGCTTGCCGGCAGTATTTCTATTTGGCGGGCACGAACGCGGCGACAAGACGCAAAAAGTCTCGCTGTTCCATGGCGACGTCGTGGTCTGGGGCGGCGTGGATCGCCTGCGGTTTCATGGCGTGATGCCCATCAAGGAAGGCGTGCATCCGATCATGGGCCCGCAACGCATCAACCTGACCTTTCGTACCGCTGGTTGAAACGTCGGAAATTGACCGCAAGCTCCGGAGTGTCGCGCTCATTGCGTACAACTAATCTGGCCTCGTCCACCCAGAGTAAACGACCATGACCTCGCGCCACACCACCGAACAAGACCCACGCTGGGCCGCCATCGTCGCCCGTGATCCAAAGGCTGACCTGACGTTCGTCTACGGCGTGAAAACCACCGGCGTGTATTGCCGCCCCAGCAGCTCCGCACGCCTGCCGCGTCCGGAAAACGTCGAGTTCTTCGATACCCCGCAACAGGCCGAAGCCGCCGGCTACCGGCCGAGCAAACGTGCGTCGGGGGATCAAACCCAAATCGCGGCGCGCCATGCGCACCTGGTGGCAGCCGCCTGCCGACATATCGAACAGGCCGAAACCGTGCCCGGTCTAGAAGCCCTGGCCGCTCTCGCTGGCTTGAGCCCGTTCCATTTTCATCGCGTGTTCAAGGCGGTCACCGGCCTGACGCCAAAGGGCTATGCCAGCGCCCATCGCTCGCGCAAGGTGCGCGACGGGCTCAAGGTCAATGTCTCGGTCACCGATGCGCTGTACGACGCCGGCTTCAATTCCAACAGCCGATTTTACGAGTCCGCCGACCAGTTGCTTGGGATGAAACCCAGCGACTACAAAGCCGGCGGCACTAACAGCGATATTCGCTTTGCTCTCGGACAATGTTCGTTGGGGGCAATTCTCGTGGCGCAGAGCAATCGCGGCGTGTGCGCGATCCTGCTGGGAGATGATCCGGACCAACTGCTGCGCGACCTGCAAGACCAATTCCCGCGCGCCAATTTGCTGGGCGCAGACCATGGCTTCGAACAGTTGATCGCCCACGTGGTCGGCTTTATCGAGGCGCCCGCCCTCGGCCTGAACTTGCCCCTGGATTTGCGCGGCACCGCATTTCAGGAGCGCGTGTGGCAGGCGCTCAGGGAAATCCCAGTGGGCAGCACCGCCAGCTATGCCGAGATTGCCCAGCGCATTGGCGCGCCTACCGCGTTTCGCGCCGTCGCCCAGGCCTGTGGCGCCAACAGCCTGGCGGTAGCGATTCCTTGTCATCGAGTGGTACGCAGCGACGGCAACTTGTCGGGCTACCGCTGGGGAGTTGAACGCAAGCGGCAGTTGTTGGCGCGGGAAAGCTCAACCGAGTCCTGACATCGCCTACAACGCTTTACGCTTGCGAAACTGCGCGACCTTATGCCGGTTGCCACACAGCGCCATGCTGCACCATCGGCGTTTGTGGGCCTTGGTGCGGTCGTAGAACCACAACACGCATTCCGGATGCTCGCAGGTGCGGATCAAACCAAAGTCACCGTCCACCAGCAAGGTCGCGGCGGCTTCGGCAATCGGCGAAAGAAATTGCTCCGGGGTTTGCTGTTTGCGCTGGCGTTCCAAGCGCAACTCCCCAGGCGCCGGCCAGGCCAGTAGCGGGTGACTGACCGCCTTGCGCAAGAACGCATTAAGGGCTGCCGGATCGCCTTGCTCACCGGCTTTGCGTTGCTCGAGTAACACCCGAATCACTTCTCGCAACCCGCGCGCCGCGCTCAATAACGCACCGGTCTCAAATGCCGGCACCGCGCCCTCCTCAGCCCAGCCAAGCCGCACCAGCCAACGCTCTACGTCAGCATCCAGCTGCCAGAACTCAAACGGCACGCCATCGACATTCGCCCGGGTGTTGAGCATATCCAGCACCGGCTCATCGGCCAGAACGTAGGGTTCCAAAATCGGTGATGCGCTGGTCATGGTCAATCCTCTTCAAGTCTGCGCCATGGTAACCCTTGATTTGTCATCTGGATAGTTACGAAAATCACAAAACAGTAACCTATTAAATTAATTTGACAGGTTACAAATTCAGGTTCAGCCTTTCCATCCAGTAACCCCATAAATCAATTTATACAGTTACAAAGGACTCCAACCATGACGATTTCAGCCCCAGTGATTCGCTACCACCACGTTGATGCCGATGGCGTGCGCATGTTCTACCGTGAAGCCGGCGACCCATCCGCCCCGGTAATTCTGCTGCTGCACGGCTTCCCAAGTTCGTCGCATATGTACCGCGACCTGATCCCGCTGCTTGCCACCCACTACCGCGTAATCGCCCCGGACCTGCCGGGCTTTGGCTTCACCGAAGTGCCCGTCGAGCGCGATTACCAGTACAGCTTCGACAATCTGGCCGTCACCGTCGGCCATTTCGTTGACGCGCTGCAACTGCGCCGCTATGCCCTTTATGTGTTCGACTATGGCGCGCCCGTCGGCCTGCGCCTGGCCGTTGCGCACCCACAGCGGGTCAGCGCGCTGGTCTCGCAAAATGGCAACGCTTACCTGGAAGGCCTGGGGGATGCCTGGGCGCCAATTCGAGCGTATTGGGCCGAACCGAACCAAGCCAATCGTGAGGTGATCCGCAACGCGGTGATCAGCCTGGAAGGCACGCGCTATCAGTACTTGCATGGCGTCCCGCAGCCGGAGCTGGTGGCGCCTGAGTCGTACATGCTCGATGTGCTGTTGATGCAGCGTCCGGGTAATGACGAAATCCAGCTCGACCTGTTCCTCGACTACCGCAACAACCTGACGCTATACCCGGCCTTTCAGGCGTTCTTCAAGGCCACTCAAGTACCGGCCCTGGTGATCTGGGGCCAGAACGATCCGTTCTTCATCCCGCCAGGCGCTCATGCCTACAAAACCGATAACCCCAACGCGGTGGTGGAACTGCTCGATACCGGCCACTTCGCGCTGGAAACCCACGCCGCACATATCGCCCAGCGTATTCATGAGGTGCTCGGGCGTGCCATCGACTGATGGCTCTGCATGAAACACTGGGTTCGTCCAGTGAATAATACAGACTGGCCTGGTGCCGCCTGGCCCTGCTAAAACGACGGCACTGCATTCCACCGTTGGAGAAGCGCCCCATGAGCACCTGGCCAGACACCCGAATTCTTGACCTGCTGGGCATCGAGTTACCCATCATCCAGGGGCCCATGGCCAATGCCACAACAGCGGCCATGGTGATTGCCGTCAACCAGGCCGGCGGCCTCGGCTCGATGCCAGCAGCTGCTCTGAGCATTGAGCAGCTACGCGAAGCGCTGACCGTCATCCGCAAAGCCAGCACTCGGCCGCTGAACGTGAATTTCTTCTGCCATCAGCCACCCGCGCCGGACGCCGAACGCGACCTGCAGTGGAAGAAGCTGCTGGAGCCCTACTACCGCGAACTGGGCGCCGACTTTGACGCACCGACGCCCGTTTCCAACCGCGCACCGTTCAACAATGCCGCCTGTGAAGTCGTGGAAGAATTCCGCCCGCAAGTGGTGAGTTTTCACTTCGGCCTGCCGGAAAAGTCCCTGCTGGACCGGGTCAAGGCAACCGGGGCGAAAGTGCTGTCATCGGCCACGACAGTGGAAGAAGCCATCTGGCTGGAACAGCGCGGCTGCGACGCAATCATCGCCATGGGCTCCGAAGCCGGCGGCCATCGCGGAATGTTCCTCAGTGATGACCTTAATAGCCAGATTGGCACGATGGCCCTGGTGCCACAGATCGTCGACGCGGTGAGCGTGCCGGTGATCGCCGCTGGCGGGATCGGTGATGCGCGGGGCATTGTCGCCGCCTTCGCCCTTGGCGCCTCGGCGGTGCAAATCGGCACGGCGTACCTGTTTACGCCCGAAGCGACTGTTTCGAAGTCACACCACCATGCCTTGCGCAACGCCCAGGCCAGTGAAACGGCACTGACCAACCTGTTCACCGGGCGTCCGGCTCGGGGCATTATCAATCGGGTGATGCGTGAGTTGGGCTCGATCAACCCCACGGCGCCTGCGTTTCCGTTGTCCGGCGGTGCGTTGATGCCACTCAAGGCCAAAGATGAAGCCGGCTTCAGTAACTTGTGGTCCGGCCAGGCGCTGCGCCTCGGCAAAGATATCTCGACCTACGACCTCACTCTTGAACTGGCCGCGCAAGCACTGGAAAAACTAAGCCGACGTTAAACCTGCATGCCTTGGGGCAAGTTTGCACTGTACCGGCGATGGCCAACCGCTATATATTCCCATACATAGCGGTAGCCCCATCTGCCTATAACAAGCCGCACAGTCGGCACCCCAAGGAGCAGCTTCATGATGATTCGCGCCTCACGCCTGGCCCCTACGGCCCTCGCAACCTTCGTCGCCCTCTTCGCCTTCGGCTCGGCCAACGCCGATGAAGTCCAGGTAGCCGTCGCCGCCAACTTCACCGCTCCAATCCAGGCGATTGCCGCCGATTTTGAAAAAGACACCGGCCACAAACTGGTCGCTGCCTACGGTGCCACTGGCCAGTTCTACACCCAGATCAAGAACGGCGCGCCGTTTGAAGTGTTCCTCAGCGCCGACGACACCACCCCGCAAAAACTCGAAACCGAGGGCGAGACCGTCAAGGGTTCGCGCTTCACGTACGCCATAGGCACCCTGGCGCTGTGGTCGGCCAAGGAAGGTTATGTCGATGCCAAGGGCGAAGTGCTGAAGAAAAATGAATTCAAGCACTTGTCTATCGCCAACCCCAAAGCTGCGCCTTACGGCCTTGCCGCCACACAAGTGCTGGCCAAGGAAGGGCTGACCGAAAAGGTCAAGGACAAGATCGTTGAAGGCCAGAACATCACCCAGGCCTATCAGTTCGTCTCCACCGGCAATGCCGAACTGGGTTTTGTCGCGCTGTCGCAGATCTATAAAGACGGCAAAGTCACCAGCGGCTCGGCGTGGATCGTACCGTCCTCGATGCACGACCCAATCAAGCAAGATGCCGTCATCCTCAACAAAGGCAAGGACAGTGCTGCCGCCAAGGCGCTGGTTGAATACCTGAAAGGCCCGAAAGCTGCGGCGGTTATCAAGTCCTACGGTTACGAGCTCTAAATGCCACTGTCGAGTGCCGATTTTTCCGCAATCTGGTTGACCATTAAGTTGGCGTCGCTGACCACGGTCATTTTGTTGATCATCGGCACTCCAATCGCCCTTTGGTTGTCGCGCACCCGTTCCTGGTGGCGCGGCCCCATTGGCGCGGTGGTAGCCCTGCCGCTGGTGCTGCCACCCACAGTCATCGGTTTCTACCTGCTCCTGACCATGGGCCCCCACGGCTACTTCGGGCAGTTCACCCAATGGCTGGGCGTGGGCACCTTGACCTTCAGTTTTGCCGGGCTGGTGATTGGTTCGGTGATTTATTCCATGCCGTTTGTGGTGCAGCCGTTGCAAAACGCGTTCTCCGCCATCGGCACTCGCCCACTGGAAGTGGCTGCTACCTTGCGGGCCAATACCTGGGACACTTTTTTCAGCGTGATTTTGCCCCTCGCACGGCCGGGCTTTATCACCGCCTCGATTCTCGGCTTTGCACATACCGTCGGCGAGTTCGGCGTAGTGCTGATGATCGGCGGCAATATCCCTAACAAAACCCGTGTGGTCTCGGTGCAGATCTACGACCACGTCGAAGCCATGGAATACGCCCAGGCGCACTGGCTGGCCGGGTCCATGGTGGTGTTTTCTTTCCTTGTATTGCTCGCGCTGTACTCCAGCCGTAAAACCAAAGCGGGCTGGAGTTAATGTCGATGATCAAGGTTCGCCTGCTCCTGAACTATCCCGGTTTCGCCCTGGACGTCGACCTGCAACTGCCCGGCCGTGGCGTGACCGCCTTGTACGGTCATTCCGGCTCCGGCAAGACCACCTGCCTGCGCTGTATCGCCGGGCTGGAACGGGCAGACGATGGTTTCGTGCAGATCAACGACGAAGTCTGGCAAGACAGCAGCAAAGGTTTGTTTGTCCCGCCCCATAAACGCGGCCTCGGCTACGTGTTCCAGGAAGCCAGCCTGTTTCCGCATTTGTCGGTCATGGCAAACCTGGAATTTGGCCTCAAGCGCATTCCACGAGAACAACGGCGGGTCGACATGACCCATGCCACTGAACTGCTGGGCATCAGCCACCTGCTTGATCGGCATCCGGAGCATTTGTCTGGCGGTGAACGCCAGCGTGTCGGTATCGCCCGAGCCTTGCTCACCAGCCCGAGCCTGCTGCTGATGGACGAACCCTTGGCGGCGCTCGACAGCAAACGCAAAAGCGAGATCCTGCCATACCTGGAACGCCTGCATGACGAGCTCGAAATCCCGGTGCTGTACGTCAGCCATGCCCAGGACGAAGTGGCGCGGCTGGCCGACCACATTGTGTTGCTCAGTGACGGCAAAGCCCTGGCCAGCGGCCCCATCGGTGAAACCCTGGCGCGACTCGACCTGCCAATGGCGTTGGGGGACGACGCTGGCGTGGTGATCAATGGCACGGTCAGCGCGTATGACGAGCACTACCAGTTGCTCAGCCTGCAACTGCCGGCGAGTCAATTGCAGATGCGTGTGGCACATGCGCCGCTGGCGGTGGGTAAGCCATTGCGCTTTAAGGTGCAGGCGCGGGATGTCAGCTTGAGCCTGCAGGCCGAGGAACACAGCAGCATCCTCAATCGCCTGCCGGTGACGGTGACGCAGGAAATTCCTGCTGATAACAATGCCCATGTGTTGGTGAGCCTGGATGCGGCGGGTACGCCGCTGTTGGCGCGTATTACGCGGTTTTCACGGGATCAGTTGGGGCTGCATCCGGGGCAGATGCTTTGGGCGCAGATCAAGGCGGTGGCGGTTTTGGCTTGATATGTATGAGTACGTATCCGTTGCTGCGGTGAGGGCTTCTTATGGTTCCGCCCTTACGGCGGCTCACTTTTGATAGAGCGCAAAAGTAAGCAAAACGCTCTTGCCCCACCACTCGGTGCCTCGCCTAGGCTCGGCATGCCCGAACGAAGGCATTGCTCCGCGGGCCGCCGCGACGGCCCGTCCCTGGCCCGTCGCGGCTAAACCGGCGTCCTGCCGGTTTACCCGCTCCTCAATACCTGCGTTCGGCCATCGTGGTTTAACGG
>Ga0247816_10001887_pt1 | contig 10039 bp, 10 predicted proteins | sample UWRJL209509C1_FD_179930 | JGI IMG/M metagenome (GOLD analysis project Ga0247816, IMG submission 179930) | Plant litter microbial communities from Arlington Agricultural Research Station in Wisconsin, United States - UWRJ-L209-509C-1 | ecosystem: Environmental > Terrestrial > Plant litter >...
CGCGATGGCCGCGAGGGCGTCGTTGTGGGTGCTGTCGAGCGGGTCGCCCTGGTCGAAGAGCTCGACGAGCACGTTGTCGCGCCCGAACAGTGCGACGAGCCGGTCGACCTCGGCCGCCGCGTCGCGCTCCCGGTCGAGGCGGTTCACCCCGGCGGCGGTGAGCGCGCGACGCGTGGTGCCTTTGCGGCATCCGGTCAGGACCGTCCATTCTCCGGCCGCGCGTTCCGACAGCTCGTCGAGGGAGTAGAGCGGCCGGCCCTTCTCGTCGCCGAGCAGCTGCGCGCCGGTGATCGCCCCGGCGAGGCGGTGATAGCCGCTCTTCTGCCTGGCGAGCACCACGAGGTGGCTGCCCTCGGGGTCGGCGATGCCGTTCTGCGGGGTGCGCAGCCCGAGGGAGAGCTCGGCGCCGAAGACCGTCGCGGTGGTGTTCTCGCCCTGCTGCGCGGCGGCCGCCTCCGCCATGCGCACGATGCCGTAGAGGCCGTCGTGGTCGGTGAGGGCGAGTGCGTGCAGGCCGAGCCGGTTGGCCTCCTCGACGAGGTTCTCCGGCGAGGAGGCGCCGTCGAGGAAGCTGAAGTTGGAGTGGGCGTGCAGCTCGGCGTACGGCACGAGACCGGCGTCGTCGGCCCGCGTCCGCTCCGGCGCTCGGTAGGGATGCCGGTGGATGGACCAGGCCGGACTGTCTCCGCCGTCGGCGCCCACGGGCGTCGTCGCCGGACGCGAGGCGTCAGACAGCTTGCGTTCGAACTCCGACCAGGGGATCGGCGGGTTGTTCCATCCCATCAGCGCCTACCCATCAGTCGTACCGCGCCTCGGCTGCCCAGTGCGCCTCGGCGCCGCGCCCGTCGAGCACGAGCAGCCAGGCCACGCCGTCGCCGTCGACGACCTGGAACCGGCACACCCGCCGGCTCGTCGCCGCGTCCCACCAGCGCTCGTCGACGATCCACGGTCCGGCCCAGGCGGCGACCGCCCGCATCATGCCGCCGGAACCCGCGCTGAACTCGACCGGCGCGGCAGAGAGCACGCCGCGTTCGTCGACGGCCACGGCTCGGCCGTCTGCCCCGAACACGTGCACCGGATGCCCGGTGGGAAACACCGTCGCGGGCGCCGGCTGCGGAAGCTGCCCCGGCCACGGGCGCGTCGCCACGGCCGGCGCGCGGTCGCCCCACGCCACGAGGGTGGCGCGGTCGCCGAGGGTGCGGCCACCGCCCACGACCGCGGTGAGCACGGCCTCGTGGCCGAGCATGCCCTGCACGCGCGAGAGGCCGTGGTGGATGCGCTCGTCTGGCCCGGAGCCCCAGAGCCCCTCCTCGTGGTTGCCCACCGAGTCGACGCTCTCGGGCGTCACCGTGACCCGGGTGACCCCCGCGCTGAGCCCCGTCTCTGCCGTGCCGCCCTGCAGCTGCCAGCGCACCCGGTCGACGATCTCGCTCGCCGTGAACGAGCGCGGGTGCAGCCAGCTGCGCCCGGACACCTCGCCGGCGTCGGAGTCGATGTCGATGCGGATGGCGGTGCAGACGAGCTTCGCGGCGATGAGGCCCGCGATGAACGCCTCGGCGATGCCGAGCACTCCGAAGCTCACCTGGTCGATGCGGTCGAGGGCGGGCTCGAAGGCGACGGACTGCTCGAGCTGGCGCGGCGGCACCCGCGGCGAGACGAGGCGCGCGTCGAGACCGCGGGCCAGGGCGTGCACACGGGCGCCGGGCGTGCCGAACCGCTCGCGCACGTCGGTCTCGTCGAGGGCGGCGAAGGCCGCGAGCGTGCGGATGCCGAGTCGTTGCAGCAGCACGGCGATGCCCGGTTCGTCGAGGACGGCGAGGGGCAGCGGGCCGAGGAACTGGGCGGATGCGCCCTCCGCCACCACGCGCACGGCGCCACCACGCGAGTCGCCACGGGTGCTGCGCGCCGCCTGCTCGGCGGTGAACGGGCCGTCGGCGACGCCCACGCGCGCACCGGGTATGCCGAGGTCGTCGAGCACCCCGATGAGCGAGAGCGCGGCGGGCTTCTCGCCGCCGTAGTACCGTGCCGGGCCGCGCGCCCGGATCGCGAGGCTGCCGGGGCGGAGAAGCTGCACCCCCGGCATCATCCGTTCGATCTCGGTGATGACGGGCTCGAACACCCGGTTGTCGACCTCGGGCCGGTGCGGCAGCACGGTGAGCGTCGTGCAGCGCGCCTGCGCCTCGCGCACGCGCAGGCCGCGCCGCACCCCCTCGAGCCTGGCGGCGGGGGAGCAGGCGAAGACGACGCCCGACTCGATCATCGCTATCGGGGACTCCCGGTCGAGGCCGAGGTCGCGGGTCGCCGCGGTGATGGGCCAGTCGGGGCTCCAGAGCACCATCGTGCGGGTCGCGCCGGTCATCCCGTCGCCGCCCGTCGTTCGTGCTCGTACTGCCGCTCGGCGGGGGTCGCCTCGGGTGCGCCGGCCCCTGCACCGCCGGCACTGGCGTACAGCGGCGTCACCTCGCGGAACTGCTCGGCCTGGTCGGGCAGCCACAGGCGGGCGCTGCGCGGACGGCCGTTCGCGGTCGTGACGGTGACGGTGGCCTGCCTGGCCTCGAGGTAGCCGTGCCCGTTGCCGATGCCGCTCCAGTCGCTGCGCGACAGGCTGAGGATCGCGTCGCTCTGCGGCCAGGTGCCGAGAACGATGAGGGTCGAGCCGCGCTGACGCAGGCGGGCGGAGAGCCGGGCGACGCTCGAGTCGCTCGCCCGCTTGGGTGGCCGCGTCACGACGACGCCCATCACGTCGGCGATCGCCGAGGTGACCCCGAGCCACTGGTCGCCGGGATTCGGCACCAGCACGAGACGTTCGAGGTCGATGCCGAAGCGCGCCGCCGCCTCGATGCCGAACTCGGGCACCCCGATGACGCCGCACCACGAGCCCGCGGCGCTCGGGCCTGCGAGCATGGCCATGAGCAGGGTGGCCGAGCCAGCCACCGAGTAGACCGAGCCCTGCTGCAGGCCGCCGCCGGGCAGCAGCCGCGCGATGGCGGGATGGGTGGGCAGGCTGCGCGAGTCGAGCTTCTTCGACTGCATCGAACGGATGCGCGACTGCAGTTCGAGCACTTTCTGCGCCTTGTCGCCGGCGGCGGGGGCGGCGGGCGCGGGGGCGGTCAGCGTGGTGGCATTCGAGCCAGCAGCAGCGTACAGATCTCGCGATCGCGTGGGATATTCACCAACGGCCGGATGGCTCGCCGGGACGGCTGGGGAGAGGAAAGACGCTGCCGCTGGCATCTCTTCATGTTCGAACATACATTCGAATATGTCAATTGCCACCGACATTCCGGCGGCGTGTCGGAAGCATCCCGCGCGTGTCGTTCGCCGCTACTCCCGAGGGGCGGGAGAGGCCGTCGGCGGAGTCGGGAACTGCGGCCGATAGGTGGTCCAGAGGTCGTAGAACCGCCGGCCGCCAGTGGCGAGAGTGATCCCGAAGTAGACGAGCCCACTGAGCGTACCGACGACCACCGCGACCGGGAACGGCAGCGAGAACGCGGCGACGACGGACGCGAGCAGCAGGCCGGCCAACGCGGAGTTCACCGCGGCGATGAAGATCATGCTGCTGCCGGCGACCTGGCTGAAATCGGTGCGGCGGCCGAGGAAATAGTAGGTGCGCTCCGCCCCGGCCCGGTCGTCGTACGGGGCGGCCATGAGGTAGCGGGCGATCGTCGGATCCATCTCGACATAGGCGCCGCGCAGCCGGTTCATCGCGAGCACGTACATGAGGTCCTCCATGCCCACGTTGAAGACGCGGATCTGCGTGAGGAAGCCCACGAGCACCGCGATCCCGAGCACCGCGATAGCGAAGACCGTGAACGGGTCGGAGAAACCCGTGGCCTGACCGACGAGCGCGAGGCTCACGAGCGACGCGGAGACGAGGGTCAGGAACATGCTGATGCGCGTCAGCACCTCGCTCTGCGCGGTGCTGCGGGAGGCGAGCAGCCCCCAGTGCTCCGTCGCGAGGAGTTGGGCGCGCACGCCTGGCGGCACCGGTTCATCGGCCATGCGCCCATCTTCGCCCCGCCGCGAGCCGCGCGGAAGGGGTGGCGCGCCTCGAGCCGCTCCGTGGCGATCTGCCCCGAGCGCGGCTAGCGCAGTCCGAGCTTCGTGACCCAGTGCTCGAGGAACGCGGCACCGGCCTCGTCGTGGATCAGCTCGCCCTCGACGATGATGTCGTACGGTCGCTCGAGAATGCCGTCTGAGGGGCGCACGTCGACGTGGGCCACGTCGTAGCCCGCGGAGTGGAGGTGGTCGGCCATGAGGTAGTCGCTGCGCGAGTCGCCGACGGAACGCCAGAGCCGGGGCAGCGGCCCGCTCGCCGCGAAGTACTCGAGCGCCCGCTCGGCGCCGCGGTCCTTGTCGAGCTGCACCGACTCGATGTCGGTCGAGATGATCGTGGGGTCGAGACGGAATGGCACGAGCCCCGAGGCATCCGGGGTCTCGCGGTCGCCGAAGCGCACGCCGAGCCCGTGACGCGCCACGACCGCGTATGCGGCCTCGTTGAAGAGCTTCTGCGCCTCGACGTAGTCGGCGTGCGCGACGTCGGTGCGCTGCTCGACCGAGATCATGGCGCGCTTCGTCTCGTCGAAGAACATGGTGTCTGAGAAGTCGGATGCCACGAGCTCACGGATCTCGTCGACGACGACGCCGGGCAGCGCCACGCTGTCGTCGACCACGACGTCGCCGAGTCCGTCCGACGTGACCGGCGTCCAGGCGGCGCCCTTCTCGAACACCGCGAACATGCGGTTCTGCGGGTCGGCGAGCACGTCGCCGAGGCCGGCCGCGAGCAGCGGAGTGATGACCTCGTCTCGGATGAACGCGTCGGAGCGGCCAGTGATGAACGAGATCGGCACCCCGGCGCCGGCGAGCAGCACGAGGTCGTCGATGATGCTCGGGATCGCGATGCGGCGCGTGACCGGGCTGGCGATGGGGCCGTCGACATCGAAGAGAAGTCCGATCGAGGCGGCTACGGGGACGGGGGCGGAAACCGGGGTCGAAGTCACACGCCATTCTCCCATGCGGGGTTCACGACGCCGAGCGTTGCTCTCCGGCCTCGACGATCACCTCGCGCACACGGCGCAGGTCTTCGAGCAGCGAGCCGATGAGGATCCAGTGCGCCGCGCTGGGCGCGAGAACCCTGAACGGCCGGGTGAGGGCCGGGATCTCCGCGGTGGTCGGCTCGCGGTCGCCGGCGCCAGGGCCGGCGTCGGCGTCGGCGGTGCGCAGAACGAGCCTGAGGTCGTGCGCGGCCCGCGAGACCTCGGCGGCGAGCCCTGCGGCGGTCGGCTCGGTGTGGATCGTCTCGTCGTACCTGTCGTCGAGAGCGCGGATCATGCCCGGCACGCGCAGCACGAGCACCTGCAGCGTCTCGAGCAAACGGCTGTCGCGCGTGAGCGAGGTGCGGTGGGCGGAACGGCGCGGATTGAACCGCAGGCTCTCCTCCGCGCTCGTGACGGCGGCGGCGGCCCTGGTCTGCATCGGCCGAAGCAGTCGGGCGGACACGAGCGCGGAGGTGCGCTCCTCGACCGTCGACGGCCTCTCGATGAGCCGGGCCAGGTCGTCGAGCGAGTTGGCGACCTCTGCGCCCAGCCGGGCGATGGCGTCCTGGGCGGGTCCGAGCCTCACCGGCGGAACCACGATCACGTTGACCACGACAGCGATCGCAGCGCCGAGCACGGTCTCGAGGATGCGCTCGACCGCGTAGCCGGAGGTCTGCGCACCGATCGTGAGCACGAGCAGCGCGCTGATCGGAATCTGCGCGGTCGTCGACTGGCTGAGACGGAACGCCCAGCCGACGAGCAGGGCGACGAGGATCGAGCCGAGGATCAGCCAGCTCGTCACCTCGAAGAACGCGAGTCCGACGGAGGCGATGATCACGCCGGCTATCACACCGACGGTGCGCTCGAGAGCCTTGGAGAACGACTGGTTGATGCTCGGCTGCACCACGAGAATGGCGGCGATGGTGCCGAAGATGGGCAGGTGTCCGGGAAGGACGATGAGGCAGACCACCCAGGCGAGACCCGCCGCGACCGCCGTCTTGATGACCTGCAGCAGGGGAGTGCGGTCGGAGGCCTGCAGGACCCGGGCGTAGCGTGCAGGCGCGAGGCCGAGATCGGCGAGGCGGCGGGCGCGCGAGCGGCCTGGTGGATTCACTTCTCCAGCCTAGGCCGGATGCGCCCGCCGCCTCACGGAATGAGGCCTACACGCGGGTCGCACCTAGACGCGGGCGGTACCGAGCGCTCGGGTCTTGAGGTGTGCGAACTCCTCCGCGCTGATGGTGCCCGCGTCGTACAAGGCCTTCGCCTTGGCGATCTCGTCGGCGGGGCTCGACGACGCGACACTGCGGATGTACGTGTCGGTTGCCTCCTGCGCCTGGCGAACATCCTTCTGGTTGCGCTCGGCCATTCCCCGTCCCCGTGCGATCACATAGACGAGGGCGGTGATGAAGGGCAGGAACACCAGGAAGATGATCCAGACGGCCTTGAGCCAGCCGTTCAACTCCCTGTCGCGGAAAATGTCGGAGATGATCGAGAACAGCGCCATGAGATAGGCGATGAACACGAAACTCCAGAAGAAGAACCACATGATCGACCAGATGTCGTTCCAGATGTTCATTGTCTTACCTCTCTCGCCTGCGTGGATTGTGCCCCCACGATGACCGAGCCGATGAGACCGCACCTCGCCTTTCCCGGGTGAGGCCGCGAGCTAGGCTAGAGCGCGCGGCTCCAGGCCACCTCGTCGGCGAGCTGCCCCGTGGCACGGAAGAGTCGCACCTGGTGGGTATCGGCCAGCGCGTCGGCCAGCTCGTGGCGATCCGCGCTCGCGAACCCGAGACCCTGCCAGAACGGTCCCGATCGACGGCTGAACAACCAGGCGCGCTTCGCCCCTGCGGCGCGCGCGGCGTCGAGCGCGTGTTCGGCCAGCCCGGTGCCGTGGCCGCGGCCCCGTTCCGCGGGTGAGACGGCGACGCTGCGGATGATCGCGTCGCCGCCGTCTGCCGAGAGCTCGAAGCCGGTGGTCCCCGCGATCGCGCCGGCGGTCGATCGCAGCAGCCAGATCCGCACGCCGGGGTCGTCGAGCCCGCTGAGCGTCAGATCGGCGATCGTCAGGAACGCCGTCACGTCGCCGACATCCGCCGGTCGCATCGGCACCAGCGCGCGCACGTTATCGACCCTGGCGTCGGCGCTTGCCCTGGGGTCGGGCGGTCGAGCGGTGCACGTACTTGCCGCGCGGCTTGACCGGGGCCTTGCGCTCGGGCTTCTCCTTGGCGATCTGCAGGTCGGGGTCGATCTTCTCCTTCGCCGGTGCGATCGACCCGCCGCGCGAGCTGTTGGCCGAGCGCCCGCGCACGATTCCGACGAACTCCTCGATGTCGGCGGTCTCGTTCTCGGTGACCCAGGCCACGGCGATCCACGTCTCGTCGGCGTCGGTGACGTCGCGGGAGACCACGTCTTTGCGGGAGTTCTGCCGCGCGAGCGCGTGGGGCACCACGAGGGCGCCCACACCGGCGGCGATGAGCTCGACGGCGTCACGCAGGTTTCCCTGGTTGTCGTGCAGTGTGATCTCGGCGAGGTCGGCGAGCGTCACAGAGTCCTGGTCGGCGAGGGGGTGGTCCTCGGGCAGGACGGCGACGGCCACCTCGCTGTAGAGACGGATGACGCTGAGCTCTGCGAGCGCGGAATCGGGCAGCGGCAGGCGCACGAAGGCGACGTCGGCCGAGCCGTCGAGCAGGGCGTCGACCTGCGTTGCCTCCGTCGTGGCGACGAAGCCCAGACCGACGTCGGGGCGGCGTTCCTCCCACAGCCTCGTCCACTTGGTGAGGGTGACGCCGGGCACGAAGGCGAGAGCGAGAGTCACGAGATCCCTTCGATTATTGCGACCGGGCGCAGCCAGACCGACAAGCGCCATGCTCAGGCTACGCTCTAGGGATGAGTACCGAGCGTTCCCCGCAGTCCATGAAGCCGTCGACGGCCGCGCAGAAGCTCGGCATCTACCTGCCGGCGGCGCCCGAAGAGTTCCAGAAGAACGACGTCACCCGCACCGAGCTGAACGAGATGCTCGCCAATCCGCCGGAGTGGGTCGTGCAGCTGCGCCTCAACGGCCCGCACCCCCGTCCGATCGTCGCGGGCAAGCTCGGCATCTCCAACGCCGGACTCGCCCGTGGTGGTGTCGAAGAGGCTCTCACGACCGCTCAGATCCAGGAGCTGCTCGCCGCACCGCCGCGGTGGCTCGTGACCGAGCGCCGCACGCAGGCCGACGTGCGCGAGGAGAACGCCCGCATCAAGCAGCGCGACATCGAACGCCGCGAGTGGACGGCGAAGCAGGAGCGCATCGCTGAGCGCGCCGAGAGCGATGCCCGCAACCGCGAGGCCCGCGAGGCGCGCGAGGGCAAGAAGTAGCCCCAGTCACCCGATTGGGGTGGTGACCGGCTGTTCCGCCGGTGCCTTGATGGCACCATGACGAGCACGGCTCAGGACGCGGTTTCCGAGACGGCGGCGAACGCCTTCATCTTCGGCTTCCCGCTCGTGCTCATGGACGTCACCCGCGCGGTTCTCACGAACACGCCGCGCCCGACCGGCAAGCAGGCACCGGTCAACCAGTTCGGGCACCTGCGGAAGTTTCCCGACGCCGAGTTCCGCGACGTCGTGAGCCCCAACGCCGACACGCTCTACTCGAGCGCGTGGCTGGATCTGTCGAGCGAGCCGGTCGTCCTCACCGTCCCCGACAGCGGAGGGCGCTACTACCTGCTTCCGATGCTGTCGGCATGGACCGACGTGTTCGCGTCGCCGGGCACCCGCACGACCGGCGACGGCACCGGGAGCTTCTTGATCACCGGCCCCGGCTGGCGCGGGGAGGTGCCCCCAGAACTCCACACCATCGACGCTCCCACGTCGATGGTGTGGGTAATCGGCCGCACGCAGACGAACGGCACCGCCGACTATCCGGCAGTGCACGAGTTTCAGGACGGTCTCTCGCTCGTGCCCCTCTCTGCGTGGGGGACCGACTACCAGCCGCCCGTCGGCGTGCCGCTGGAACCCGGAGTCGACACGGGCACCCCGCCGGTGACTCAGGTGAAGGACATGGACTCGGATGCGTTCTTCGGCCGGCTGGCGAGGCTGATGACCGCGAACCCGCCCGCCGTGGCCGACGCTCCCGTGATGGCCACGTTCGAGTCGATCGGCCTCGTGCCCGGCGAGTACTCGCCCCCGCCGGAGATCGCCGCCGAGATCGCCGCCGGAGCGAGGCACGGGCTCGAGATGCTCCTCGCATCGGCGACGCAGCCGATCTCGCTCACGCCCGAGGGCTGGCAGCAGTTGCGCGGACTGGGCAGCTACGGCACCCGGTACGGCATGCGCGCGCTCATCGCGCTGGTCGGGCTGGGCGCCAACCTCGACGCCGACGCGCTCTACCCGCACGCGACCGTCGACGGGGACGGTCATCCGTTGACCGGATCGCACGACTACCGCGTTCGTTTCGCTGCGGGGGAGACGCCGCCGGCCGAGGCCTTCTGGTCACTCACCATGTACGACAGCCAGCATTTCTTCATCCAGAACCCCATCGACCGCTACGCGATCGGCGACAGGGACGACCTCACCGTGAACGACGACGGCTCGATCGACATCTGGATCCAGCACTCGTCGCCCGGGCCGGAGCGTGAGGCGAACTGGCTGCCCGCACCGACCGGGCCATTCAACGTCTTCCTCCGTGTCTACCGGCCCGGCGAGCGTATCCTCTCGGGCGACTGGCGGCCGCCGGCGATCACCCGGGTGCGGTAGGCAGTCGCGTCAGATTCGCGAGCCGGTGCCGCGGGCGTTGTAGACGATCGAGTTCGATTCTCCGTACGCGGTGTACACGGCGATCGCCTCGTCGCGCAGGATTCCGGTGGTGACGCTGATTCCTCGGCTCTCGAGCTCGGCGCGCCAGTCGGTCGGAGCCGGGCCCTCGTCGAAACCGGTGAGCTGCTCGAGCTCCGGACCGTCACCCGGGATCACGAGGTGCTTGACCCCCGACCAGATGAGCGACCCGTAGCACATGATGCAGGGAC
>Ga0247816_10001888_pt1 | contig 10030 bp, 10 predicted proteins | sample UWRJL209509C1_FD_179930 | JGI IMG/M metagenome (GOLD analysis project Ga0247816, IMG submission 179930) | Plant litter microbial communities from Arlington Agricultural Research Station in Wisconsin, United States - UWRJ-L209-509C-1 | ecosystem: Environmental > Terrestrial > Plant litter >...
CTGGACGAGTCCGTTGCCGACTGCAACGGCGACGTAGGCCTGGCCAGCGACCGTTTCGCGGTAGCCGTCGGCCAGGAAATCCTCAAAGTGGTGCCGGGCCGCATTTCCACCGAGGTGGATGCCCGCCTGTCATTCGATACCGACGCCGTGCTCAAGCGTGCCCATCGCCTGATCGACCTGTACGACAAGGCCGGCATCAGCCGTGACCGCGTACTGATCAAGATAGCCTCCACCTGGGAAGGCATCCGCGCTGCCGAGCAACTGGAAAAAGAAGGCATCCAGACCAACCTGACGCTGCTTTTCTCCTTCGCCCAGGCCGTGGCTTGCGCTGAAGCCGGCGTGTTCCTGATTTCTCCGTTCGTGGGCCGTATCTATGACTGGTACAAGAAGGCCAATGGGAACGACTACACCGGGTCCGATGATCCGGGCGTGCAGTCGGTGACGCGCATTTACAATTACTACAAGGCCAACGGCTACAAGACCGTGGTGATGGGTGCGAGCTTCCGCAACCTGAGCCAGATCGAGGAGTTGGCCGGTTGCGACCGCCTGACCATCAGTCCGGACTTGCTGGAGAAGCTGGCGGCCGACAATGGCAAGCTGGAGCGCAAGTTGGCGCCAGGCCACGCCGGTGAGGCTCGTGTGCACCTGACCGAAGCGCAGTTCCGTTGGGAGTCCAACGAGGATGCGATGGCCACCGAGAAACTCGCCGAGGGGATCCGTCAGTTTGCCCGCGACCAGGAAAAACTCGAAGCGCTGTTGACCGCCAAGCTGTAAAGCAGGCAGTAACAAAAAGGGCGGCACCTGCGAGGGTGCTGCCCTTTTTTATGCTGATTGGGGTGTGCCTGCCGACTTCAGTGTGACCATGCTGGCGCCATCGCAGGCAAGCCAGCTCCCACAAGGTTTAATGCCTTTCCAGCGCATTCACCAGGTCGTGGAACGCCTCACGGTTGGAGTCGTTCAAGCCCATCAGGATCTTGTGGGCTTCCAGCACCTTGACCCGTACTACTTCCTCGGACTGGTCCTGGGATGGCAAGTCGGTCAGGCATTCCGGACACGGGATCGGGCGATCAACGATGTTGAACACTTGATCGAAGCCCATGGATTGCAACAGACGAGTGATGTCTTCGTGGGTGGTGACGACAGTCGGCAGCAGTCCGACCTTCTGCCGAGACAGAATGGACAGCTTGGCCAACAGCCCAAGGGTGGTGCTATCGATGCTGCGGGTTTCGGTCAGATCGATCACGATCGCCGAGAAATTCAGGGCAGTGAAAATCCGCTCAATCGTCGCATCCAGCGCCGAACACAAGGTCAGGCGCACTTCACCGACAAACTTCAGGACAAACGTCCCGTCTTGCTCGGCGAACTGGATTCTTCCGGTACTCATTAAAGATTCCTGCTCAACACCAATAGGGCGATATCATCCGGCATCTCCCCTAGCGTGGCCAATCCAAAAACCTGCCGCAGACCATCCAGGCTGCCGCCCGCCGACCGTACCCGTTGGGGCAAGGCGGCTTCTTTCTCTTTGAGTGTAGGCTCTGGCAAAAGGTCCAGGATGCCATCGGACATCAGCGTCAGGCTGAAGGTCGGTGGCAGCTCCAGGATGTGATCTTCGTAGGTGGCTTCGTTGAACAAGCCCACTGGCAGACCACGCCCTTCCAGATAACGCACACTGTCTGGAGTGTATAAAACCGGCAATGGCAGGTGACCACCAATGCTGTAGGTCAGAAGACCCGTCTCTTCATCAATCACGCCGCCCACCATCGTTACGTGCTTGCCCAGCTTGCAGCTGATCAAGCCCCGGTTGATGTGGCCCAGCACTTGCGAGGGAGTGAACTCCGGCAAAGTGCCGTTGCGTTTGGATTCGAACAACAGCCGTGTGGTCATGAACTTCAACAGCACGGTAACGAATGCAGAGGATGCGCCGTGTCCGGAGACATCGGCCAGGTAAAACGCGACACGCCGCTCATCAACGCGGAAGTAGTCGACAAAGTCACCCGACAGGTACAGCGACGGGATGATCTGATGGGCAAACTGGAACTCGTCGATGGTCCAGGGACTGACCGGCAGCATGTTCATCTGCACCTGGCGACCGGCGTTCTGATCTTCCTGGAGCAGGTTCAGGCTGGCTTCGAGTTCACGGTTGGCGGTTTCGAGCTTTTCACGGTAGCGCTGGTTTTCCAGCAGCAACCTTGCACGATCCAGTGCACGGCGCACCGAGTGCTCCAGCACGGCCAAGTCTTCCAGGGGCTTTATCAGGTAATCAGCGGCGCCCAGGCGCAAGGCCTCGACCGCGTCATTCATCACCCCAGCACCGGACACGACAATCACTGGCGTCTGAGGGGCAATTTCGGTCACCTGGCGGATCAGCTCAAGGCCGCCCACCTGAGGCATGCGCAGGTCGCAGATAACCAGGTCGGGCTTGTCGCGCTCGAACACCTGGAGACCCTGGAGGCCGTTGCTGGCCTGCAGGACGCTGAAGCCACTGTCTTCCAAATAGGCTGCGAGGCTCGCGCGCACTACTTCGTCGTCATCGATTATCAGCAGCGTGGCACTGGTTTTCTGCATGTGGGCAAACGGCGCCAGAATTAGGTTGGCGTAGGCAGCTCGACAATGGCCGGGCTCACTACTGGATTCGCTTTCTAGCCTCTCTGTCCTACAAAGCACTGGGAATGAACCCACGCACAAAGGTAATGCAGAGGTGCCCTTCTAAGGCGCAGACGGTACTCCCATCCGCCAGGGGTTTCAAGCTCATGGCGATGGTCGCCGGGCGTCTTTACACCCCAAATCACCGGGAGTTATAAGAACCGTCACAAGCACAACGGAATGTATGGACGCAGACCGGAAAAACGCACACAAAAAAGGCGACCTGAGGTCGCCTTTGTCATCTATGCATTGATGCTTAAAAGTCGTCTACAACGTTGCCATCCTTGACCTTGAACTCGCGGTTCTGCAGGTAAGCATTGCGGATGAAGGTGTATTTGTCGCCGCTGATCAGCTTTTCGCTGGACAGCAAGCTGGCTCGGGTGTCGATGATGTCCAGACCCATGGTGCTGTTGCGCCAGTCAATGTCATTCATGTAGCGGTACGGTTCGGTGTAGCTGTCCACGTACTTGGATGGCGCATCACGCAAGGTGCTTGGGCCCAGCAGTGGCAACATCACGTAGGGACCGCTGCCGACACCCCAGTGGCCGAGGGTCTGACCGAAGTCCTCATCATTGCGTTGCAGCCCCATTTTGGTGCCGACATCAATGAAGCCCAACACGCCAAACGTGGTGTTCATCAGCAAGCGAGCAGTATCTACGCCAGCAGCGTGAGGCTTGAGTTGCAACACGTCGTTGGCAAAGTTGCCGACGTCGCCGATGTTGCGGAAGAAGTTGTGCACGCCATCCTGAACGAATTGTGGCGTTACAAACTGATAGCCTTGAGCCAAAGGCTTGAGGGCGTAGGTATCAACAGTGTCGTTGAAGGTGAAGATCGGGCGGTTGATGCTTTCCCATGGATCGTCTTCCGACGCCGCCTGGGCAGCGAAAGGAACCAGCAGCACACTGGCACACACGGATAGCTGAGCTAGACATTGGCTCCAGCGCATAGCTTGAACTCCTTGAATGGTCTGTCATGGGCGCTATGCCCTGAATGAGGCCGTCAGTATATGACGGAAGTGTCAGATTAGGCAGTCTTGCAGAAATGTCATTCTGGAAATGCACAAAATTCCTACAATTAGAGCCGGTGTAACCTGCTTGTCATCCGCGCCCGATAGCGTCACTGCTATTTTAGGGACGTCCAAATGCCACACGCCGAAATTCTAGCTGCCAGCGCCCCGTCCTTGACCGCCGTGCTGTTTGGGCTTAGTGGCTGCCTGGTGGACTTTGGTTCACTGGCCCGTGCCGACTCCCCTCCGTCCGCAGACACTCATGCCACACCCGGCGCCCTGAAGATTCTGCGCAGTCTCCAGGAGCAAGGCATCCCCTGTGCCTGGCTGGACGAGCTGCCACCTTCGGTTTCCATCCCCCTTGCCGCCACTCTCCCACGCTGGATCAAAGCCGCGTCGCCCACCTCTACCCGTTGGCCCGCACCCCATGCGTGCTGGCAGGCGTTGATGGACTTGAATATCCAGCGCCTGGAGGGCTGCGTGCTGGTCAGTGGTGAACCGCGCCTGCTGCAATCCGGGCTGAATGCGGGTCTGTGGACCATCGGCCTGGCCTCCTGTGGCTCACTGTGCGGGTTATCCCCGGAGCAATGGCAGGCGCTGAGTGAACAACAGCGTGAACACAAGCGCGCCAAGGCCACGGTCGCGCTGTATGGGCTAGGAGTGCATTCAGTGATAGATCACTTGGGCGAGCTGGGTACTTGCCTGGCAGACATCAGCCTGCGCCAGCTCAAAGGCGAGAAGCCCTGATCGAGATCATGCACAGTCGGCGCCAGTGGATTAATCTACAGCTCAGCCCGTAGACCTTTCACGGCGTGCCGCGGTCTATGCCAGTGCCTATCGATAAAAGGAAGAACGCCATGCCTGCCCGCGAACAACTGCAAGAACAGGTCAAAATTTTGCGCGAGCAATTGGATCAGAATCCAGAGATGCCACTCGAAAAGCGCGAAGAGCTGCAAACATTGATTGCTGAACTGGAAGTTCAGGAGCCGCTGGAAGGTGCCATTCAGGACCCGAGTATCGCCGACGGTGTAAACCTGGCGGTAGAGCGCTTCGAACTGGACCATCCGGGCATTGCCGGGACCCTGCGCAATATCGTAGTGACCCTGGGTAACATCGGGATCTAATAGCCCGACATCTACCCAATGTGGGAGCGGGCTTGCTCGCGAATGCGGTCCATCAGCTGATACATAGGCTGACTGACATACCGCTTTCGCGAGCAAGCCCGCTCCCACAGTTGTTTTGCGTGAAAGCTACTGGCGCGCCAGGCGCAAGTTCTGGAACTGCTGCGCCTCGGTACTGCGATACGGGTTGATATCCAACCCACCGCGCCGCACATACCGCGCATACACCGTCAATTTCTCTGGTTTGAGCAGACGTTGCAGGTCGAGAAAGATCCGCTCCACACACTGCTCATGGAAGTCCGAGTGCTGGCGAAAGCTCACCAGGTATTCCAGCAGGCTGGCGTGATCCAGTGCAGCACCACGGTATTCCACGGCCACGCTGCCCCAGTCAGGTTGGCTGGTCACCGGGCAGTTGGATTTGAGCAGATGGCTGTGGACGCTCTCCTCCACCACACGTGAGTCATCACAACGCAGCAGTTCCGGGCGCGGGTGTTCGTAGTTGCTCACGGTAATGTCCAAGTCATCAATACACACGCCCGGTAACGCCACCACCCCCTCAGCTTCAACATCGCGCAGGCTGCGGATGCGTACGCCCACCGGCTTGCCGGCGGCGGCGCTCAGGTCCGTGCGCAATGTCGCCTCAAGGCTTTGCGCATCGGCGAACGGCGTCTGGTTCAGCGAATTGAGATACAGCTTGAACGACTTCGACTCGATGATATTTGGCGAGTCGGCCGGGATGCTGAACTCACCGATGGCCACCACTGGCTTGCCAGACGGCAGCAGCCAGGACAATTCGAAGCAATTCCAGAAATCCACGCCTTTATACGGAAGCGTCTCGGCGCTCAGGCCAAGCTCAGCCCATTTTGCCGCGCGGGGAATCGGGAACAGCAACGACGGAGTGTAGGTGCAGATGTATTCACTGGACTTGCCCAGCGGCGAATGTTCGGCTGCGGGATGCATGGCGGAAACCTGGCTAAATAAACGCCGCCATTCTACCCGCCTTTGCGCGCCAGTTGCTTACTGGCTGACCGTCAGCTTGCCGACCATGCCTGCCTGATAGTGCCCGGGGATGTTGCAAGCGAACTCCAGGCCGGTGGCCCTGGCGAAGGTCCAGGTCAGTTCGGCGGTCTTGCCCGGCTCCACCAGCACGCTATTAGGGTCATCGTGTTTCATGCCCCCCATATCACCGTGGCCCATTGCGCTATGGTCCATCTTGCCCATGCCCGTGGCGGTCAACATGCCGCTGGATTGCATCTTGAGCATTTCTTTCTGATGCTCGGCGTGCATCGCCGCATCGCCCAGGTTGAATTCATGGAGCAACTGGCCTTTATTGACCAGCACAAAGCGCACGGTCTCGCCGGCTTTTACGTCGATGGAGGTGGGCGAAAAGGAAATGTCCTGCAGGACCACTTCCACTGTCCGGGTGGCTTTTGCGGCAGGCGCAGCCTCACCAAACGTGAAGGTTTCGGCCGGCGATGCCAGCACCGGGAAGCTCAGCGCCATCAGGCAGCCAGCCATCAGCCAGGATTTACGCAAAAACATGGTCACACTCCAAGGGTTCGGAATCAGTCTGTGGGACACTTTACGAATGCGCCGCTGCCAGCCAGCTGACGGTTGGATTACAACTTTGTCAGCTTGCGCCTACTGGCTGGCGTGCGCGGTATAAAGCCTGCATTCGCGTAAAACCATGAGCCGCCCATGAAACTGCTGATCGTCGAAGACCAACCAAAAACCGGCCACTATCTGCGCCAGGGCCTGGCCGAGGCCGGGTTTAATACTGAACTGGTAGCCGACGGCACCAGCGGCCAACACATGGCGCTGTCCGGCGACTATGACCTGTTGATCCTCGACGTAATGCTGCCCGGGCGCGATGGCTGGCAAATCCTCCAGGCTGTGCGCAGCGCCGGGCTGGAGATGCCGGTGCTGTTTCTCACCGCACGGGACGCCGTGGAAGACCGCGTTCACGGCCTGGAACTGGGCGCCGACGATTATCTGGTCAAACCTTTCGCCTTTTCCGAGCTGCTGGCGCGGGTGCGCAGCCTGTTGCGCCGTGGCGGCAGCACGCCTCAGGAAACCAGCCTGCAACTGGCCGACCTGCGCCTGGACCTGATTCGCCGTCGAGTGGAACGGGACGGCCAGCGCATCGACCTGACCGCCAAGGAGTTCTCCCTGCTGGAACTGTTGTTGCGCCGCCAGGGCGAAGTACTGCCCAAATCGCTGATTGCCTCCCAGGTCTGGGACATGAATTTCGACAGTGACACCAACATCATCGAAGTGGCGATCCGTCGCTTGCGCCTGAAAGTCGATGACAGCTTCCCCAACAAGCTGATCCATACCGTGCGCGGCATGGGCTATGTGCTTGAGGAGCGGTTCAGTTGATCAAGCGTATGTCCCTGGCCAGCCGCCTGGCACTGTTGTTCGCCGGCTGCACCGCGGTGGTTTCGCTGTTGGCCGGGGTGCTGTTCAACCACGCCAGCGAGGCGCACTTCATCGAGCTGGACCAACAGTTGCTCGACAGTAAGCTGGCGACGCTGCGCAGCACCTTGCAAGGCGCCGATACGCCGGCGTTATTTGCTCGAAAAGAACCGCAGCTGCGCGAGGAACTCAATCGCCAACCCGACCTCGCCCTGCGCATCAGCGATGCCGACCACCGTTGGTTTGACGCAGCGCCCGGCGTCACCCTGCCCCAGACACCTGGCCTGCACAGCCTGCAAAATGCCGGAACCGATTACCGTGTGTACAACGCCCCTCTCGTGCCGGGTAAAGACAACTCTCCACAACTGACACTGATGCTCGACATCACCCACCATCAGCACTTCCTGCAACGCATGCAGCACCTTATCTGGCTGACCGTCGGCCTTTCTGCCCTGGCTACCGCGCTACTCGGAGCCTGGGCCGCGCGCAGCGGGCTGCGACCGTTAAGACGCATGAGCGAAGTGGCCGGCAGCGTGTCCGCCCACTCCCTGACCCAGCGTCTGCCCCAACAGCAAATGCCCCTCGAACTGGCCGAACTGGCCCAAGCATTCAACGCCATGCTGGGCCGCCTGGATGATGCCTTTCAGCGCCTCTCGGCCTTCTCCGCCGACATCGCCCACGAACTGCGCACGCCGCTGTCAAATCTGCTGACCCACACCCAGGTCATCCTCACCCAGCCCAGGCCGCTGGAGGATTACCGCGAGGCGCTGCACAGCAACCTGGAAGAGCTGCAATGGATGGCCCAACTGGTCAATGACATGTTGTACCTGGCCAAGGCGGACCACGGGCTGCTGGTTCCCAAGCGTGAAACGCTGGTGCTTGCAGATGAAGTAGATGCGTTGTTGGAGTTTTTTGCGCCGCTGGCGGAGGACGTTCAGGTCAGTTTGCTTCGAGAAGGCAGCGCCGCTACCGCAGGAGACCGCAGCATGCTGCGCCGGGCGATTTCCAATCTGCTGGATAACGCGTTGCGGTTTACCCCGCCGGGCGGCGAAGTGAATGTGAGGATTATCGAAGGCGCGCAAGGCGTGAGGCTGAGTGTGGAAAATACCGGGGAAGGCATTCCGCAGGCGTTGTTGCCGAGGTTGTTTGACCGGTTCTATCGGGCAGATCCGGCACGGCATGAAGGCAGCAGCGAGCATGCGGGGCTGGGCCTGGCGATTACCCAGTCGATTGTGCGAGCCCATGGTGGGCGGATTTTTTGTGAGTCGGGTGCGGGGTGGGCGAGGTTTGTGATTGATTTGCCGCAGGGGTATTGATGCAAGCTGTAGCGGCCCCATCGCAGGCAAGCCAGCTCCCACAGTTGACCGCGTATATTCAGGAAGAATGCGGTCAAAATGTGGGAGCTGGCTTGCCTGCGATAGCGGTCTTAAGGGTCAGGAATACCTGAGCGCATGCGCCGGCTCAATCTTCGCCGCCCGATACGCCGGATAAATCGTCGCCAAAAAGCTCAACACAAACCCGGCACTGCAAATCAACAGCACATCCCCGCCCTGCAATTCCGAGGGCAGGTTACTGACGAAGTACACATCCGAACTGAAGATATGCTGCCCCGTCACCCGTTCGACCCAGCCCACCAGTTGGCTGACGTTCAGCGCCGCGATCACCCCGAGTATGCCGCCGATCAAGGTACCAACCACGCCAATCACCGTGCCTTGCACCATGAAGATCGCCATGATTTGCCGTGGCGTGGCGCCGATGGTGCGCAAGATCGCGATGTCCGCGCCCTTGTCGTTCACCACCATGATCAAGGTGGCAATGATGTTGAACGCGGCGACCGCGACGATCATCAGCAACAGCAGGCCGATCATGGTCTTTTCCATCTTCATCGCGCTGAACAGGCTGCCCTGGGTGTGGGTCCAGTCGTCTGCCTTATAGGCCGCGCCGAGGCTGGCAGCGATGTCTGCCGAGACTTTCGGGGCGGCGTACAGGTCCTTCACCGCCAGGCGCACGCTTTGTACCTGATTCGGCTCCCAATGCTGCATCTGCGCAGCATCGGCGACGTGGATCAAGGCCATGGAGCCATCCAGCTCGGCACCGACCTTGAAGATCCCGACCACGTTCAAACGCTGCATGCGCGGGGTGATACCGCCTGGCGCACTGCTGATTTCCGGCACGATCAGGGTCAGTTTGTCGCCCACATTCAAGCGAAAGCGCCGAGCCGTGATTTCACCGACCACAACCCCGAACTCTCCGGGCTTCAGATCCTCCAGCTTGCCCTGGACAATATGCTGGGCAACGATCGATACCTTGCCCTCCTGGGCCGGGTCAACGCCGCTGATCTCGATCGGCTGCATCGCGCCCTTGTAGGAGAACATGCCGTCCATTTGTGTGAACGGCACGGCGGCGGTCACTTCTGGATTTTTCAGCGCCGCGGCGGCCACGGGCTGCCAATCACTGATCGGATTCACGCCAACGATGGTGGCGTGAGGCACCATGCCAAGGATGCGTGAGCTCATTTCCCGCTGGAAGCCGTTCATCACCGACAACACCACGATCATCGCCAACACGCCCAGGGCGAGGCCGATCATCGAGGTCATCGAGATAAACGAAACAAAAAGGTTGCGGCGCTTGGCGCGGGTATAGCGCGTGCCGATGAAAATCGATAACGGTCTGAACATTCGCGGGCACCGTTGGAAAAATAGAAAACCCGGCGTCAGGCGCCGGGCTTGAAACAGGTCAGATGGCGACCAGATGACCTTCCTGCAGGTGCAACACACGGTCCATCTGCCGGGCCATGCTCATGTCATGGGTCACCACCAGGAACGCGGTGCGCATCTGGGTGCTC
>Ga0247816_10001890_pt1 | contig 10022 bp, 9 predicted proteins | sample UWRJL209509C1_FD_179930 | JGI IMG/M metagenome (GOLD analysis project Ga0247816, IMG submission 179930) | Plant litter microbial communities from Arlington Agricultural Research Station in Wisconsin, United States - UWRJ-L209-509C-1 | ecosystem: Environmental > Terrestrial > Plant litter >...
GCCTCGCTATTGGTCAAATTTTGCCGCAAGAGAACCGCACTATGATCGAGTTAACAAACGTCAATAAATGGTACGGCACCTTCCAAGTGCTCAAGAACTGCTCGACGCGCGTCAGCAAAGGCGAAGTGGTGGTGGTCTGCGGGCCTTCAGGCTCCGGCAAGTCAACCCTGATCAAATGCGTCAATGGCCTGGAAGCCTTCCAGCAGGGCGACATTCTGGTCGACGGCACTTCCGTGGCCAAGGCCGGTTCAGACCTGCCCAAGCTGCGGGCACGGGTGGGCATGGTGTTTCAGAACTTCGAACTGTTTCCCCACCTGAGCGTGCGCGACAACCTGGCGCTGGCACAGATCAAGGTGCTTGGCCGCTCACGCGAAGAGGCGGTGGAGCACGGCCTGGCTTACCTGGACCGGGTGGGCTTACGCGCCCACGCCGATAAATTCCCGGGCCAATTGTCCGGTGGCCAGCAGCAACGCGTGGCGATTGCACGGGCACTGTCCATGGACCCGATCTGCATGTTGTTCGATGAGCCCACCTCGGCCCTCGACCCGGAGATGGTCAACGAAGTGTTGGACGTGATGGTCGGCCTGGCCAAGGAAGGCATGACCATGATGTGCGTCACTCATGAAATGGGTTTCGCCCGCAAGGTGGCCGACCGGGTGGTGTTCATGGACGCCGGCAGCATCGTCGAAGACTGCGCCAGCGAAGCCTTTTTCGGCGATATCGGCCAGCGCAGCGAGCGTGCGCAACACTTTCTTTCGCGCCTTCTTACCCATTGATACCCATCAGATCGCAACCTTTTAAATGCCAGGTGCTCGCGCGCCTGGCCGGTTTGATTCAATAGCCTGGAGTTTCCATGAGCGATAACACAGCAGTGAACGTTGACTGGCCCGCCGGTTGGCGGATCAACCCACGCCCGGAGTCGTTGAGCCCTGAGTTGGTCGAGGCGTTTGGCGATATGCCGGTCTCGGCTATTGGCGATGCCATGAGCCGTAATGTGGGCACGATGGGCCTGAACCGTTATCACGGGCAACTGGAGACGGTGATGTGCGGGCCGGCACTGACCGTACGCGTGCGCCCCGGCGACAACTTGATGATCCACAAAGCACTGATGATGGCCAAGCCTGGCGACGTGCTGGTGGTCGACGGCGGCGGCGACCTGACTCAGGCTCTGGTCGGCGGGTTGATCCGCACCACCTGCGTGACGCGTCGTTTGGCCGGCCTGGTGATCAACGGGGCGATTCGTGACTTGGCCGAGTGGGCCGAACCCGGCATGCCGATCTTCGCCAAGGGTCACACTCATCGGGGTCCGAGCAAAGACGGTCCGGGAGAGGTCAACGTAGTCATATCCTGTGCTGGCCTGGTGATTCGTCCCGGCGACTTGATCGTGGGCGATGCCGACGGCGTGATCGCGGTGCCCGCTGACGAAGCCGAGACAGTGTTGCGGCGTACACGGGCCCACCTGGTCAAGGAAGAGGCGATCCGCACCGTCAACCAGTCGGACAATCCCGACACCGAGCGCTTTGACTCGATTCTTCGCGATAAGGGCTTGCCGATTCCTTGATACCTATCAAGGTCCGGCCCCGCGGTAGAAGCGCCGCGATTGCGCGATGCTCTCGTGCTCTAAAAATGCCCCGTAAACGACTAAGCCCCTGAATAAGGGGCTTAGTCGTTTTCAGTAACAAAGAACCCAGAAACGCGAATTCAACACGCATGTGCAGAATTTCCCTACGAAACACAAGGACCAAACGTACTTCATCCGTTGAACCAGACCAGCATCATGCACACCTCAATATTTATCGACCGCTACGTCCATCACCTCGGCTCGACTCGCCAGGTGATGTCGATATTTGGCAAGGTTTTCGGCTTTCCCCATGAAGCAAGCACTTACCCTTACCCTCTCCAGCCCCACCGGAGCACGGGACATCGTCATTTCCCCGCTCATCAAAACAGGGCTTTCTGTCCTGTGCGCCAGCGCATTGTGCGCGCTGCTCGCACTGATCGTGACGGCCACACAGGCTTGGTCGCTGGCGAACCAAACCCAAGCAAAACACAGTGCCCTGCTCATTGATCATCAGCATCAACTGCACCGTATTCAGATGCTGGAACTGCAACTGAAAAACCAGACTGCAGCCCCGCCGCCGGTAGATGCCGCAGCGAATGCCCTGCTTGAGCGCAAGTTGCTGCTGCGCACGACGCCCAATGGGTTTCCCCTGAGCAGCAGGCAGGCCATCAGCTCCAGCTTTGGCGCTCGCCAACACCCCATTCTGCAACGGGTCCGTCAGCATGATGGCGTGGACTTCAGCGTCAAACTTGGCACCCCGGTGTACGCCACCGCCAACGGCATGGTCATCACTGCCGTCACCCAAAACGCATCAGGATTTGGCCGACAGGTTGTCCTTGAACACGCCTGGGGCTTTTCAAGCCGTTTCGCCCACTTGAACCGCGTCATGGTCAAACCAGGCGAGCACATAAGAAAGGGAGCACTGCTGGGCTATAGCGGTAACTCTGGCAGCAGCAGCGGCCCGCACCTGCACTATGAGGTCCATTACAAAGGCAAGGCCCTGGACCCGACCAACTTCATTCATTGGTCAGATAAAAGCTTTGAATCCATATTCAGTAAAGAACCGGGGGTTCCATGGGCATATTTAAGAAAAAAAATTCAGCAGCAGGCTCAAGTGGCCAGCTCACCATCCTTGCAAAAGGCAGCATTTTAAAAGGCGCACTCAGCGTGACTGGAAATATGCTGGTTGCGGGGGATGTCGACGGTGACCTGAAATGTGAAAACACACTGTCCATCGGCCTCACGGGCCGCGTTCTAGGCACCGTTCAGGCGCGTGAACTCTGTGTTTCAGGCCTGATCGAGGGAGACGTCCACGCTGAGATCGTTGAAATCCGCGCCAGCGGAAAAATTCAAGGCACCCTGCAGACGCATCAGTTAATCATTGATCGGGGCGGGGTTTTCTCCGGCGCGTCGTTTACCCTTTCGGACGTACCGCAACCACCGTCCCTCGAAAGCTTAAGCCCAATCACTCAACTGCTGACAGCCGAGCCTGACTCGCCCCCCTAGATGGAAAGCGCCGGAGTAGGCTCCAACCCCCATAGAGCCGACTCCCGAGCCCAAATGCCGTTTAAGGCCGCCGGACCTGAAAGCGTCGCATTGATTGCACTGATGATTACTATCGAAACGACCGCCTGCCTGATTTTCGAAACTGCTTCATATAATCCCCTGCAAATTCCCTCCCTCGCCTGGCATCAGGCGACATTCATCCGGAAATCTACACCATGCCAAGCGCGAGCCAGGCCCCTAGCGGCCTTCCCGAACATAATCAGCAGAGTGTCAAACAGCAGTGGTTGGCGATTCTCTCCGTCGCCGTGGGTGCCTTCGCCCTGGTCACCAGTGAATTTCTCCCGGTGGGCGTACTCAACGACGTCGCCAGCGACCTGGGCATCAGTGCCGGTCACGCCGGTCTGATGGTTACTCTGCCCGGCATCATGGCCGCCCTCGCCGCCCCCTTGCTGTCGGTAGGCATTGGCGCCATGGACCGTCGCTATCTGCTGATCGGCCTCACGCTGATCATGATCATCGCCAACATGGTCGTGGCCTTCGCCAGCGACTTTAGCCTGCTGCTGTTCGGCCGCGTATTGCTTGGCATCAGCATCGGCGGCTTCTGGGCGACGGCCATCGCCCTCAGCGGCCGGCTGGCACCCAAGGGCGTGGGCGTAGCGAAAGCCACCTCGATCATCATGATGGGGGTAACACTGGCCACCGTGCTGGGTGTGCCCGTAGGTACCTGGCTCAGTGGCCTGATGGGCTGGCGCATGACCTTCCTGATCACCGCGCTGATGGGCATCCCGGTGCTAGTGGCGCAGATCTTCCTGCTGCCGCGGCTCAACCCGGAAAAGGCCATTCTCATCAAAGACCTGCCAGCCTTGTTTATCAACCCACGCGCGCGCGTCGGCTTGATCGCGGTCTTACTGATCGGCCTGGCGCACTTTGCTGCCTACACCTACGTCGCGCCTTTCTTCAAAAACAGCTCCGGCTTCGATGGGCCCACCATTGGCTCACTGCTGCTGATGTTCGGCGTGGCGGGTGTAGCGGGTAATATTTTTGCCGGTTTCGCCGCCAACCGCAGCGTGCGTTACACCCTGTTGCTGGTCGCGCTGATGATCGGCACCAGCACCGCCCTGTTCCCCTACTTCGCCACCGGCCTGACCGGCGCCACGATGCTGATCGCACTCTGGGGCTTCGCCTTCGGCGCCTTCCCGGCGTGCGCCAGTATCTGGATGTTTGTCGTAGCACCCGAAGATGTCGAACGCGGTATGCCACTCTTCGTCGCGTTGTTCCAGGTGATTATTGCCCTGGGCTCATTCTTCGGCGGGCAGATCGTCGACCAACTGGGCAGCTCGGTGCTGTTGAGCCTGGCCACGGCGTTGGTGGGATGTGGGTTTGTTACGGTGCTGGTGCTGGGGCGCAATATTAGTAATAGCTTGGTGACGCAAGCGGGCTAAGAGGCACAGAAACGAAAAAGCCCCGTAGCTTGTTCAGCTACGGGGCTTTTTCTATGTAATGGCGGAGAGATAGGGACGTCCAGAATCGAACGCTGCAGCCCGCCAAAACCAACAAACACAGGCAGTTTTGAGTATTTTGCTACAAAACTCTGCTACAAAATGACGTACCTCCTGCTGTTAGGTTTTTTTGGTATCACGAACTTTTTTCAGGGTGCTTGTCCAAGCTAGATGAGCTTAACGACGCACCTATTACTTCATAATATTATCCAAGCTTAATTTTCCGCGACCATTAAAGCCATTGGCAAACCAAACACTAGACTTGGTAAGTAATCAATATTTATGGCTTAGTAATTACTCGCCAGATGAAAAACATCACCCCCTCAAAACAAAGCCCCCATCACCCAAGCTAAAAGTAACCTTTGTCTCTTGATTCGAGTACAAATTAACAAACAAAAAACCAGAATCCTCTCCACATATACCATAATAAAGAGCCACTTCAAAACCCTCATAAGAAGCGACTACCGGCGGACACTCTATAAAATTACCAAAAACTTCTATTAGAACCCTGACTCCATCACTAATACTAAAATAAACACCCTCAACCCCAGAACAAAAATAGCTAGCTAATTCAGGGTCAATCGAATCCATCCTTTGTGAAAAAATAAGCGAGCCATATTCTAACGGCTGCAGCACTGCCCCCTTTTCAAGCTGCAAAAAACTCTGTGAGAGCAGTACTGAGTCCGTATCCAAAGGGGAATGCTTTATATATAAATTATCAGATAATATTTTTGAAAATCCGTGCAACGCACACAGGGCACTCAAACACTTCTTAAAACTTATCGTTGATTCATTATTTTGTATATAGCACTCAGCCTTGGCAGGTGGAATCTGAACAAGGGTGTCCGAACTTTCATATTCAATTAGAAAGCCGAATTCTGCAACCGAGTCAAGGTACCTACTAGCCTCTAAGTATTTTGGAAGATGCTTGAGCCCTGAAACCAAATTCCCAAACCAAGACTCAATTGATGTCTTAAATTCAATGAATACATTTGAATCTATAGCGTTAACTTTAAAGCAAAAGCTTAAGAAGCCATCTAGCGTCTCACCATCGACCGTTATCACCTTCTCCCCACCGACATAACTACTTTCAAATGTACAAAGAAAATGACGAGAATTCGCAGACACCAGATACAAAGAGCTTTGAACCTTTAAAACAGCAGGCTTTAGATATAGATATGAACCGGGACGTGATTGTTTGAACGCCTGAAAAATATCATTATTTATAAAATTTATTTTTGATGAGTCAATTTTGAATCCTTGGCCTGTCAGCCGATGATTTTCAATTTTGTCCTGTAATTCAGACGCAGCTTCACCGGTTGCAACAACTGAAAACCGGGAATCAGAAATGTTTTTGGCCGACAGTACGTGAGTGATAGCACCATCAACTACTGTCTTAACGCTGAAGCGTGGATCAAGCTTCTCTATTGCTTCGCTATAAGAATGATGAATGGACTGAACAGGAAATTCGAAAGGATTGACCATATTATTAAAATTGCACGTCAAAGCTCTAACCACTTCAGCACGAATACTATCAGCCAATTCAAACTGGGTCAGAGATTTGGTTCCAACCATAGTCATTGCACGTTTTTCAGCCTTAGCCTTCCACTCACAGAGTAGATCAACCGGATAGCGTGACTCATCCCGATCGATGATGATGGAGCAAGACCCGCAGAGCCAAATCCCATTCTTGTACGAGCTACGCTCTTCTTTCGTCTGATGTTTATTGTAGCGAGCAGCACCGGGGCCGGGAGCGGCAGCACAAATGTGAGCGGCGACACCGTTACCTGCATAATCGTTTCGCTTAAGATTCGAGCCTATGGTGTGACTCAGGCAATCAGGGTTGGAGCAGACACCTGCCGCCATATGTTGCAAAAGCAAACGTGTTGGCTTATCGAAATTATGGCGTGGATGCATATCAACAATCGACCCATCCGCCAAGATGACTTTGTCATTCTTTATTTTAACTTTGCTAAGCTTAGCCACCCCAACTCCTTGTAAAGATTAAATCTGGCTTTCAGTTAATTACTTGGCATGTTTACGCAAACCAAAGACGCTCTATTTGATTCCGATTATAAAGTAACGCCTAGCTCACAGGCCTACACCTCAAGCCGATCGAGCCTCTATTGCAATGGCTCACCTAAGCTTAACTGCCCTCGCTTTTGCAAATCATTGGCCAGCCAGAGTCCGGCTTTTGTCATTAAAAAGTAAGTAGCAGCAGTAAACCCAGCTTGAAAATTATCTACGGCATTTACTACCTTGCCATCCGAACTAATTTTTGCCTCCCTCACTGGCCCTTCATAACCGTGGATCATACCGACATCCACTTCAAACAAATCCACCAGCTCAAAATATTTATCCATATCAGACTGCATGATTTTATGATCGAGGTTGTGAGCAAAATGGTTTCTAATTTTATTTATATGCTTTAAAGCCCTTGCCAACTCAGCAGGCAAGCCAGAAGCTATCGATGTAGTTAGTCTTTCATTAAAATGGCGGAGAATTTCAGCACTCTTGCCTTTTCCACTAACGAAAAACTCAATATTTTCTGGAGAAATCCTTTCTTTCAAATAGACGCTTAAAAACCGCTCACATATCAGCTGCAGCCTTATCACGCAAATTCCATCATCACTTTTATTAAGAACATCGGCATACAAACTTGGATCAATAAATTTTATAAAGTCGTGATTTACCTGAACATAAGTCATGTTTTTTCTCGACGAGTTAAAATTTTTATACATTATGATGCCAGCAAAGCTTTTATTTTTTGTGCTATTTCGTCTGGATTGTCTTGCCACACAACATAAAGCTTGTCGCTCATCAAAAAATTATTATTGAGGATTTTTTCTTTATCTCCATGAATTAATGGCAGCAGTCGTTTGGTTCCACCAGAAATATCCCCATTGAGAACGGCGTTGATTTCCTTTTGCGGCCACGCTTTCACAACAGAGTTATCAGTCATTACCGCAATCACATATTGCGACTTAATAAGTGCTTTGTTGATTGTTTCGATAAGAGAATCACCCCACGCAATTTCCTTAGAGTCATAAAATGCATGAACACCAATTTTCGTAAGTGCTTCATACAACGGCTCCACAATGGCTGCTTTGTCTTCTGATGCATGACAGAGAAAAACATCGTACATTTTATATTCTTCCTTAATGGATTTTAAAAATTTAGGAGGGGTTTTATCATGCTCGGCCATTTTCAATATTAGTTTAACGTATGTTGGATCGTCTTTTCCTTTCACCATTGCGATAAAAGATAATCTACCATATATGTTATGCTTTAGTTTTCGCCCATCTTCCGTCAGCTCCACTTCGTCGGGATTAAGCTTTAGTATATCAATGAAATACTTACGCTCCGCCTCTTTTGGGTCTTGAATCCAGTGGTATATCGCGGTACGGACTTTGTTTTTATACTCAGCAGGAATGTTTACTTTTTTATTTGTTATTAGCCCTGTCACTTCCTGCCTATCATATTTTGATTGAAGCCGACTCTTTTTTTCATTTATTTCAAAGCTGGCCCTCGAAAAAATATTGGCTAAATCTTCCCCAATGATTGTTCGTCCGTCGCTAACATGAGCGATTTCTCGGGGAAAATTCCTTTTCGCGGAAAGTGTTATATCATCAGCGTATCTTGAATAAATAAGACGATGGCTTCTAACATGTTTTATAATTCGATTATCCAAAATACTGGCAACAATATTCGACACAACTGGAGAGGTTGCAGCACCTTGGGGAAGATAATTATTGAAACAGCAGATTTGAGCAATAACTGTCGCTACGTCCGGATGAATTTCGAAAGGCTTGGCGATGAAAACAGCACGAACCCTACCAAAATTAATTGAACCAAAAAAATCTTTAATATCTACGTTTAACACCCAGTTAGATTTTTTATGCAAAATAGCATTTTGAAGTATGCCCCTTCCTTTAATAAAACCCTGAACGCAAGGCTTGAACTCTAAATTCTCAGTCAAAAGCTCTGCCAACTTTTGCTGAACCACCCTCAATCCCTTTTGAGGTGAATCAATCTTACGAAGACCGCCACGTTTTTTGGGAATCTCAAAGGATTTATATTTTAGTTCATCTGCTCGCTTGTAGCAGATATAAAGAAGTTGTCCTTTTTTTACACCCAGAAGGTTGCAAAGAAGATCAAGAGAATCGAGCTTATGGATAGATCGACTTGGGGGATTCAGTAACTTCAAGGCAACCTCCGGCCTGTACGCTACCGGAGTAAGAAGCGGCACCCCCCGCTATTTACCTTACGCCCCGCGAGACTCATAACATTGCGAATCGATAGTCTCAGCGTAACTCACAGTAGCATATGTCCTTACATTAACGATCATTGCAGTGGTAGCACTGCATAGTTAAAGCTTGGAGGGGTGCCCTCGCCCTTTATGCCCGAAAGGCAAACACATGGCAATAGGACATTAGGACAAAGAGAGAAAAGCCAAAATAGACAAGTGGCTCCCCGGGTGTACCCAGTCAACCACCGGCAGCCAAGCAGGCACACCAGACACCCTCCAATACGTCTCAACAGGTCCGGACGCACCTTCCCCGGCCGACACCCTTTCACAAACCATAGACGGCCACAGAGGGTAACGGCTGATGGACAGGGCGTTAACACTCATAACTCAATCGAAAAAGGACAGACGAAAAAAAACAGCGATTTATTCGCTGTGTTTTGCAAAACCTGCTGCAAACCACTGCTACAAATCGCTGTTTCTTAACCTTCGCAACTCATTGATTTACAAAGGTTTTTTAAATATGGCGGAGAGATAGGGATTCGAACCCTAGGTACCGGTGAAGGTACAACGGATTTCGAATCCGTCCCATTCGGCCACTCTGGCATCTCTCCAACGGCGCGCATCATAACAGTCTGTTTCGTGGAAGCAAAGCGCCTGAGCGATTTTTTTCCGTGCTATCAGATGCTTGCGTCGATTACAGCGGTACGCCGAGACGGTTGGCGACTTCTTCGTAGGCTTCGATGACGTCACCGAGGCCCTGGCGGAAGCGGTCTTTGTCCATCTTCTTACGGGTGTCTTTGTCCCACAGGCGGCAGCCGTCCGGGCTGAACTCGTCGCCGAGCACGATGGAGCCGTCGTGGAATACGCCGAATTCAAGTTTGAAGTCGACCAACAGCAAGCCGGCGTCGTCGAACAGTTTGCTCAGGACGTCGTTGACCTTGAGGGACAGCTCTTTCATGCGAGCCAGTTGCTCAGCGGTGCCCCAACCGAATGCCACTACGTGGGATTCATTGATGAACGGGTCGCCCTTGGCGTCGTCCTTGAGGAACAGTTCGAAGGTGTAAGGATTGAGCTTGAGGCCCTCCTCCACGCCCAAGCGCTTTACCAGGCTGCCAGCGGCGTAGTTACGCACGACGCACTCGACCGGGATCATGTCGAGCTTCTTGACCAGGCATTCGTTGTCGTCCAGCAGTTTGTCGAATTGGGT
>Ga0247816_10001891_pt1 | contig 10022 bp, 10 predicted proteins | sample UWRJL209509C1_FD_179930 | JGI IMG/M metagenome (GOLD analysis project Ga0247816, IMG submission 179930) | Plant litter microbial communities from Arlington Agricultural Research Station in Wisconsin, United States - UWRJ-L209-509C-1 | ecosystem: Environmental > Terrestrial > Plant litter >...
ACAGCTCCCAGAATGAGGTGTTCCTCGACCTGCTGGGCGGCCGACTCGACGCAACCATGGCTAGTTCGGTGGTCATCGATGAAAGCCTGTTGAAACGCCCGCAAGGCAGCGAATACGAGTTCGTCGGCCCGAACTTTACCGAAGAGCAATTCTTCGGCACCGGTATCGGTATTGCGGTGCGCAAGGGTGATGCGCTGAAGGAGCGTTTCAACCAGGCACTGGCGACGATTCGCGCCAACGGCACCTACGACACCATTCGCAAGAAGTATTTCGACTTCGATATCTACGGCGAGTAAGCACCTGGCGTTCTATCGGCAGGCACGGTGAGTCACGCTGTACTCACCAACTCCCGGTAGAACGCCTTCAGCGTGTCGACAAATTCCTCTGCCAGCCGCGTTCTGGTTTGTGCGGTTGGCCAGATCACATAGGTCGGAAACAGAATGTCTGGCCTGAACGGCCGGACCACGATATCGCGGTGCGCGTAATCCCTGGCCACCAATGGGTGGGCGAGGGTGATGCCCATGCCCAGCGCGACCATTTCGCAGTTGATCGCGCTGTACTGCGCTTCAACCGCCATCACTCGCTCGACTCCCGCCTGCTCGAACAAACCGTCTACCTGCGCGCGCGTACCGTCGCCGTGACACAGCGAGACGAAGGGTTGCCCTTCCAGGTCCTTGAAGGTGATGTGCGCTCGCTTGGCCAAAGGGTGTGAGCGCGGCAGCACGCACACCGCCGCTATCTCGGCGAGCAGCTCGACTTGCTGGCTGTTGACGTCGCCGGGGTGCACCACGATGCCGATATCGCAGAACTGCGACTTGACCCATTGCTCGACCGTCGGCGAGGAATTCACGTGCAACGACACGGTGAGTTCCGGGCGCGAATCGGTGAAGTGCTTGATCACGCCGGGGAGCACGCTCATGCCGGTGGACGGTATGGCCGCGACCCGCAAACGCCCGGTGCCCAGGTTACGAATGTTCTTCGCCGAATGCTTGAGGCTGTCGAGGCCGACATAGGCGCGCTCCACTTCATGAAAGAACGCCTGGCCTTCCTGCGTCGGGATCAAGCGCACGCCCGCGCGCTTGAACAGGGTCAACCCGGTACTCAGTTCCAGCTGCGCAATCAGCCGGCTGACATTCGGTTGCGACGTATACAAAACTTCTGCGGCGGCCGTCATCGAGCCCAATCGCATGACGCTGCGAAACGCTTCTATCTGCCTGAGGTTCATGCTGACCTTCCATATCAAATATGAATAACTAACCCGGATATTCTGATTTGACCATATCGATAGTGCCTCGCAATACTCCAGACCAGCAACCCATAGCGCACATGAAGATGCGCCACCCCGTGATGTATTCGCCGGGAACATGCAGCGTGCTGCATGGCTTCGATTGACACCGAAGCAACTGACGCATTGTTCGATCTGCCCCACGCACTTCGGAGATAGTCTGTGAATAACCCTGAGCCGACCCTCGTAGTTCCGTTTCGCCCGTTGACCCGTATCGCCACCGCTTTGACTGTCGCCCTTGTGGGGCTCGGCAGTGGCGCCGCATCCGCTGCACCGACGCTGTACGTCGCCGGTGTCGGCGGTTCCACCGAGCAGATGTACAAGACCAAAGTCATCCCCGCGTTCGAGAAAGAGCACGACGTCAAAGTGGTCTACGTCGCCGGCAACTCGACTGAAACCCTGGCCAAATTGCAGGCACAGAAAGGCCGCCAGCAAATCAACGTGGCGATGATGGATGACGGGCCGATGTACCAGGCGTTGCAGATGGGTTTGTGCGAAAAACTCAGCGACGCGCCGGTCTACAAAGACCTCTACCCACTGGCGCGCCTGAGCCCTGAAGCCACCGGCGTCGGCATGGTCGCCACCGGTATCGGCTACAACGAGGAGGCGTTCAAGAAACGCGGCTGGGCACCACCCGACTCCTGGGAAAACCTCACCGACCCGCGCTACAAGCAACTGCTGGGCATGCCGCCCGTGACCAATACCTACGGCCTGCACACCCTGGTGGAAATGGCTCGCCTGCGCGGCGGCAGCGAGAAGAACATCGACCCCGGCTTCAAGGCACTCAAGGACGAAATTGGCCCGAATGTGCTGGCCTGGGTATCGGCCCCCGGCGAGATGGACGGGATGATGCAGAACGGCGATGTAGTGATGGCGGTGTACGGCAGCGGTCGTGCGGTCGCACTGCAGCAGACCGGTTTCCCGCTCAAGTTCATCTACCCGAAAGAGGGCGGCATCGCCTTGCAGATCGCCGCCTGCGGCATCACGCCGAATGCCCAGCCGGAGCTGTCGCAGCAATTTATCCAGTACGTGCTGTCGCCGCAGGTGCAGAAAATCCAGGCCGAGCAAAACGGCTTTGCCCCGGTCAACCAGACCGTGACCCTGGAGCCGGAACTGGCGGCGCGAATGCCTTATGGCCCGGAGAAGGTCAACGCGTTGATCAAGGTCGATTGGGACACGATCAACCAGCAGCGCACTGAGTGGACGACGCGCTGGAACCGCACCGTCGAACGCTAGCCGTCCGAGAGTTGCGACCCTTCCCGACATCATTCTGGAGACGCAGGCCCGCGCCTGCGTGGCAAGCCAATGGCATTTTTAACCCTTGAAGGCATCGTCAAGACCTACGGCAGCATCCGGGTCATTGACGGCTTGAACCTGGAAGTCCGGCACGGCGAGTTTCTCGCCTTGCTCGGGCCTTCCGGGTGCGGCAAGACCACCACCCTGCAATCCATTGCAGGGTTCGTGCAGCCAACCGAAGGGCGCATCGTGCTCGATGGCCGTGACATCACCCACGTGCGGCCCGAGCAACGCGGGCTGGGCATCGTGTTTCAAAGCTACGCGCTGTTCCCGCACATGAGCGTGGCGCAGAACATCAGTTTTGGCCTGGAAATGCGCGGCGTGCCCAAGGCCGAGCGCGCCAGGCGCATCACCGAGGCGCTGGACCTGGTGCGCCTCGGCGGCCTGGGTGAGCGCTACCCAAAAGCATTGTCTGGCGGCCAGCGCCAACGGGTCGCGATAGCCCGTGCCCTGGCGATTCGGCCCAACCTGCTGCTGCTCGACGAACCGATGTCCAACCTCGACGCCAAGCTGCGCGAAGAGATGCACATTGAGCTGCGGGCGATTCAGCGCGACCTGGGTATCACCACGATTCTGGTGACCCACGACCAGGTCGAGGCGATGACCATGAGCGACCGCATTGCCGTCATGCAAAAAGGCCGGATCGTGCAGATCGACACCCCGTACGAAGCCTACGAGCGCCCACACTCACCGTTCGCCTCGGCGTTCCTGGGCAAGACCAACGCGTTTGCCGGCGCGGTGCAAACGCGCAACGACCGCTGCTGCCATGTGCAGGTCAAGGACACGATGCTGCACGTGCCCCACGAAGATCGTTCGCTGGGTAATGACGTGAATGTGTACATCCGCCCGGAAAAAATCCGCCTGAAAGCGGCGGGCGAGGGACGCCTCAACGGACGCGTGCGCTTGCGGGTGTTCCTCGGCAACCTGTGGCTGGTGGCGGTGGAAACCAACTTCGGCGTGGTGCACATGACCCAGCCCAACCTGGGCGTACCGCCGCCGGCCGAGGACAGCGACGTTGGCCTGGACTGGTCCGACGACGACCTGCGCCTGCTGGACCGGGAGGTCGCCCATGGCCAGGTATGACGCCGAACACGTAGGGTCTGCACCATGGCTGCTGAGTGCGCCGGCATTGTTGGTGTTCGTCGCCCTGTTGCTGGTGCCGTTGTTGTTGACCGCCGTGTTGTCGCTCAACCTGTTCAGCGACACCGACGGCGTGTTGCCAAGCTATAGCCTCGGCAATTATCTGGAGGTGTTCAAGGACGACTATTTTCACGAGATCTTCCTGCGCACCGGTGGCATGGCGCTGGCGGTCACCGTGCTGTGTGTGCTGCTGGGCGTGCCGGAAACCATCATCATTGCGCGCATGGCGCCGCGCTGGCGTTCGCTGTTCCTGCTGGTGGTGTTGGGGCCGCTGCTGATCTCAGTGGTGGTGCGCACCCTCGGCTGGGCGATCCTGCTGGGCAACAACGGCCTGATCAACGATGCCTTGCAGGCGCTGGGCATCACCGACCAGCCGGTAAAGATGTTGTTCACCCAGTTCGGCGTGATCATCGCGCTGACCCATGTGCTGGTGCCGTTCATGGTGATTGCGGTGTGGGCCACCTTGCAGCGCCTGGACCTGCAGGTGGAATGGGCCGGCCTGTCCCTCGGTGCGTCGCGCCTGACGGTGTTCCGGCGAATCATCCTGCCGCAGATCATGCCGGGCGTTCTTTCCGGCTCGATCATTGTCTTTGCCCTGGCGGCCTCCGCGTTCGCGACCCCGGCAATCATCGGCGGTCGGCGCCTGAAAGTCGTGGCCACGGCGGCCTATGACGAATTCCTCGGCACCCTGAACTGGCCCCTCGGCGCCGCCATCGCGATGCTCCTGCTGGTCGCCAACCTGATCATCATTGTGGGTTGCAGCAAGCTGGCCGAGCGCCGCTTCAAGCAAGTCTTCGAGTAAACCGCCATGCACAAGAACGGATATTTCTCGCTGCTGTTTCATTGGCTGTTCATCCTGTTTATCGTCGCGCCGCTGGTGGTGGTCATGGCGATGGCTTTTACCGACAAGGGCTATCTGTCGCTGCCAACGGATGGTTTGTCGCTGCGCTGGTTTCGCGCGTTGCTTGAAAATCAGGAAATGCTCGACGCGTTCGTGCTGTCGCTCAAGCTGGGCCTGGTGTCGGCGACGGTTGCCACCTTGCTGGCGGTGCCGGCTGCACTGGCGATCAGTCGATACGAGTTTCCAGGACGTGGCGCGCTGACCGGTTTCCTGCTGTCGCCGCTGATGATTCCTTCGGTGGTGCTGGGTATCGCGTTCCTGCGGTTCTTTTCCATGGCGCAGATTGGCGGGTCATTCTGGGCGCTGAGCATTACCCATGTGATCGTGGTGCTGCCCTATGCCCTGCGGCTCACGCTGGCCTCCACGATTGGCCTGGAGCGTGACATCGAACAGGCCGCGCTGTCCCTTGGCGCGCGGCGCTGGACCGCCTTTTACCGGGTAGTCCTGCCGCGTATCCGCACCGGGGTCATCGGCGGCTGGATGCTGGCGTTCATCCAGAGCTTCGACGAACTGACCATGACCGTATTCGTCGCCACGCCGGGTACCACGACGTTGCCGGTGGCCATGTACAACCAGATTTCCCAGACCATCGATCCGTTGATCACCGCCGTCTCCACGGTACTGATCGTCGGCACCTTGCTGTTGATGCTGGTGCTGGACCGGATGGTCGGGCTGGACCGGGTACTGATTGGAGAAGGCAAATGAGCCAGGACACACACAACGTCGTGCAATCCGAGGTGATTGTGGTCGGCGGCGGGCTGGTGGGGATGGCGGTGGCCTATGGGCTGGCGCGCCGGGGGCTCGACACCGTGGTGCTGGATCAAGGCGACGACGCGTTTCGTGCCTCGCGAGGCAATTTCGGCCTGGTGTGGGTCCAGGGCAAAGGCCATGACCTGCCGGACTACTCACGCTGGACCCGCTCATCGGCGCGGCTCTGGCCGGCGCTGGCACAAGCGCTGTTGGGCGACAGCGGAGTCGATGTGCAGCTCAAGCAACCGGGTGGTTTTCACATGTGCTTCAGCGACGAAGAACTGCTGGAGCGCCAGACACGCCTGCAAATCCTGCACGACGCGCTGGGCGATTACCCGTTCCAGATGCTCGACGCCGCTGAACTGAAAGCGCGTTTGCCGCTGATCGGGCCGGCGGTGGTCGGCGCCAGTTACACGCCGCAGGACGGCCACGTCAACCCATTGAAACTGCTGCGGGCCCTGCACACCTCGGCGCAAGCCAAGGGCGCACGGCTGCATGGCGGTGTGCAGGTGGATCGCATTGATTGTGCGCCGGGTGAGTTTCGTGTGAGGGCTGGCGAGCGCAGTTTTGTCGCGCCACGCATCGTGCTGGCGGCCGGGTTGGGCAATGCCGGGCTGGCGCGGCAGGTCGGGTTGCACGCCCCGGTCGCGCCGAATCGTGGGCAAGTGCTGGTGAGCGAGCGGGTGCGGCCGTTTCTGGAGTACCCGACGATCAACGTCCGGCAGACCGACGAAGGCACTGTGCAGTTGGGCGACTCGATGGAGGAGGTCGGCCTGGATGACGGTACTTCCACTGAGGTGCTGGCCGCCATCGCCCGGCGCGGGGTCTCGACCTTTCCGTTGCTGCGTGATGTGCGGTTGGTTCGGGCCTGGGGCGCGTTGCGAGTGATGAGCCCGGACGGGTTTCCCATCTACCAGCAATCCAGCGCACACCCTGGCGCGTTCGTGGTCACTTGCCACAGTGGCGTGACCCTGGCCGCCGCCCACGCGCTGCGCATCGCGCCGTGGATCATGGGTGGCGCACGACCCGAAGAGCTGGCGGTGTTTGCCGGTGATCGTTTTCTAACTGACAAGGTATTTGCACATGCGCACTGACCCGCTGTTTCAACCGGTTGCCAGTGAAGCCAGGGCGACGCGGACGGTGAGCCTGAGCTTCAACGATCAACCGCTGAGCGTACCTGCTGGCATAAGCGTCGCGGCGGCATTGCTGATGGCGGGCGTTAACCGGTTTCGTGCCACGCCGGTCAGCGAATCGCCGCGTGCGCCTTACTGCATGATGGGGGTGTGCTTCGAGTGCCTGGTGAACATCGACGGCGTTCCCAACCGCCAAAGCTGCCTGGTGGAAGTGGCGGACGGCATGCACATTTATTCCCAGGAGGGCGCGCGGGATTTGATCTACCAACCGATGAATGTGCAGGCCGTGGAGGTGCAGTCATGAGCCCTGAAACCGTCGATGTGGTTGTGGTGGGTGCAGGCGCTGCGGGCATGGCGGCCGCCACGCGAATGGCCGGGCTGGGTTTGCAGGTGGTGTTGCTGGATGAGCAGGGCAGCCCTGGCGGGCAGATTTACCGCGGCATCACCCTGGCGCCGTTGTCGCGCCGGGACATGCTGGGCCCCGATTATGCCCACGGCAATCAACTGGCCCAGGCCTTGGCGGCCTCAAGCGTGCGTTATGAAAGCGGTGCGTCGGTATGGCAGGTAACGCGCGAACGCCAGGTCAGCTACTTGCGGGAGGGGCGTCTTTACACGCTGGATGCGAAGGCGGTGTTGCTGGCGACTGGCGCCATGGAGCGGCCCTTTCCGATTGCCGGCTGGACCTTGCCCGGCGTGATGAGCGCTGGCGCGGCGCAGATCCTGCTGAAAAGCGCGGGCCTGGCGCCGAGCGAGCCGGTGGTGTTGGCCGGTTGTGGCCCGCTCCTGTATTTGCTGGGCTGGCAGTACCTGCGTGCCGGTGTGACGATCAAGGCCCTGGTGGACACCACGCGCCCCGAAGATTACTGGCGCGCCCGCCGTCATTTGTTTGCTGCGCTGCGTGCCTGGCCTTATCTGCGCAAGGGGCTGGAGCTGATGCGCAGCCTGCGCGGTGCCGGCATCGCTCACTACAGCGGCGCCGAGCAACTGGCGGTCGAGGGCGAGGAGGCGGCGCAGGCGCTGACCTTCAGCGTGGCCGGTGTGGCCAAGCGAATCGACACCCGTTGCGTGTTGCTGCACCAAGGTGTGGTGCCGAATATCCAGTTCAGCCAGGCGTTGCGTGCACACCATGAATGGGACCTGGACCAGCTGTGTTTCAGGCCCGTGACCGACACGTGGGGTGAGTTGGATGTGCCGGGTGTTTACCTTGCTGGAGACGGCGCCGGCATCGGTGGCGCCCAGGCGGCGGCGGTGCAGGGCGCTCTGGCGGCACTGGGGATTGCCGGGCACCTGAAGGCGATCAGCAGCGCTGAACGGGATGACCAGGCACGACCGCTGCGCACCCAGTTGGCGACCAACCTGCGGATTCGGCCGTTTCTCGACGCGTTGTATCAGCCCAAGGAATCCAACCGCATTCCGGCCGACGAGGTGATGGTCTGCCGTTGCGAGGAGGTGACTGCCGGTGAACTGCGCAGCTTCGTTGCCCTGGGGTGCGCCGGACCGAATCAGGCCAAGTCATTCGGGCGTTGCGGGATGGGGCCTTGCCAGGGGCGCATGTGCGGCCTGACCGTGACCGAAGTCATCGCCAAGGCCCGTGGCGTGTCGGCGGCAGAGGTGGGGTATTACCGCATCCGCCCACCGATCAAACCGATTACCCTGGGAGAGCTGGCCAGTGAATGAGGCGGACGTGCTGGTCATCGGCGGGGGTATCCATGGCCTGAGCACGGCGTTGCACCTTGCCCAGGCCGGGGTCAGGGTCACCGTGCTGGAGGCGCAGTATTGCGGGCGGCATGCCTCAGGTGTGAATGCCGGTGGTGTGCGGACGTTGGGGCGTCATGTCGAGGAAATCCCGTTGGCGTTGGCGTCGCGTGAATTGTGGCATGCGCTCGAACATAACCTGGGGGACGACGGCGGGTTTGTCCCCAGCGGTCAGCTCAAACTGGCGGAAAACCTGGCGGAACTGGAGGAATGTCGGCTACGGGTCGAGCAGCTTCAGGCGCTGGGTTTCGGCCATGAAGTATTGATTGATCGGCAACAGGTTTTCGACCTTGTGCCGACGGTCTCACGGCATGTGACGGGGGGCATCTGGGTCAAGGACGACGGGTTTGCACAGCCATACAAAACCATCACCGCCTTTCGCCTCGCCGCAGAAAAACGTGGGGTAAGGATTCACGAAAATACTCCGGTGCAACGGATCGAACAGACGGGCAACCAGTGGCGGGTGAGCACGCCCGCAGGTCGCTTCAGTGCCGGGCACCTGGTGGTGACGGCAGGCGCCTGGGCCGGTGAACTGGCGGCGCAGGTTGGCGAGCCGGTACCGGTGCACCCTGAAGGCTTGATGCTGATGGTTACCCATCGCGTCGCGCCGTTCTGTGGCCCGGTGCTGGGCGCCACCGGGCGCGCACTGTCGTTCAAGCAGTTTGCCAACGGCACGCTGGTGATCGGCGGCAAGTTGGTTGGCTCGCTGGATTTTCCGGCGCGCCACGGCGAAGTCGAGATGGCGCGCCTGGGCAGCAGTGCGCGGACCGTCACCGAACTGTTTCCGCACCTCAAGCACCTGGGCGTCAATCGGGTTTGGGCGGGTGTCGAAGCCTTTACCGCCGATGATCTGCCGGTCATTGGTGCCAGTGGCAAGGCGAGCAACCTGAGCTATTCATTCGGCTTTTGCGGCAGCGGTTTTCAAATGGGTCCCGGCACCGGCAAACGCCTGGCCCAGCAGATTCTTGGCGAACATTCGGACATCTCGTTGGCGCCATTCGCCATCGACCGTTTCAACGGGGCGGCCATTGCGGCGGCGCCATCCTTTCCATCCGCTTCAACCATCGCGCAACATTGAGGAGTTCACATGCTGGAAATCAAACGCATCGAAACCAACCAACGCATGAGCCGTGTCGTTCAGTGCAATGGCTTCACCTTTCTCGGCGGCCAGACTGCCACAGACCGGACCCAGGACATCAAGGGCCAGACTGCTCAGGTGCTGGCCAAAATCGACAACTTCCTGGCCCAGGCCGGCCTCGACAAAACCCGCATTCTTACCGCTCAGGTGTGGTTGTCGGACATTCAGGCCAACTTCGCGGGCATGAACGAAGTGTGGGACGCCTGGGCACCAGAAGGCCACGCGCCGGCACGTGCCACGGTTGAGTCGCGCTTGGCGGCACCGGATTTGTTGGTGGAAATCACGGTGGTTGCGGCGGGCTGATAGCGACCTGAGTGGTAGAAGCCAGAGCCCTAGCCGAGTTGCTTTTCTTTGGGTGCTGGCTTGTCGGGTCGCCGCATCGCAGCATGGGTATTTACACATCTTGTGAGTACATATCCGTTGCTGCGGTAACGGCCTCCTATGGTTCCGCCCTTACGGCGGGTCACTTTTGGCAAACGCCCCAAAAGTAACCAAAAAGTCTGTGCCCCACCACTCGGTGCCTCGCCTAGGCTCGGCATGCCCGCACTCCGGCATTGCTCCGCGGGCCGCCGCGATGGGCCATCCTTGGCCCAGCGCGGCTAAACCGGCGTCCTGCCGGTTTAC
>Ga0247816_10001894_pt1 | contig 10013 bp, 8 predicted proteins | sample UWRJL209509C1_FD_179930 | JGI IMG/M metagenome (GOLD analysis project Ga0247816, IMG submission 179930) | Plant litter microbial communities from Arlington Agricultural Research Station in Wisconsin, United States - UWRJ-L209-509C-1 | ecosystem: Environmental > Terrestrial > Plant litter >...
AACATTTTAATAAACATTGTTAAAATGTCTAAATAAGTGTTTTTTATAGCTTAACTGCAGGATTTTAGCAGTTGACTGCACCTTACGTGCTTGAGAGGGGGATACTTACCTTAATTTTTTTTATATTTTAATATTAAATCTGCAAAAAAAAATTATTTGAACTAAAATATATTATGTAATAAAAGGTAAATAATGTTTAATTATAATAATGGATATTCTCTTATAACAGGTGCATCGTATGGTTTAGGAGCTGAATTTGCAAGGCAATTAGCTTTTAAAGGCAGCAATTTAATCTTAGTAGCACGCTCAAAAGAAAAATTAGAAGCTTTATCAAATGAATTAAAACAGCAATTTAATATAAAAATTTTATTTATAGCTGCTGATTTAACTAACAATGCAGATATTGAAAATATATTTAAAATTATTACTGATGAATGTATTCAAATTAATTTATTAATTAACAATGCAGGTGTTGGTACTACAGGATCTTTTTTATCCAAAGATTTTGCAGAATATCAAACCCAAATGAGTCTTAATAATCAGGCTTTAGTAAATTTAACTTATAAATTTTTACCCAATATGCTTAGTAAAAAATATGGCGGAATTATAAATATTGGTTCAAGCGTATCTTTCCAACCCATTCCATATATGGCAATCTATGCTGCAACTAAAGCCTTTGTATTAAGTTTTAGCGAAGCTCTTGGCTATGAATTAAAAGATACAAATATTCGTGTATTAGTGTCTTGCCCTGGTACAACTAATACACACTTTTTCGATAATATTAAATCTGCTATAACAAGAAAGCAAATGGACGATCCAAAAATTGTAGTTAAAAATACTATAAAGGCTTTTGAAGACAACAAAAAAATTGCTTATCCTGGTAGGCTTTTTGTTTATTTTAATTCTTTTATGATTAGATTTATTCCACGTTCTATGGTTGTTAAAATGACAGGTATTGTAGTTAAAGCCTTAGGATTTAATAATGTATAAAAAACATAAAATACCTTATATTAAAATTAGTTTTGGAATATCCATATTAGCCATAACTGCAATAGTATTTGAATATATTTCTTTATTTTCCTATCCAATTTATGCATATACGAAATCTAAACAATTTAAACAAGACAAATTTAATAATGATAAACAAATAGAAAATAAACTAAAATGGTATCGAATTCCTAAAATATTATGGAAATATACACTAAATCAAAAGACGCAAAACACGCATCCAAAATTTCCGATCTTGATTAAAAAAATTACAGCTTTTGAATTACAACAAGCCGTTAATAATACGGTATATAGATTGGGGCATTCAACTGTTTTATTAAAACTAGAAAATAATTTTTATTTAACTGATCCAATATTTTCACAGCGTGCTTCTCCTGTACAATGGGCAGGCCCTAAGAGATTTAGTCAATTACCCATAACTATTGATGAACTGCCTAATATCAAAGCAGTTGTTATATCACATAATCATTATGACCATTTAGATAAAAATACAATTTTAAAACTTTCTAAAAAAGTTGAGCATTTTTTTACTCCATTAGGAGTTGGCGATATATTAGTAGCGTGGGGAGTGGATAAGAATAAGATTACTCAGCTGGATTGGTGGGAGCAAAAACAGTTTAATAATATAAATTTTATTGCAGCCCCTTCACAACATTTTTCAGGACGCGGGTTATTTGATAAAAATAAAACTTTATGGGCATCTTGGATTATTAAAACACAAGATAGCAGTATATTTTTTAGCGGGGACACTGGTTATTTTGAAGGATTTAAAAAAATTGGTCAAAAATATGGACCTTTTGATTTAAGTCTTATGGAAACAGGAGCATATAATGTTAATTGGCCGGATGTACACATGCAGCCTGAAGAAAGCTTACATGCACATATCGATCTTAATAGTAAATTGTTATTACCTATTCATAATAGCACATTTAGTTTATCCACCCATAGCTGGAATGAGCCATTAATTCGTATAACTAAACTGGCACTTAATAAAAACATAGCTATAGTTACTCCACAAATAGGTAAAGGTATAAATTTTAAAGATACACAAATAAATCATGAGATTTGGTGGAATTAATAATAATTACCTTAATTTTTCAATGATATTTAAGTATAAGATTTTTTATTTGCTGAATTAAATCATGACAATTATTTTTGATATTAGTATTAAATTTATATCTATCTTGTTTATCTTCTGGAATAACTAAAAATAAAATGTAAAATGGAATTTCCTTGTTATTTTGTAATATTGGAGTAGTATGATATTTTTTTAAATCTTCTTGTTTAACTGGATATATGAATCCGCATGCTCCAATTTCATCGTTATTGGCATATTGTGCTACATATGTGTGAATTTGAAATAAATCTTCTCTTTTTACGCCATTATCAAAATCAAATTTTTTATATTTAATATCAAAAATAAAAGTTTTATTATTTTCTTTAAATACAATATCTGGTTCTAATATATGCTCTTTTTTAGTATTACCCCCTGTGGGTATTTTTTTATCTGAAGATTTATTTAATACATGTATATTATTTTTTTTAAGCAATTTAGCTATAAAATATTCAAATAACATAGAAATATCAAATAAAAACCCACTACATTGTTGTTCATTACTAATATTATTACTTTGGAATTTTAAAACTTTTTTAGATAAATCAATTAATTCATTATAATTACTATATAAAGAATTATTAAAATAATCTAAATTAAATAACTCTTTGTTTGTACAATCAAAACCTTGATTAGCTCTTAACATATCAGCATAAATATTTCTACAAGAAAATAGTAGCTGTTGAGCGCTTAAAGATTCATAGGCTTTAATAAAAAGCAAAAGGGCTTTAGTTTGATAACTATGCTCTTTATATGTACATAAATATTTACCAAAAACTTTAGGATAATAAAAATCTATATTATCAATATTGCCTTTAACTTTTAAAGTTCTTTGTGTAAATTTTGTATATTGTTTAGGTAAACCTATGCTATAAGCCTGTTGTAATTTTTGCTTAAAAAGACAAGCTATTAGCCAATGATAATTATTTTGATGAGCAAATGCACCTAGCTTTTCAATTTCTAAAAAACCATCAGAATCAGCCACAATATACTGTAAAAATTTATCTCCAAAGCGCGAAGTTATATTTAAAATATGTTTGTCTTTTTGTATAAATCCAATGACATTACCTGTTTGTAAACTAAAATTTGTTGAACTTGTACCTAAAAGATTAATGAAATTATTATCAGAATTATGCTTATAATCTTTTTGGTTAAATAAAGTAACTTTTATTTTATTTAAATTTTCAGCGGTTATATTATTAGCAATAAAGGTTAAAAAATTCCAAATTTCTACTTCGGAATATTGTATTTTTTTAAACTCTAAATTTATAGAACTGCATTTTCTATCATACTTTTTGGTTAAAGTTTTATTTTCGCAGTTATATAAATTATTATCTTGAATAATAAAATTATTTTTATCTTTTAAAGACATACCTTTTAAAACATTAAACAACAATTCTGTATTGGTCATATTATTTACTATTAACAAATGCTTGTTTAAATTTATCTGTTGATTTCTCACTAGAGCCACGTAAATATTCACTAATTAAAGGATTTAATATATCTTGCCAAATTTTTTGCTTAACTTCATCTATTGTTAAATTCTCATCATAATTTAAATTCATTAAATAAGCCTGCCCAATTTGATATTCTGTGCCTAACATATCATTAGCTATTATATTAGTATTTAATTTTTGTAAATTTTTTGCTAAATCTTGCCATTTTTTTGGTAAACTTTGTTGTAAAATTTCTATATTAGGCTCAACATTTTCCCATGCAAAACGCCGACGCATCGCAAAATCAAAACTTTCAATACTTCTATCAATAGTATTCATTGTACCAATTACATATACATTATATGGAATGAAAAAATATGATTGTTGACTTTTATTATCATATAAAACTGCTGTTTCTTCATTATTTAATTTACTATATTGCGTTTTAATTTTACCTTTAACTCCGCGATATTCTAAACAATACATTAATTCGCCAAAAACTCTAGATACTTCAGCACGGTTAATTTCATCAATAATAAAAATAAATGGCGGTAAAATATCTTTAATAAAAATTGTATCATGCTTGATTTTTTTATCTAAAGTCTCTGCATAATCTAATATAAATTGCCAATAATCTTTATTAAAGTTATTTATGTTCTTAAGTTTATTATCTTCAATATCTGCAATTGTAATTTTATTAAATTCTTTATCTATTTGTGCAAGATAAATATCTACTTCCCATTTAGCAGCATCTTTGCAAAATTCTTTAAAAACCCCATTTTGCAAGGTTAAAGCCATTTTATCGCCTTGCATAGCAGGACGCAAACCCTCAATAAAATCTTCATAACTATAAGAAGAATGAAACTGCACTAATTGGCGATGAATATCTAAATTGAATATAGAATTATCATCATCTTTAATATAGTTATTTTTCCATTCATCAAAAACTGATTTTGCTTGTTCGTTGGCTTGATAAGTTTTTCCAGTTCCGGGACAGCCGTATTTTATCACTTGTTGTTTTAATTGGAATGGATTAATAATATGTATATAAAGCTCCCAAATAAACATATTTAAATAAAAGTCGTCAATTGGTATTCCGTCTTTTATTTTACCTGCTGATTTTCCGGCTTCAATAAGTTTTTTAACATTCTGCATTAAAAAAATATTTTTATCATACCAATAATTATTACTATCATTGCGTTCATAATTTATTATTTCTTGCTTTATAAACCAATCAAATACAATAGTAAATTTTGACTCATCAACCGTTGTGGATAATCCAAGATTACAAGCCGCTAAAATACGATTAACTAATACAGGATTATTCTTAGTAACAATATTTTTCCATTCCTCATGTAAGTTAAGCCAATCGTCTTTAATACTTCCTTGATTAAGTATAATTTTACTAATAATTTCTATAAATTTCGTAGTTGAAAGCAATTTTTGTATATTTTTTATGCCGGGATTTGATTGACCACGATTAGCAATTCCATTAGAAAACTTAAAAATTAAATCTTCTAAAAATTTTTCATCATCTTTTAAAGTTAAATCTCTATATTGAAGCTGTTTACGTCTCTCGGCTACTTCTGATATAAATTTTTTATATCTATAATACCATACGCTATTTATTTTAGTTAACTTTTCATACAATGAACAAAGATAATCACTCATATTTAAATTAATTCTTATTTTTAAAGTTAGATATTATAAATTATATTTTAAACTTAACAAAGTAAAAAATTTTGTTATGATTTTTAACATTATAATAGAAAAAATAGAGCGGTCGAAAATACATTCGACCAAAACTATTAAAATCAATACATTCTAGTATAATTTAAAGGAATCCACTCATAAGACTCACCCTGACTGCGTAAATGTCCAACGCTAGGAAATGGAATATGCGCACCTGCAATTAATATATCTTTATCAGCTACTTTATCAAATATATGTTTTCTTTGTTCATAAGCCTGTTGCGGCGAGCTATCAAAATCAATTGTAACCTTAGGCGAAACTGTTTGAACACTAATTACATGCACTAAATCGCCTGTAACTAACATTTCTTTACCCTTACTTTGCACCATATAAGATGTATGACCTTTAGTATGTCCGTAAGTAGAAATAGCACTTATACCATTTTGTAACTGAGTATTACCATTAAAAGGTAAATATTTTTTTTCCTTAATATATGGGGCTAAAATTTGTTGGGCTTCTACAAAATTTTGTTGTTTATTCTTTGGAGCTTTTTGCATATTATCTTGACTTAACCAATAATCTGATTCGTTTTTATCTGCTCGAACAATAGCATTAGGAAAAGCTCTCTGATTATCAAATATTAATCCGCCTAAATGGTCACTATGAAAATGAGTAATATAAACCTCATCTATGTCGCTAGTTTGATAACCTGATACTTTAATATTTGCTAAAAGATTGCCTAGTCTTTTACCTTTTAACTGTCCGCCGCCTGTATCAATTAAGATTAATTTTTCGCCTGTGTGGATTAAATAGGCGTTAAAAGAAGTTTCCACAGGAGATTTTAAGAATGTTTTAGCTAATATTTTATTAGTTTTATCTGTGTCTTGCTGGAGTAATTTATCAGATAAGTAATCAGTTCCATCATTTATAACAGTAATTTCGAAATCTCCCAGCATAAAACGATGAAAAGCTGGCGCAGAAAATTTTGCCATGGGCGGAGCAGCCATAGCTTGGTTAATATTTAATATAGGCAAGCCTAATAATGATATTATGCATAAACCTAAACTTATAGTTTTTTTAAAAGTTAATTTTTTCATGTAGTTTGCTTTGAAATATTATTGATATTAAAAAATTATACTACCAAATTTATTAAATTGAATATTAAGAATTATTATTGTTGTAGATATAGAAATTTTAAAACACTACAATTTTTGTGTGGATATTATTATATATTTATATAATTAAAAAGATTTTTAAAGTTTAATATGGTGGAGTCGGCGGGGATCGAACCCGCGTCCGCAAGCACTTTACAACTAGATCTACATACTTAGCTGAATTATTTTATTTTTAATTAAGTAACTATAAACCAGCATACATTTACTTAACGAGTTACTAATTTTAGAATTATATAGCGTAACATATATAATACGATTTAATGTAAAGTTACTCCGTAGTACCACCCATTAACAAATAGAGTACGAAGAGCGTTATTGTTGTTTAGACAATTATGCAGCTGCCATCATAACACCAAAAGTGTTAGATGGAGCTTTCACGCTGAAAGTTGCTTTTTTAGCATTTACTTTTTTCTCATTGATTTACAAGGTTACGAGTCCTTGGTATGCACTAAATTGCTCTGCAACCCACGTCGAAGCCATGTCAACCCCACGTTTTGCTCTAGCAGTACCTATAGTATAGCATAAATTATATTTTTTGTTAAATTTTATATATTTATACAAGACAACCTCATTTAACTTTAAGGCTATTAAGTAAGTCTTGTTGTATTTATTATTTATCATTATTAAGAGCAAAAACAACTCCTGCACCTGCTAGGGTAATGAATATAGCAATTAAAATGCCTAATCTTTTATAAGAACTTAGTATAAATCTCTCTTGTCTTCTACGGAAAAACAAGTAAGAATAATAAATTCTTTGGAATAGAGAAATCAATGGTAAAAACATGTGATATATCAAATGATAACTTACTAATATTTTCTAAAAAGAGATTAGTTAATGGTGACATAAAAATAGTGTTATATTGTTATAGAGATAAAGATAATAATAGTAGAGTATCTCATACAGATTGTTTAAAATCTTTAACTTTACCTAATGGACTTGGATTAACTGAATTTATTAACGAACATTCAAGTCAAATTAGGCCTTACAAAGGAGGACTAAAAATAACTAATGAAGGCAGATACCCAAATTTAATAGGCTGTTGGTGTGATGATAATGCAAGATTTTCTAGTCCTGTAGAAGCTCAAAATCATCGCTTATATGAACACCCTGAAGAATTTGAGGAATAAAAAATATTTTAAATTTAACCATGGAACTAAAAAGCTACTTTATAAATTAAACTGTGCTTTGACAAAAATTTATCTTTTAGAATCTTATACTTAATAACCTTAAAAGTTAAATGAGATTATCCTGTATATTTATAAAGCTAATATGCCTTCTTTAATTTTCTTAGCATCATAAGTCATTAAAATATTTTGTACCTTATTTTTTAATTCTTTTAAATCAGCTTTTAAAATTTGTTCTTTGACTATTAATAATTGATTAGGGTGCATAGAAAATTCTTTAAGACCCATACCTAGAAATAATTTAGTCGTACTAGGATCACCCGCTAACTCGCCACAAATACTAACAGGTATATCAGCTAAATAAGCAGTTTGAATAATATGTGCAATTAAATGCACAATTGCAGGATGATACTGGTCATATAAGTATGCAACTTCAGTATCTGTTCTATCTACGGCTAATGTATATTGAATTAAATCATTAGTACCAATAGAAATAAAATCCAAGTATGGAAAAAACATTGGCAATGCAAAAGCTGCTGCTGGAACTTCTATCATACCGCCTAACTTAATATTTTTATCAAATTCTATATTACGGCTGTGCAAATCATCCATACATTTTCTAAGGTAATTTCTTGTAGCTATAATTTCATTACAATGACTAAGCATGGGGATTAAAATATTAACTTTGCCATAAGCAGAGGCTCGTAAAATTGCTTTTAACTGTGTTTTAAACATATCTGGTTCAGATAAACTCCAACGAATAGCTCTAAGTCCCAATGGAGAACTGCTTGTATCTACCTCATGTAAAGCTTTATCTGAGCCAATATCAATCGTACGTATAGTTAAGGGCAGATCATCTAAAGCTATTACAGCTTGAGAATAAGCTTCAAATTGCTGATCTTCGCTAGGCATTTCATAGTCATCTTGTAAAAAAATAAATTCTGAACGAAATAAACCAACACCGTTTGCTCCGCTAGCTTTAATATTCATAGCATCACTAGGTAATTCTATATTTGCCATTAATTTAATATTAGTACCATCTAAGGTTTGTGTTGGAATAAAGCGGAAACGTTCTAATTTTTTTAGTTCGTGCTGTTGTTTAGTTTGTTTCCATGTATATTCATCTACTATATTTTGATCGGGATCAACAATGACTACCCCTCTATCGCCGTCTATTATTATTAAGTCATCTTGACGAATTAATTTACTCCCATTAATAGTACCAACTATTGCAGGAATTGCCATACTGCGCGCCATAATAGCGGTATGAGAAGTTTTACCACCTACATCAGTAATAAAACCTGCAAAAGTTTGATGTTTAAACTGCAGCATATCTGCTGGGGAAATATCATTTGAAACAATAATAGCATTATTAATAATTAAAGGAATATGTTTAGTTTGTCCAGAAAGAGCTTTAACAACCCTTTCAACTACTTGCTGAACATCAAATTTTCTTTCTTTTAAATATTGGTCATCAATATTATTAAATTGTTCTAATAAAAATTCTAATTGTTCAGTAATAGCCCATTCGGCATTATATCTACGTTCTTGGATAAGTTTTTTGGGAACATTACGCAGCAAGTGATCTTGTAAAATTAATAAATGCACATCTAAAAATGCCAGCATTTCCTCTGGATACCCTACTGGTAAGTCTTTTTTTAAACTAGTTAATTCTTGTTCTACTTGATGAATGGCAATTTCTAGGCGGCTAATTTCATTATCAATTTGATCAGGTAAAACTAAGTAATGTTCTACATCTAATATATTAGGATCAAGTATATAAGCACGTCCTATAGAAATGCCATTGTATACGCCTATACCAAATAAACTAAGAGCCATTGCTACCTCTATGCATTTATAATGCTTTATATTAATATACTATATAGGATAATTAATACTCATTCAAGCAAAAATGCGTAATTAAATATATTATTTGTAATTCTCTATACTATAAATATTGCCATATATAACATACATTGATAAAATAATTAGTAATAAATAATTTTAGGTAAGTATCCCCTCATAACACGTAAGATAAAACATACTAATAAATATTACAAAAAATAACTAAAACATGTATTTTTTATATCCTTACTGCCAATATTTTGACACCTGACACTAGCTTACGTGTTATGAGGGGATACTTACCTAATTTTATCAATAAAATAAAACTTTTAATATAAAATAGAGTCTATAATATATTAATAATTGAGGTGTATTATGAAAAATAATCTTAAAAAAATTATTATAGGGCTAATCTTTATACAAACTATTACTGTATCTAATTCTTATGCTAAAACTATCCAAAATCCAGAGCAATTAAGACAAGATGACAGTAGTATAGTAATGGTTGATGCGGACTGGTGTTCTACCTGTAAAGCCCAGAGAAAAATTATTAGTTCTTTGTTAGCTCAGTCAAAATATAAAAATATAGTACTATATAAGATAAATTTTGATAAACAA
>Ga0247816_10001896_pt1 | contig 10009 bp, 5 predicted proteins | sample UWRJL209509C1_FD_179930 | JGI IMG/M metagenome (GOLD analysis project Ga0247816, IMG submission 179930) | Plant litter microbial communities from Arlington Agricultural Research Station in Wisconsin, United States - UWRJ-L209-509C-1 | ecosystem: Environmental > Terrestrial > Plant litter >...
TTTTTCAGCACCTCGATGATCTGGTAGGTCGAGCCACTCCGGTTGACTTTGCCCATCAGCCGGTCTTCGTGCGGCCAGCGCGCCAGCACGGTGAAGTCGCGCCGGTACAAGGTCACGGTGGCATCTGCGCCGAGGTTGATCTTCTGGTAGAACTGGGACAGGAAGGTGCTGGAAAAACCCACCAGCGCCAGCCCCAGGAACTCGCCATTGGGGCCGGTCAGCTTGCGGCTGAGATAGAACGTCCACTGGTTGTTGCCCTTGTTGCGCACCGGCGCCGAGATATACACCCCCAGCCCGGGATTGCGCACGTGCGCCTGGAAATAGTCCCGGTCGGCCAGGTTGATGGCGGGCGTTGGAAACGAACGGGTGAAATTGACGACATCGCCATTGGCCGCCACGATGGTGGCCACATCGACTTGCGGCAAGCCACGAATCTTGTCGCGCATGCTGTCGAAGTGACGAAGTGTCGCCATTTTGCCACGCAAGGCGTCAGCGCTATCGACACCGTTTGCCGCCACGGTTTCTGCAATACTGTCCAGTACCAGGAACGCCGATTTGACCTCCTGCGCGCCCTGCTCGGCCAGCACCAGCGACAAATTGTCGAGCTGCCCCCGCCATTCCTCTATGGCCTGGTCGCGCGCGAACCAGATTGCCACGCCGAGTGTCGCCAGCATCGCGAGCAGGAGGAAGAGCGCCAAGGCAGTCGCAATGCGGCTGGAACGTGTATTGATGGACATGAGGTTGGGGAAAAAAGATGCCCAAAGATAACACAACGTGCTGCGTTTCCGCATACAATTACTGACTTTTCCGAATTCCTGTCGAGTTGCGGCGCGTGAGTACTGGTGCAATCCTTAAACAATCCATGATTGACCTTCGACTGCCCGTGCCGACATGGCGCCAGGCGCCTGCTCGGGCGTTGAAAACCAATAAGCAAAGCCTGCCAGATACTGAACTTTTGCCCGGTGCACTATTCAGTCGACAGCCCTATGCAATGCGTCTAGAGTGACCGTATGGCATTATTTTCGACCAAACACTTGGCCACCCGCCAGCAGCTCGAATGGCTGGTGCTGGTCATCATCTTTGTCGCCGTCGGCAGTGCGGGCGTCTTCTCCCACAACGTCGAAACCCAGCGTGCGCTCGATACCGAACGCCTGCGCCTGGACACGCTTGTCGACGTCGTGCGCAGCGACATGGAACTGAACCTCGACGCCATGGACCGCGCCATCGTGGGCGTGGTGCGCGACCATCCCAGCCCGTTCGACAGCGACGCCCAAGGTGAAATGCGGCGCCACCTGCGCGCCATCACCGATGCCATGGTGGGGATGCGGGGCGCGACCGTGATCGACCGCAGCGGCACCGTCACGGTCGGCTTTCCGGTGCTCCTGCTCGGCCGTGATTTTTCCACCCGCTATTTTTATACCGAGCCCAACAAGAAGCCTGATCCGGCCATCCTGTACGTCTCGCCGCCCTTCAAGTCGTACCGCAACGACATGGTCGTCAGCGCCACGCGCATGATTGCCGGCGCCGACGGCAAGTTCGCCGGCGCCGTGACGGGCGTGCTCGATCCCCTGTACTACAGCGAGCGCATGCGCAGCGTGCTGTACGCACCCGATGTCAAGGCGTGGATCGGCCACAGCGGGGGCGGCGTGTTCGTCGCCGTCGCCACGCCTGGCTACGATCCGGCCTCGCAGCAATCCCGGTTCGCTGCGTCGTTCCTGTTCCGTCCGCTCGCGCCGATCACCGTGCAGCGTACCGTGGCGCCGTTGACGTCGCGCAGCGACAACAGCCTGGTCATCGGCATCAGCCGCGACCCGAATGCCGTGGTCGCCCCCCTGATGCGGCAGGGGAAATTCTTTGCCCTGTTCTTCGCGGCGCTGGCCGTCATGTGCAGCGCGCTGCTGGCCTTGATGCAATTGCGCCGGCGCCGCTGGCTGCGCGAAAACGCCATCCACGAAGAAGAGCAAGCCCAGGCCGATGCGCTGCGCCTGTCCGAATCGCGCTTCCGCACGCTGATCGAAGAGGCGCCGGTGGCCATCGCCATCCTGCGCCAGGGCCGCTTCGTCTACACCAACCGGCGCTACAACGTCCTGCACGGCTACACCGACAGCGATGAACTGGCCGGTCTGCCATGGAGTACGCTGATTGCCGCCGAGTCGTTGAACGGCCTCAAAATGCAGGCCAGCCTGATCAATTCCGATTCGCCCACAGAATTGCGTTTCGAAGCGCTCGGCATCGGCAATTCGGGCGGGCTGATCCCGATGTTCAAGGCCACCACGCGCGTGGCCCTGCGCGACGGCCCGGTCACGCTGATTTTTGCCCAAGACATCTCGGCCCAGAAACGCGCGGAAGCTTTCCTGCTGGAAGCGCGCGACGCGGCCCAGGCCGCCAACCACAGCAAGGCCGAGTTCCTGGCCAATATGAGCCACGAAATCCGCACGCCGCTCAACGCCATCCTGGGCCTGGCTTACCTGCTGGAACAGTCCAATCTGGGCCACGACGCCAGCGCCATGCTGGTCAAGATCCGCACCTCGGGGCGCTCGCTGCTGGGGATCATCAACGACGTGCTGGACGTCTCCAAGATCGAAGCCGGCGCGATGGTCGTCGAACACACCTGGCTACGGCTGCAGGACGTGATCGACAGCGTGGCGGCCACCATGGGCGTGGCGGTCGGCGACAAGCCGGTGCAGCTGCTGGTACGCCCGCTGCCGCCGGGTCTCTCCAGCATCAAGGGCGACGCCCTGCGCCTGGAACAATTGCTGGTCAACCTCACCAGCAACGCCATCAAATTCACCATGCAGGGCCACGTCGAACTGGCGGTGCAGTCCGAGCGCGCCGTCGACGGGGCCCGGATGCTGCGTTTCTCCGTGTCCGATACGGGCATCGGCATTGCCCAGGCGCTGCAGGAAGCCGTGTTCACGCCCTTCACGCAGGCCGACAGTTCGACCACGCGCCGCTTCGGCGGATCGGGCCTGGGCCTGACCATCTGCAAGAAAATGGTGGAGCTGATGGGCGGCCAGATCGGCCTGTCGAGCACGGTGGGCGCGGGCAGCACCTTCTGGTTCACGCTGCCGTTGCAAAGTATTGCCGACAACGATTTTTCGAATGCCGAAATGGTGCAGCTCGATGCGATCGTCGCCTGCAACCACGGGGGCGCGCTGGCCAATCTGGACGCCACCGGCCAGGCGCTGGGCTGGGAAGTGTGCCCCGTCGAATCGCCGCAGGCCGCGCTGATGGAATTGACGCGCCGGGCCGGCGCCAGCGCCAATACACCGGCACCGCACTGCAAGGACGATACCGCCCTGCCCGCCGTCATCATCCTCGACTGGGAACGCAACGGCAGCGACTGCCTGGCCGTGGCGCGCGCGATCCGCCAGATCGCGCCGGCCGACAAATGCCCGGTCATCGTGATGGCCTCGACGTCTGCGGCCGCCGCCCTCAAGCGCGAGAAAGTCGACGGCGTCATCGATGCCCTGCTGACCAAGCCGGTCACCACCTCGACGCTGAACAACGCCGCCGTGGCCGCGCGCCGCAACCGCGCCAATGCCGGCATCAGCCTGCCGCAGCGCCAGCCTGCCGGCGCCGACCTGGCCGGCCTGCGCATCCTGGTGGTCGACGACAGCGACATCAACCGCGACGTGGCCCAGCGCATCCTGCAGGAAAAAGGCGCCACCGTGGCCCTGGCCGAAGACGGCCAGCGCGCCATCGCCTGGCTGCTGGCCCATCCGGACACGGTCGACCTGGTGCTGATGGACGTGCAGATGCCAGTGATGGACGGCATCGAAGCGACGCGCCAGCTGCGCGCCATGCCACGCTTCGCCAACCTGCCGATCGTGGCGCTGACGGCCGGTGCGTTCAAGTCGCACCACGAAGCGGCGCGCGCCGCCGGCATGACCCACTTCGTCACCAAGCCGTTCGACGTGCCGCTGACGGTCGACCTGATCCGGCAATTGACGGGCCGCTCGGAGGCCGACGCCGCCAAGAACGCCAGCGAGGAAGCGCAGCCCGTGGCCAGCCCGGCGCCGCGGCTGACCGTGATCGACCTGGCGCGCGGCATCGACATCTGGGGCGACGTCGACACCTATCAACTGTACCTGCGCAAGTTCGCCGCCGGCTTCGCGTCCTGCGGCAGCGAAATCAGGGCCCTGGCCATGGCCGGCGACCTGATGGGTGCCGCCAGCGTGGCGCACAAGCTGGCCGGCGCCGCCGCCAATGTGGCCCTGCAGGAAGTGGCGCACCTGGCCATGGAAGCGGAGCGCCAGCTGGCCGGGCACGGCGACGAAAGCGCCGACCACTGCCTGATCTGCGCCACGCTGGAAGAAGCGCTGCTCGCTGCGCTGGCCGACATTTCCCAGCTTGCGCCCCTGCCGCACCCCCAGGCCCCGAGCCCGGTCCTGCAGCCGTCGGCCACCGTCCTGTCCGACCGTGTCGGTCCCCTGCTGCAGCAATTGCTCGATGCGCTGCACATGGACAACCCGGGGCCGTCGGCGCCCGTGCTGCAGGAACTGGGCCGGGAACTGGCGGCGCCGGACGTGGCGGCGCTGGCAACGATGATCGAGGAATTCGATTTTCGCGGCGCCGAACAAGCCACGCAGGCGCTGGCCCAGCGCCTCGGGCTGCAACTGACTGAAACCCTCGATTGAACCACTTGACTGACTTCACCGAACGAAGCGAGCAATGAAAGCACCGACCATCCTCATCGTCGATGACGAACCGAGCAACCTGGCCATCATGCGCGACGCGTTGCAGAGCCTGTACAAGCTCGTGTTCGCGCGCAACGGGGCCGAAACGCAGGCCGCGGTCATCAAACACCGCCCGGCCATGGTGCTGCTCGACATCGGCCTGCCCGACACCGATGGCGTCGCACTGTGCCGGCGCATCAAGGAGCTCGATATCACGCACGAGATGCAGGTCATTTTCGTCACCGGCTACCGCGACCAGGGCCGGGAAGCGGCCGGTTTCGAGGCCGGCTGCAGCGACTACCTGATCAAGCCAGTCTCGCCCCCGCTGGTGCGCGCACGCGTGGCCGCCCACCTGTCGCGCGTGCATGCCACCGCGCTGGAAGAAAGCTACCGCGACGCCATCCTGATGCTGGGCCACGCCGGCCACTACAACGACACCGATACGGGCGCCCACATCTGGCGCATGGCCGCCTACGCGCGCGAACTGGCCATCGCCTACGGCTGGGACGAAGAAGACGCGCGCCAGCTGGAACTGGCCGCTCCCATGCACGACACCGGCAAATTGGGCGTGCCGCAAATGATCCTGCGCAAGGAAGGCCCGTTGTCGCCCTCTGAATGGGAAATCATGCGCACCCATCCGGCCATTGGGCACGCCATCCTCAGCAAGAGCCAGGCGCCGGTCTTCCTGCTGGCGGCCGAAGTATCGTTGCGCCACCACGAAAAATGGGATGGTTCAGGCTACCCGGATGGCCTGGCTGGCACCGACATACCGGAGTCGGCGCGCATCGTCGCCCTGGCCGACGTGTTCGATGCGCTGTCGATGCGCCGCTCCTACAAGAACGCCTGGACGATCGAGCGCATCAGCGCCCACATCGACGCCAACAGCGGTACCCATTTCGAGCCGAAACTGGTCGAATTGTTCCATGAAATTTTGCCCCGCCTCCTGCAGATCAAGTCGCAGTGGGACGAAGAAAACGAAGACGAATCCAGCAAAGAGAAGGCAGTACAATGACGACCCAATCCCCCTCTGTTTCCCTGTCCCCGCTGGTGCTCGTCGTCGATGACGTCGAACTGATGCGTGACCTGCTCGGCCTGCAACTGAGCCGCGCCGGCTGCCGCTTCGAAACCGCCATCGACGGCGTCACCGCCCTGCACGCCCTGCACCTGCGCCGCTACGACATGGTGCTGATGGACCGCGCCATGCCCTTCATGGACGGCTGCGACGCCACCCGCTCATGGCGCGCCCATGAACAGGAAAAAGGCTTGCCGGTGATCCCGATCATCGGCGTCGGCGGCCAACCCGACGACCGCAACGATTGCCTCGCGGCGGGGATGCAGGAATTCGTCACCAAACCCCTGACGATCGCCGCGCTGGACGTGTTGTTGAAGCGGTTTTTGAATTACGAACGGGTGTGAGGACAGCGGTTCACCACCATCCTGAAAGCCGTCACCCCGTCGCAAGCCGGGCCCATAGCGCGCGTGCAGCACGGCAATGCGCGCGCCGCAAACCGCGCCGCGCTGACGATCATAAAAAACGCGCCATCGGCGCGTTTTCGATTTAACCTTGCACCCGCTTGCGCCGCGCAATCCCCGCCATCGCCACCAGCCCCAAGCCCAGCAGCGGCAACGTCCCCGGAATCGGCACCATCCGCACGACGCCTTCGATCACGTCGTTCTGGCACGTCTCGCCCCAGTGCATCGCGAATGACGAAAAGTTCAGCAAGTCGCTCGACGCCACGTCGATCGTAAACGCAATCGATTTATTGGCCGTCACGGTCCACGACCCCAGCAATCCCGTGTTTTTCACCGTCGACGAACCGGTTTTCACTGCTGTCGCTTGCCCATTGCGATATTCGCAATTGGTGCACTTCATCACATCTTCGGAATCGTAGATATTGCTTTCATTGGTGCTGCCGTTCAGCTGCATCAGCTTGAACGTGCCGCCCGTATTACTGTAGCGGTTATCCAGCGCAAAACCGTAGCTCCACTTGGTGCCGGTGGTGGAATTATCGGTCAGGTATTTGGTGTCGGCGCTGCCGGACGGATTCCACAACTTCGACAGGAACACGTCGCCATAACCGATGCCGCCAGGGGTAACGGACGAATCGACGCCCGCGTGGCCGGCGAAATTGGTGGCAATCGTGATGGTCAGCACGCTGCCGATGCGGGTGATCGTGGCGCCGGAGATGTCATACACGCTGCCGCCGATCACATCGCCCAGTCCATGGGCATTGCCACCGATGTAGGCGTCGCTGATGCTTCCCGCCGTGGCGGTGTGCATCGTCAGCATGCTGCTGGCGGCAAGTAAAACGGCGGCAATAATTGTTTTCATGGAAATGGTCCAGATGTGGTTTCTTGTCTTTATATCACATAGAATTCCTACAATAAACAATCTTAGAGGAAATTTTAAGTCTCCCGAATACCTTGTTGTTACTACACGTCACTTATATATGGCCACACCGATTCTATTTCCCTCAGCATGCCAAATTGCCGCAAAATTGTTACACGGAAATAATCTGCAGGAACCTCCTTGAATACCAATCGTCATCACACGAAGCGCGGCAGGCTTGCCACGCTGGCATCATCCGCGCTCCTGTTGAGCATGCTGGCTGCCTGCGGACCGCGCGGCAGCACCGAACTGCGCGCGCAGGCGGCGCAACTCCAGCAGCAAGGCGATCTGCCGGCGGCCGTGGTGACGCTGAAGAACGCCATCGCCGTCTCGCACGACGACGCCGCCACGCGCTACCAGCTGGCCAAGGTCTACCTGGACATCGGCGACGCGCCGACCGCCGAGAAAGAAATCCGCCTGGCCATGGCGCACGGCATGCCGGTCACGCAAACCCGGCCCGTGCTGATGCGCGCCTTGTTGTTGCAGGGCCAGTTTCAGAAAGCCGTCGACGCCGCCGGCGACGACCTCGACGCCGAGGTCGTCAAACTGCACGGCGACGGCATGCTGGCGCTGGGGAAAATTGACGCCGCCATTGCCCTGTACCAGCGCGTGCTCGACACCAATCCGCGCTACGCACCTGCCCTGGTGGGCCTCGGCCGCGCTGCCTCGGTCAAGGGCGACCTGCCGGCCGCGCGCCGCTTCGGCGACCGCGCGCTGGTCGCCGCCCCGCGCGACATCGAGAGCTGGCTGTTCCAGGGCGATTTGAACCGCGCCCAGGGCAAGCTCATGGAAGCGCGCGCGGCATACAACAAGGTCATCACCATCCAGCCCTGGCACCGCTCCGCCCACGTCGAAAAAGCCTACCTGGAAATTTCCCAGGGCCACTTTGCCATCGCCCAGGGCGACCTCGACGCCGCCCGCAAGATCACCCCGAGCAGCGTGCTGGTCACTTACACGCAAGCCCTGCTCGACCTGTCGCAAGGCAAGAACGAAGCGGCGCGCGACAACATCATGAAAGTGCTGCGCGTTGCCCCGGAACACATGCCCAGCCTGCTGCTGGCCGGCGCCGTCAGCCTGAACCTGGGCACGCTGCACCAGGCCGAAAACTACCTGCGCCACTACCTGGAAGCCAACCCCGACAACCTGCGCGCCCGTAAACTTCTGGCCTCGACCCTGCTGCGCAGCGGCCACAGTCCCGACGCGCTGGTCGTCCTGGCCCCGGCCCTGAAAAACCCGCAGCAGGATGTCCAACTGCTGGCCCTGGCCGGCGAAACCTACATGCAATCGCGCGACTTCACCAATGCCGGCAGCTACTTCGAGAAAGCCAGCACGATCGACCCGCAGGCGGCCAAGCTGCGCACCTCGCTGGCCATGAGCAAACTCGGCAAAGGCGAACAGGCGCAGGCCGTCACCGACCTGGTGCTGGCCACCCAGCTCGACGCTACCTCTCAGGATGCCGGCATGACGCTCGTGCGCACCGAACTCGGCCTGCAGCACATCGACAAAGCCTGGGACGCCATGGTCCAGCTGGAAAAAGCCCAGCCAGACAACGCCGCCGTGCAGGACCTGAAAGGCATCGTCCTGATGGCCAAAAACCAGGTCGTCCCGGCGCGCGCCGCGTTCCATAAAGCCATGCTCCTGGACCCATCGTACTTCCCCGCCTGCGCCAACCTGGCCCAGCTGGAACTGGACGACAAGCGCCCGGCCCAGGCGCGCGCCGAACTGATGGCCTTCCTCGGCAAGAACAAGCCCGGCATCGACGCCATGACTGCGCTGGCCACCCTGTCGAACAGCGAAAACAAGGTCGCCGACGCCACTGCCTGGCTGGAAAAAGCCAACGCCGTCGACCCGGCCGCGATCGGCCCCGCCGTCAACCTGATCGCCCAGTACCTGCTCGCGCGCGACACCGGCAAAGCCCTGCAACTGGCGCGCCAGCTGCAAGTGACGCACCCCGACAACCCCGACCTGCTCGACTTGCTGGGCAAGGGCCAGCTTGCCAGCGGCGACATGCCCGGCGCCCTCGCGACCTACAGCACGCTTGCCGCCGCCCTGCCCCGCTCGGCCCAGGTACAGATGCAGGTGGCCGCCCTGCAGCTGCTGCTGAAGAACCCGGCCGCCGCCGAAGACACCCTGAAAACCGCGATCGCCATCCAGCCCGACTTCCCCGCCGCCCAGCTGGCGCTGGCCGAAGTCTATGCCCGCAAGGGCTGGCCCGACCTCGCCCTGATCGAAGCCGGCCGCATCCAGCGCAAGCACCCGGAGGCATCGGCCGGCTACCAGCTGGAAGCCGACATCCTGATGGGCCAGAACAAGCCACTACTTGCCTTGCCCCTGTTCGAAAAAGCGCTCGGCATCACTACGTCCTCCGAACTGGTCATCAAAACGGCCAACGCCCAACGAGGCGCCGGCCGCCGCGACGACGCCACCCGCCGCCTCGACGCCTGGCTGGCCAAGCGTCCCGACGACGTGCGCGTGCGCCGCTACAAGGCGGACACCCTCATGACGGACGGCCAGCCGAAACAGGCCGCGCTGGAAATCGAAGCGACACTGAAACAAGACCCGGCCAACCCTGCCGCCCTGAACAACCTCGCGCTGGCCTATCAACAAGCCCAGGACCCGCGCGCGCAAAAGACGGCCGAAGCTGCCGTCAAGCTGGCGCCGGCCAATCCAGTCATTCTCGATACCCTCGGCTGGATCCTGGTGGACACGGGCGATGCCGCGCAAGGGGTGGCCGTGCTGCGCAAGGCCATCGCCACGGCGCCGGACGCGCGCGACATCCGTTACCACCTGGCAGCCGGCTTGAAAAAATCCGGCGACCTGGACGGTGCACGCAAGGAACTCGATGCGTTGATGAAGGGCGACATGAAATTCGCCCAGGCGGACGATGCGCGCGCGTTGCGGGCGACGTTGCAGTGAGCGACCGTTTGCTGGCTCATGCTGC